>JACKQG010003262.1_pt1 | contig 20101 bp, 11 predicted proteins | sample 8237621 | NCBI WGS metagenome assembly JACKQG01 (sample SAMN15677084, study PRJNA649215) | marine metagenome | biome: marine; feature: Black Sea; material: saline water; isolation source: suspended particulate matter (SPM) from the Black Sea western gyre | collected 2013-06-09/2013-06-10 | depth... | reverse complement strand
GTTAGAAATTCTTTTGCACAAAAAACGAAGATTTGACTTGTAATACTATAAATAAAAAGCAAACCACTAATTTCACGAATTACACTTATTTTTCCGAACAGCTATTTTGTTGTTTATGTTTTTAGAGAGAAGAGAAGATATTATATAAATCTTTTTTTCGTGTAATTAGTGTAATTCGTGGTTAAAAAATAGGAATTAAAATGAACCGTCGAAATTTTCTAAAAACCATCGGGCTTGGAACTGCTGCGCTCGCAATCCCCGGATGTTTGATCAAAGCCAAAGAAACAAAACCAAATTTTGTGTTTTTCCTGATCGATGATCTGGGCTGGACAGATGTCGGCTGTTTCGGCAGCACATTTTATGAAACACCAAATATCGACCGTCTGGCAAATGAAGGTATGCGTTTTACTGATGCTTATGCTGCCTGCCCGGTTTGCTCACCCACGCGGGCAAGTATTTTAACTGGTAAATATCCGGCGCGATTAAATATCACCGACTGGATACCCGGCCTTGATCCTAAAAACCAGAAACTTTTAGGGAGCAAAGATAATCACCAGTTGCCGCTCGAAGAAAAAACCATTGCCGAAGTTTTAAAAGACGCCGGCTATGCAACCGGTTTCTTTGGAAAATGGCATCTCGGAGACAAAGGATTTTATCCGGAACGCCAGGGATTCGATGTCAATAAAGGTGGGCATTGGGCCGGGGCGCCGGCTTCATATTTCTATCCTTACAAAAATAAAAGAAAGAGATGGGATGTGCCGGGATTGAACGACGGAGAAGATGGTGAATATCTCACCGGTCGTCTAACTGACGAGTCAATTCAATTTATCGACTCCAACAAAAATAAACAATTCCTGCTTTATCTCTCGCATTACGCCGTGCATACACCCATTCAATCCAAACCGGAACTCACAGAAAAATATAAGCAGAAAAAAGAAAAGATGCCGGAAATCAATGAACCTGATTACATTCAGGAGCGGGAAAGTCAATCGAAACAAAAACAGGATAACGCCGCTTATGCAGGCATGGTTCAAAGCGTTGATGAAAGTGTTGACAGGATTTTGGATAAATTAGATGAATTGAAATTATCAGATAATACAGTTGTGATTTTTATGTCTGATAACGGCGGCCTTTCTACATTGCCCGGCAATAGAAAATCACCAACATCTGTCGTACCTTTGCGTGCCGGAAAAGGCTGGTTATATGAAGGCGGCATTCGTGAACCGATGATCATAAAATGGCCAGGTATCGTAAAACCAGGAAGTGAATGTAATGTGCCGGTAACAAGCACGGACTTTTACCCAACCATGCTGGAGATGGCGAATCTTCCACCCATGCCTGAACAACATGCAGATGGTTTAAGTCTCTTTCCACTGTTAAAACAACAAAAAGAACTTTCCCGGGAAGCAATTTATTGGCACTATCCCCATTATCATGGTTCCGGTAACAAACCATCGGCTGCTATCAGGGCTGGCGATTATAAATTGATCGAATGGTTTGAAGATAGTAGTATCGAACTTTATAATTTGAAAGAAGACATCAGCGAGAATAACAATCTTGCTGAAAAAATGCCACAAAAGGCTTTGGAGCTGAAAAATAAACTTCACGATTGGCAGACAGAAGTTGGGGCATTGAAACCAAATCTGAATCCGGATTGGGGTGAAGACAATTAATAAGTGGTTAATGAATTTAAAAATGGAAGTGACTATCAAGAAACTTGAAAAATTTTATCCTAAAAAATAATTTAAGTCAAAATCATTAAAACAAAATCAAACTAATTCTCCATAGACGAATCATTTTGACAATAATTATTTTGACAATAATTAAATCTTTTATATTCATCAAGTGCATACAAGCGCTGAATATTTGAATAGCGAAATTCTTTACAAACAGAGCAAATTATCTCCCACAGAATTGGAACTCCCGCGGAAATATTTTTAAAATTCTGTGGTAGTTCTTTTTCTGTGGGAGAGTTTATTCTTGTCGGTTTGAGGCGTAGCTTCGCTAGATAGTTACAAAAGGAAATAAATTTTGACAACAACTAAATTAGTCCGCCAACTCTCCCTTTTCGATTCGTCAATGATAATGATGGGCATAGTCATCGGCTCTGGAATTTACGTTACCACTGGAATCATGGCGCAACACATTCCCTCGGTTCCGTTGATATTATTAGCCTGGATTGTTGGTGGACTGTTGACACTTGCCGGGGCGCTCACATATAGCGAACTGGGCGCTGCAATGCCGGAAGCCGGTGGTTTGTATATCTATTTAAAGGAAGCTTATGGGCCTTTGTTCGGATTCCTTTTTGGCTGGATACTTTTTCTTGTTTACATGACTGGCGGGATTGCCGGGTTAGCAGCCGCTTTTGCTGAATATTTCGGCACCTTGTTTCCTTCACTTTCTACAAACGTGAAAATATTTTCAAAATCCATAAAAATATTTAACCTGACTTTTAAATACTCTGTGTCCGCAGGTCAGCTTGTTGCTTTTGCTGTGATAATCCTTTTGTCGGCGGTTAATTATGTTGGACTTATTTTTGGAAAAATTATTCAAAATATTTTTACTGTAATAAAAATCGGAACTTTAATTTTATTTATTTTTTTTGGTCTCACTTTTGGGAAAACAACTCCGATTGATTTTTCTGTAAATCCAGGGGGGATTAGTTTTAGTCAGTTGTTTGTCGGATTCGGTATAGCGCTAATTGCTGTCTCATGGGCTTTTGATGGCTGGAATAACATAAATTTTGTGGCAGGAGAAATTAAAAATCCCAAACGCAATCTTCCGTTAGCATTGATTTTTGGGACAGTGGGAATTACAATATTGTATGTTTTAATTAATTTTGTTTATTTATCAGCAATTCCGATAAATCATCTTGCCGGGGAAGTTAAGGTTGCTGAAAAAGCTTCATTAATTTTATTCGGGGATTTCACCACTACGATAATTTCAATAGCAGTAATCGTTTCGATTTTTGGCTCGATCAATGGCTCGATTTTAGCGGGACCTCGCGTTTATTACGCGATGGCTAAAGATGGATTGTTTTTTCAAAAAGCAGCAAGCGTCCACCCAAAATTTAAAGTGCCGGGATTTGCTATTTTTGTACAAGCTCTATGGTCATGTCTTCTTGTATTGAGCGGTAATTTTGAACAGCTGATCACCTTCACCATGTTCATCTCATTTGTATTCTGGATAGCCGCTGCTGCCTCAGTTTTTAAATTGAGAAAAAAATATCCCGATCTCCCCAGACCTTATAAAACCTGGGGTTATCCTGTTGTCCCGGCAATTTTCATTGTTGCTACAGTAGGAATTCTTATTAATACGCTGGTTGAAAAACCATTGGAGTCTTTGGCTGGCGTTGGCATTACACTTATTGGTGTTCCGGTATATTATTTTTGGAAGAGGAAAAATACTAATTTTTACGAATTGTGATTTTGATAGTTATAGTATCACCAGTTGAATCCTTGTTTTTTTTGCACTAAAGTATTAAAACCTGTACAGTTACCTTATTATTTTTAAAGGAAATACAGACTGTGCAAAAGTTTTTTTAACCCAGATAAATTAACTGTTACAGCGAAAAGGCTGAGGCAAAGGCAAAGGCGAAGCAAGATATAAGATTAAAGGATTAAGGATTTTCTTCCTTCGCCTTCGCCTTTGCCTGCACTTTAGGATGTTATCAAAGTAACCAAACAAATTTTAAGGAGAATGCCATTATGACCAAAAAATTATCTATTCCAATAATTCTGTTTTTGTTTCTATCTATTTTCTGGGGCTGTGCTGAAAAGTACACTGGTCCAACTGCTGACCTGGTGATCAAAAACGCCAAAATCGTAACTATCGACAGAGACAATCCACGAGCCGAGGCGGTTGCCATAAAAGGCGAGGAGATTATCGCTGTAACTTCAAACCGGGGTATAAACAAATATATTCACCAGGATAGCACCCAGGTAATCGATGCTAATGGCAGATTACTTATTCCCGGTTTTAATGACGCACACGTCCATTTCAATTCCATTGATCCGGATTACATCGATTTGCGTTATATCACCGATCCAAAAATTATTACCGAACGGGTGAAAGAAAAAGTCGCTGAAAAGAAACCTGGCGAACTCATTTATGGCGGGCGCTGGGAGCATGAGATGTTTCTTTATAAAAAGTGGCCCGGCAAAGAACTGCTCGATGAAGTGACGCCCAATAACCCGGTACGCTTGAGTCGCGCTGATGGTCATTCGGTATTGGTGAACAGTTACGTAATTAAAAAATCAGGGATTACTAAAGACACACCAAATCCATTTGGTGGTGAAATCCAGCACGATCCGAAATCGGGAGAACCCACAGGAATATTTAAAGAATCAGCAATAGGAATTTTAAAATATGGCATTGTGGAAAAAAAATTGACTGTTGAAGAAAAAGAAATAAAAAAAATGAAAGAATGGCAAGCAGCTTTTGACAAAGCCGCAAAATTAGGCGTAACAAGTATTCAGCATCCCGGTGGCGGTGATGCAGAGCTTTATCAAAAATTTATGGATATGGGGAAATTAACGCTGCGGGTGGACGTGGCAGGACGATTGACAGCGGATGAAGAACAATTACAAAAGTGGGACGATTTGCGGAAAAAATATCCACAGGATGGTAACTGGATCCGTTTTGGTTATCTCAAAGGATTTATCGATGGTACATTGGGTTCTGCGACAATGATGGTTTTTGAACCGTTTTTAGATGAACCGGAAAAGACCGGGCTTCCGCAAATGGATTATGAAGAGCTGGAACAAAGAATATTGGCTTCGGATAAAATGGGATTTCAAATCGGGATTCATGCCATCGGACCCAAGGCGAATCGCTGGATATTAGATGCGTATAAAAAAACGCAACAGGTCAATGGGACGCGGGATAGTCGTCACCGCAGCGAGCATGCACAAATTCTCAAACAAGAAGACATCCCCCGATTTGCAGAATTAGGTGTGATCGCCTCCATGCAGCCGACGCACTGCATCACTGATAAGCGCTTTTGCGAGAAACGAATCGGCAAAGAACGCAGCAAATATGCTTATGCCTGGCGCAGTTTGTTGGATGCCAACGCGAAGATCGCTTTTGGTACTGATTACCCGGTTGAGCCGCTCGACCCCATGGAAGGATTGTACGCAGCAGTAACAAGAAAAGATCGTTTGGGCGAAGAAGGGGACGGCTGGTTCCCGGAACAAAAACTGACCATGGAAGAAGCGATTGAACTTTATACTCTGGGAGCAGCTTATGCTCAATTTATGGAAGACCGCAAGGGAATTATTAAAAATGGCTACCTTGCGGATATGGTTATCCTGAATAATGATGTGATGATAATTTCTGAAAACCAAATTATGAAAACAAAGGTTGACTATACGGTTGTTGGGGGGAAAGTTGTTTTTAAAAGAGAAGGTGTTGAATAGTTATAAGTAATCCAAGGTGGTTCGGAGTGTTATTCCATTATGGATTGGTCAAAAACTGATATTATTCTTTTGTAAATCTGGGCTAAAGCCAATTTTGATTTTTGATTATAGAGCCCCCGATTTGAAAATCGGGGCTATGCAATTGTTATTTAATAAATTAAATACCATGAATTGCACCGAGCTTTAGCTCGGTGGTTAGTAATCTACCAACGGAATTTGGGCTTTAGCCCACAATATTTACATATATATCAGTTCTTCGAAAGCCTGTTTGCGCATGGCACAATACACTTAATAACTGTATTCAGCTTTCATATATCATTCAATTACGGAGCAGTTAAAACATCTAGCTTTGCTGATTTTGCGCCTCCGATTCTTACACCTTTAAATACCCACCAAGCCCTTAATTTTGACATTCCTGCATCAATACAAATTTCACGGAGTATTTCGTCAGCACGCAATCTTTGATTTTGATTTATCTTCTTTTCACGCATGAGCTGATAAAGTGCATCATGAACAAGTGATCCACGCATGAAATTCTTTGTATCAATTGTTGGTCCACTCGGACCATCCCATGCATATTTGGATTTGATCTTGAGTAATCCATCTTTTGTAATCGATAATAATCCAATATCGCCGGGCTCTTTGACAATTATGTCTGCCAAGTATTCATAATCTTCAATTAACGTGTACAGGTATTTTATACGTTTTTTGTATTGTATCATTTCAATCTCCAGATAGTTATTTTAAAAATTTATCATTAAGTACTCAAATAATAATAAGATAATGTAGCGTTGAATCTGATAAAAACTTTTCTGATGTAGGAGTAATACTACTTTCAAATTTTCTATTAACAACAAACTGACAAACTTTCAAAGTTCAAAATGAAGACCAAGCTCATTTGCGCTGCCAAAAAACTCACCCATCAAACTGTAGCGCATCTCAGCGTCAAGCAAAGCCCTGGTTTGGTCACTTTCTTGATTATGGTTCGTTTGCAGGCAATTCAAGCGTCCCAACTACCTGTTTCAACTCTTCTATTGCGGTTATGACATCTTGAAGTCTTTTTGCCGCATCCTCTATGAGTGATCCCTCAGGGGTATTCCAAGTCCCATGGGCTTTTCCCTTTCCTCTTTTTATTCGTAGATCGTTTAATGTACCATGAATGATTGGAATCTTATCCTCGTTGTTTGAAGCATTTAAAATGAATTTTATTAGCCCAAGAGTGCCAAGGTTCTCATCATCATTTCCAAAAGATGCAGCTATCTTGCTTAATGGCTTTTTCAGGAAACCTTCATTTGTCGCATTAGCTAAAGCAATTATAAAATCGTGCCATTGGTTTGGATTTTCCGAATTTACATAATGCAGACCTTTGCTGGCTGCTTCCCAGCTATTTTCTTTGGGCGCCCAAATAATTAGATTTTCATCACTTATTGTTGTTTTTCCAAGAGCTTCAAGGGCATCCTGAAGTATTTGTAACTTTGGTTTTTCGTCAGGAAATTTTGCCTCAAAATCTGTTAGAAAAGCACGTTTAGAAATGCCCCCTTTAGGCTCCTCGTTATATTGTAGCCAATGAACTTGCTCTTTATAAGGAAGTCGGGCGAGATATACGGCATATGTATGAACTTGATTGTATTTGTTAATATCGTTAGTTTGCAAATACCAACCACCTCTACAGGAAATTGTTCGTTCTGTTAATTCATACTTATCTGGATTGTTTTTATACTTGTCTAAAACTTCGGCTTTGAAGAAAATTGGGCTGGTTTCAAACGGCAAATTGCTTTTTGTGAAATAATTGGCAAATTTTTTGGGATCAATTGAGTAATTTTTAAGGATTCTTTTATTTTTCCAATCTTGAACGACGAATTCAGCGTATTTTTTTTCTGCATCTTCCTCATTGTCATCGAAACTCCAAGAAAGAAGGTGTTCTTTAGGTGTCTCAGGTCGTTCAATTTGAGCCCCCCTGAATTCTATATAGTCATCCTTGCATTTTCTAATTTCAAATTTAACCTCATATTCTTTTGACTCACACACTTCAGACGTACAGGGATCAAAAGACGGCCATTCAGTATTAAAACGGCTAAAAGCAAAATAGCGAACTAAAACCCACTCTCCAAGATACAGTAATTTTTCAAGGATCTTCTTCCTAATCAATATCAAATTGACTTCATCGTGTTTGATAATTTTAATTTTTTCAACTTCATCACCTTGTTCATCAGTTCTACAATAAGAGTGATGTTTTTCACTCCAGTGCAAATCTAGTGGATGGGTAACCAGTTGATTGAATTCATAATAATTTTCTTTGCCCTTCGGATTACCATAGTATTGTCTACTAAAAAATAATGGTATTTCGGCGTTGTTAAAATCTTCTGGATTTCCCCAACAGGGTTCGAGCCAGTGTTGATCTCCACTCATTACATGGCCATAAGCTGCAGAGGAAGGGTGTAAACTAAAACTTTGTAATTGTTCTTTTAAAGTTTCAACATTACTCTTCGGATGAAGCATTGGGTAAATCCAATATCCACCTGCTTGTTTTTGTGTTGAACAATATAGAACTATCCAGCCATCAAAATCAGAAAATATGAATTCCCAGTTATGTGAAAGAAAAGAGTCTTTGTCAGAGGATTTTTTATGTGAATTTTGAACTTGGGTTATTCTCTCTATGAGATTTATAAAGATTGTTTCTAACAATGCCTTCTCCTAACCCAAACTATTTGTGAGATTATTTAGAATTTACACCGATCCTAGTTTACACTGCTTATATTTGATAAAAAATGTTTCTAATCTTAGAAATTTGTTAAGTTTACAATATTGAACATTTTATAATTTGGCGTATTGACAACGAAGCATCTCTATACTTAAAAAGTAATATAATCAAATATCTGTGGTTTGTCAAGTAAAATATACGAATATTAATAATATTTATATTGGGAGAGTTAAGTCAGTTTATTTCATTTTTAGCAATAAAAATCCCCACAAGATAAAAAAATTAAAATTTATGATTTCCAAATATCCACATCCCTGTCATTATTCTGTACTGTCCCCGGCGTACTCCTCCCATCATCCACATATTTTTGTAATAATTTTGTCAGCCGTTCCACAACCTCGGGATGCTTGTCATAAACATTCTCTTTTTCACCAATATCCACACTCAAATCATAAAGTTGAACTTCAGGCATTTCGAGCCTTCGGGCTTCCTTTGGTTTCGGATCACTCCAGCCACCAGAACCGGGGCAAAGCTCCAGCTTCCATTTTCCCTGCCTGATGGAAAATGAGCCGTTTATTGAATGGTGAATTGTTGCCTCGCGAACCGGTTCTTTAGCTGTTCCCAAAAGATCAGGCAAAATACTGACGCTGTCTTCACCAGCATTATCAGGGAGTTTGGTGTCAACAATGTCGGCAGCCGTAGCCATCAAATCAGTCAGACAAATTGTGTCATCACATTCTGTACCCGGTTGAACTTTTTCCGGCCAGCGCGCGATGAATGGGATGCGATGCCCACCTTCAAAAATATCCGCTTTGTGCCCGCGAAAATGGTAACTGGGATTATGTCCTTTTTCAGCAAGATCCTTAAAATCCGCCATGGGTGAACAACCATTGTCGCTGGTTACAATAAAAAGCGTATTTTTTGCCAAACCATTTCTTTCCAGGACTTCCATCACCTGACCAATCGTCCAATCGCACTGATAGACAAAATCACCATAGGCTCCAAGCTTTGTTTTTCTCTTGAATTCTTTTGCCGGCAAAATAGGTGTATGCGGCGCACTCAACGGAAAGTACAAAAAGAATGGCTCATCTGTTTTTTTTTCAGCATGATTATTTATGAAATCCACTGCCTTTTGTGTACACGTGGGCAGTACTTCAGAATGTCTAAAACCCGGCGCGATTGGTCCGCCACGATAAAATCTGTACCCTTCTGTCTGGGCAACCCTTTCAGTCGGCGCTTCAACAACGCGGTCATTTTCAATATAGACATAAGGCAGCATATCCAGCGATGCTGGAATGCCAAAAAAGTAATCAAATCCAAGTGTTGTCGGGCCATTTTTTATGGGCTTAGAATAGTCAACATACTCTCCGGTTTCTCGTGAACTGTCAGAATATTCGTAACCATCTTTTATCTGCCAGCCCAATCCTAAATGCCATTTCCCAACGCATGCTGTTGAATAACCATTTTCTTTTAAAAGCGATGCGACTGTTTTTCTTTTTTTCTCAATTAAAGGGCGGGAATATCCCCATAACACACCTGATTTTAATCGTGTCCGCCAACTGTACCTGCCCGTTAAAACACCATATCGGGTTGGTGTACAAACAGCAGAACCCGAATGCGCATCAGTGAAAATTATTCCCTCCTTTGCCAAACGATCCATATTGGGTGTGGGGATTTTTGATTCGGGATTAAGACAGGCAACATCGCCATAGCCCATATCATCAGCCATAATAAAAACGATATTTGGCAAATTTCTTTTTTTGGGTTTGCTGCAATTAAAGCCACTCATCATTAGAGATGTAGCGGTTACCCCAATTCCCATTTGTTTTAAAAACTCACGTCTGTTGAGATTATTATTTTTCATAATTTTCCTATTTTTAGTAAATGCATGTTGTGTTAAAAATTTATGAAACGTCAAACATGAAATGTGAAAAGAGAAGTTATTCTAAAAAAAATAATTTCCGTTTGACGTTTCACAAAATTAATTATAAAAAGTATCCGCCCAAAGATGGATTGTAAAAACTTCATCTTTTATGAATATTTATACAGTTTTTTTCGCAGAATGATTAATAGCAAAATTATTAAACTTTCTATTTCCTAACCGTTCACCTGGTAGACAAAGGTCGGATGAAATCGAATAGTTGAAAACGATAAATTATGCCCAACGGATGAGTGACCAACGGATTTTGGCAGGCGGCTAATGTAGATTTTTTATAAGAATGCCTCCAAAGAAGTAGTGATTGAACAAAAACACCATCAGACATCAAAAAAAGAAAATCTTTTAGACTTACAAAAAACTCTAATTCGTATCCGTTGGCTGCTCATCCGTTGGAATTTTTCAGTCTTACCTTCATTGACACCTGGTGAACGTTTACTCTATTTCTTATTATTCTGCTATCAATTATTCTGCGAATTTTATAATGAATGTCTAATTTTCAATAAGTTCTTCCGGTAGTTTAAAAAATCCCACATTTGTCAAAGTCGGGTTCGATCTTGATTTAGTGATGCTTATTCTGATGCAGCTTGTTTTTACAGTTGGAAAACATAATAATCTCTTGTACCCCACTGTTGTACCATCAGCGATTTTTTTCCATTTGCCAGCAATCCATGCTTCCAAATGAAATTTTTCAATTCGCTGTCCCACGCGGATATTCTCTTGTAACATCACGACATCGATTTCTTTGCGTTTTGTAAAATTATATTCTAACGCTACTCTTTCAACGCCTTCTTCTGTTGTCCAATAAGTGTTCTTTTTGCCATCGATTGTTTTTTCAATTCCATGCCGCCGGGCAGAATTCGATGAACGGCATTTGGCATCTTTCACAAAGTTGACACTAAAAAGCGAATCTAATATGGTACGCCACCCCTGTAAAGCTTTAATATCATTTTCATGAATTAATCCCCGCCGATCAGGAGGAATATTTAATAACAGCAATGAATTTCTACCCACTGAACTGAAATAGATATCCAGCAATTTTTCAGGAGATTTTACTTTGTCATCCTGGCTTTGGTGATAAAACCAGCCGGGGCGAATTGAAACATCCACTTCCGAGGGGTACCAGGCAAGCGCTTGTGCTTTCTTGATTTTGCTCCTGCTGCCAAAGTCTTTTAATGTCATATCTTTGGGAACAAACGCCTTTTCTACAGGCTTGTGTTGTGATTCTTCAGCTATTTTATCCTGCTCCTGAAACTCAACTGGAATAACACTCCATTCAGTTTCCCTGCCATAGCCTGATTCGGTTCCCACCCATCGGACATCGGGCCCCATTATCGCTATAACTGCATCAGGTTGTAATTCCCGGATTACACCATAATATCCCTGCCAGTCATAAGCCTGGCGTTTGCCATTAGGTCCTTCACCACAGGCGCCATCGAACCAGACTTCTGCGATTTCACCATAATTTGTGAGCAACTCACGAAGCTGGTTTTTAAAAAACTCATTGTATTTGGGTGTATCTCCGTAACTTGCCTCGTGTTTATCCCAGGGAGACAGATAAACGCCAAACCTTAATCCATGTTCACGGCACGCTTCAGCAACTTCACCAACCACATCTCCCTTTCCATTTTTCCAGGAGCTATTTTTCACGGAATGCTCTGTGAACTTACTGGGCCAGAGACAAAAACCATCATGATGTTTCGTCGTTAAAATGATCATCCTCATTCCGGCATCCCGACAAATTTTTGCCCATTGCCCGGCATCAAATTCAATTGGATTAAAAAGCCCTGGATCTTCATTGCCATCACCCCATTCTTTGTCTGTGAAAGTGTTCATTGAAAAACAAGCGAATGCTGTCAACTCCAATTCCTGCCACGCTAACTGTCGAGGTGATGGAACGACATTAGCAGCTTTGTGGACGATTTCTTCCATGGTGTCGTCTGGTGAAATGGTTACAATGTTTTTTTTGTCCTTTTGGGATGAACACATGGGTATGCACAATAGAAATGAGAACATTATTAGAAAAGCATATTTTTTAGTAAAACGATTTTGGTTTGTCATAATTTCCCTCTAAAGAAGATAATGTCATTCCGGCAATCCTGTACAGTTACATAATAAAAACAAGGAAATACAGACTGTGCTTTAAGCCGGAATCTCCTTTGTATTCTGAGGAGATTCCCGCTAAAAACATGCGGGAATGACAGTTGAGTCTAATCTGATTAAGTAGGAATAATTACTATCTTTTTATATCTTGCAAAATCCTGTATTCCCCGATAAATAGGGATTTACGACCTGTCAAAAAAATCGTTGAAAATATAATATATTACAAGAAAATAATCAATAACAGATTTCCCCTCCATCATAATCTATTTTGTAACCCGATAATTCACACCCATGTTTGTTAATCGAACATAATGTTTTTTCATTCGGTACTGAAAACTTTTGTAATTACGTAGGTTTTCAGGAGACCAAACAACTTCTGCCAAGGCGCTTAACCGGGGTAATAACATATATTCTGCATGTTCAGGTGTTGGAATATATTCAGTCCAAACATTTGCTTGCGCGCCTAAAATGTGATGTTTTTTATCCGGATCAATTTTAGGCGGAATCGGTTCAAACGAATAGACTTTTTTCAATGGCAGGAAACCGCCAATGGCTAATGGCTCGCCCTTTTTTGCCTGGTAATAATCAAAATAACAGTGAGAGGTCGGCGACATTACCACATCGTGTCCGGCGTTGGCAGCCTCTATCCCACCTTCAAATCCGCGCCATGACATCACGGTAGCATTGGGCGCCAACCCGCCTTCGAGAATTTCATCCCAGCCGATCAATCGTTTCCCTTTTGAATTGAGGAATTTTTCAATTCGTTTGATAAAATAGCTCTGTAATTGATGCTCATTCTTTAAACCTTCTTCTTTAATTCTATTCTGACAGTCAGGACATTTTTCCCAATTTTCCTTAAATGCCTCATCGCCGCCAATGTGGAAAAATTCTCCCGGAAAAAGCGGGATGACCTCATCAAGTATATTCTCCAGGAATTCAAAAGTCCCTTCTTTTCCGGCACAGTAAATATCTTTGATCGGCCAATAGCCTCCTGTAATCACTGTAAACGGACCGCCAAAACAAGAATACTCGGGATACGATGCAAGTGCGGCGACTGCGTGTCCGGGCATTTCAATTTCCGGTACTACAGTGATGAATCGGTTTTTCGCATATTCGACAATTTCTTTAATTTCTTCCTGGGTGTAAAAACCGCCGTAAGTGGCTTTTTCAACAGGCTGCTGCGGTTCTCGTTTATTCCAGTGAATACCATTGCGGTCAACCCGCCAGGCGCCGATTTCAGTTAATTTTGGATATTTTTTTATTTCAACGCGCCAGCCCTGGTCTTCAGTTAAATGCCAGTGGAAGGTATTCAATTTATGCATTGCTAAAATATCGATATATTTTTTCACAAATTCCTTTGGGAAGAAATGCCGACAAACATCGAGATGGGCGCCGCGCCATTTAAAACGAGGGATGTCTTCAATTTCAACACAGGAGATTTTCCATTTGACATCCGCTACAGGTTCTTTACTTTCAATTTCAACAGGTAATAGTTGGCGTAATGTCTGAACACCGTAAAATAATCCGGCAGGTTTAGCGGCACTGATGGAAACAAAATTCGTATCAACAGTGAGCTTGTATCCTTCATCACCCAAATTTTTATTTATTTCGTTTGTCGATAATATAATTGCATTCTTCAACTGATCCGATCCCGGTTTATTTTCTATTTTTAATTCGTACCCTGTTGATTTATTTAATTTATTAACGATGTAATCTGCAACGAGTTGTGATTGTTTTTCTTTTGAATCCAAATAGATTTTCATTCCTGGTGTAAAGGTAAAATAACCCATTTGTTTAAAAATTTTTGTTGGTTTGGGAATCAGGGATAATTCCTCGATCTTTTCTTTTTCAGTTAATTTAGTTTGCATTGAACAAGTTAAGAACACGGTTGCAAGCACAAGAATAATAATTGATAGAATGAATTTTTCCATTGAGAGCTCCTTTGGTTTATAGAATGAATTTTCCCACACGGATCAAAAACACACACTGAAAAATTTTTTTCAACGTTGGATTATAATCCGGATGGGTATATTATTTATTAGCTACTTTATCAAACCACTGATCAAAAGCATACTCTGAAAAATTCTTTATTTTTATCTTCCGTGTGAGTTTTTGATCCGTGTGGGCATTATTTTTATTAACCACATCATCAAACTTCAAATTAAAAACATACTCCAAAAAATTCTTTTTCTTTTTTCATCCGCGTGAGTTTTTGATCCGTGTGGGCAGTTCACTTTTTCACCATCTCATCCAACTCCTCCAAACGCAACCTCACACTCATAATATACGGCGCTTCACCTTCTGTCCAGTGCCCATACGTTGTAATAACAAATGTCCCGTCCTGGAGAATCTCGACACCCGGATAAGAGCAATCCCACTTATGAAAATTGTCCATTAACCTCACACGATATAAACCTTCACGCTGAAAAACAATATCGTCATAAGTACCAACCCATGCTACCCAATCGCCCTGGGTTGGCGAATCATGTGCCGTATCCCTGAATGAGATGAGCAATCTCCCGTCCGGTGCGTATTTTCCGGTATGACGATCTCCGGTTAAAGCGCCGGGTAACTCAACGGGTTCACTCCAGGTCTTGCCCTCATCATCAGAAAAAATAACGAATGAATTATGAGTTCTGGTATTTTCTCCCACGGAAACGAAGTCCCACAGAAAAAAGAACAGAAATTTTTTATTTTTATTCCGTGGGAGTTCTCCTTCGGCGAATCAATTTATCGAAATAATCTGCCGAAGATTCATTTCTGTGGGAGTTTTTTTCCTTATCGTCTGAAGTGAAATTTCTCTAAACAATTATAGCATATATAATCCAAAAACATTCATATTTCAATTCCTATTCCACAACAACCTCATCCACAAAAATCCACGCATCACCTCCAGCGCCAGGATGACCGGGTGGACATGTCCCGATATTTTCAGCTTCAATTTTCAAATATCTCTCTTGAACATTTTTGAATTCCATAAAAGCTTTTATGCGACTGCAACAGGTCATTTTTTCTATTTCCTGTTTGGTTAAACGTCCGACCAGATCAAAATTTTCGCCATCGTCGGAAACCGAATATGACACCACTAACGGTAGAAAAATCCAGGAATCTATTGCTTCAAGAAAACCGATGGTGATTTTTTTAATTTCGGCTCTATCACAAAAATCGATATTCAAAATAAAATCATCCTTTTCAAAACCGAGCCAGTTGCCATCGGTAAAATTAGTTGATGCCCAGACGCCGTCAACCAATGTAAAAGCGCCATTTCCTGGATATTTTGGTGATGGACGATAAGTCAATTCAAATTTTTTGTATTGTTTGATTTTATGAAAATTGGCAGAAGTAACAATTATACCGGCTCGATTTACGTCAAACGCAAGCGCCTTCAATTGTGTTGATTCAAACAATTTTATCGGTTCGTCATAAAGCGATGAATTTTTACCAGGGATTGAGCCATCGAGTGTATAGCGAATTTCAGTTGCCGGCGTTTCACAAGTAAGTTTAACTGCTACAGATTCTGTGAAAGGAACATTTCGGGCATATTTTTTTTCTTCTGTAAAAATTTTCACCGGTCTGATAATTTGGACTGTACCTTTCCCAATAACATTTCCAGGCATACCTGCTGATGGATCATTTTTACTTACTTGAAATTTGACAATATCTCCTGCTTTGATTTCTTTTTGTTTGAATTCAGATTTCCCAAATCCTTTGACAAAGAATGATTTTAACTTTAATTCTCCCTTTTGTATTTTGAGTTGAATTGTTTTAGCCCCGCCTTTTCCCTCAACTTTAACGCTCCCATAACTGCTGCCATTTGACCAAAAATAAGTCCCATTCTTTGAGGTGATTCTCACATTCTGTGTTACTGCTGAATAATGAAATTCAGACAAAGCAAGTACTGCAGCCCAGCTTGCCATCGCCCGACCGTAATGATGACCACATTCTGCTTCGTTAAACGGACTACGTTTTTTGCCATCGTACCGGTCGCGAATATTTTTGATACATTTTAGTCCATTTTCCAACTGTCCTTCATACAACATCCCGACTGCTGCTGTGTACTCAAATCCGGTCATAACTTCGGTGAAATAGGGAAACGGATTTTGGGGACGCTCGTAGGGATAACTTGCCATCAGCAGCGCAGATTCATCTCCTAAAGCAAAGGTGCGGAAACAATTGAAATGATCTCTTAATTTTTCCCGGTAGTTATATTTCATGATACTTTGCAGTGTTGTTTTCACGTGATCAGGCTCAACTAAATAGCCTAATCCACAAACATGCGCCATAAACTGTCCCACTAATTGATCCACGAGACAGCCTTCACCTAATTGATAATCGGGATTGAATTTATCTCCGCCGCCCATGCCAACAATCAGGCTGGGAGCAATTTCATCCGTATTTTTCGGTGGTCGTATTTCGTGGATGAAATATTCTCCATTGAACAAATTCTCATCCAGCCATTTTCTTCCGTTAGCATAAAGGGTAGCGCAATTGTCTGCAAAATCAATATCGCCAAGAAAACGGCTCATTTCTTCAACGGCTCGCAGCGCTCCCAGGTACCAGATTCCCATTTGCGGATTAGGTCCGTAATATTCCACATCCATAGTGTTGTGCTGGGTTCCTTCCATCACGCCGTCGATATCCGCATCCCAGCCACCGGGAATCCAGCAGAATTGCAGCGCTTTTTTGACATTCGGATAAAGTTTTTTGAGAAAGCTTTCATCACCGGATAACTGCCAGTCGCGGTACATTTTCATAATAGCGCCCATCTGCCCGTCGGCTGCTGCACGCCCAAATCCGCGGATATTTTCTTTGGGCAAATTCACCCGGAAACTCATCAAACCGTTTTCATCAGTTGCCAGACCGAATTCAATTTCCCTTCGTTTTTTAGCTAATTCAGCAAATAAAAATCCCATAGCCTGTTCATAATTCCATACATGCGTACATGAGCCATGGCAGCATCCGGAATTATCATTGCAGCCTTCCCAAGCGTAAAAATAACCATCATCGGTTCGGAAGCAGGTCTGGGTTCGCAGCGTGCTGATATTAAATAAGGCTGCCTCTTTTACTACATCTGGCAGATCGCTTTCACAAAACGTCGTTACAAAATCATTCGTCTCCTGTTCCAATTGATTTAATTCGGGCACGGTTTTCCGAATTACATCCCACGCATCTTCATATTGAAAGGTATAATAATTTTTCATCATAGATGATGCCCAGGCTTTCCTGTTGGGAAAATGCCAGGTAATAAAAAAACTAATTTCTCTTGTTTCGCCCGGTTTCAATTTTACACGAGCAGCCAATGAAGCCATTGGTTTGTTTTCACCAATCTGTGGACATTCTTCCAGCACACCATCTTCACTGAAATCATCCCAAAAATCCAATACAGAAGTGCCCCAGTGCTGGCGCATCCAATTAGTGCGATATGATACATTCTGTTCAGTTGTCGTTAACGCGATCGTGCCCCATTGTTCAGCATTTTTATCCACACCTTCAGAAACCATAAAAATTCCCTTAAAGCTTTCTTCCTGCTTAAAAATATTCTTGTTGTTTTTAGCGCCGATTGGGATCTTCGTTCCTGTCCAGTCACGTTGGTTTTGCGATCCATCTTCACCAATAAAATTTTGCATTGAACCACAAATAGACACATCCATATCTTGGTTTGAATTGTTCTTTACTTCATATCGTAATACAGCGATGGGAATACCGCTTTTATCTGCATCACCCGGAATGAGCGGATTAAACGCTTTGATCCGGACAGAAACCGGCAAATCCGGGTCATTCAAATTAACCTGTCCAAAGGGATAAGCAGCATCAAATGTTGCATTTTCAAACCGGGGCATGCCGTGGTTGGATGTTTTTACATTGCCACTGAATCCTTCATACTCGTACAACGGCGCAGGTCCTTCGAGGAGACGAATATCTTTTACCCCATTGCATTCAGTATAAATTGAGAAAAATGGTGCCCTGTTTTGCGCTGGTCCGGGATTAAATCCTTTTGCCGGTCGATTTACAATTTCCCAATCCTGTAGATTGCCTCTGCCTCCTAATGAAACCGTGCCGGTACCGATGCCGCCGATGGGCATGGCAATTTTATTTATGTGATCTTTATCGTAATGCTTTAAAACCGGCCATTGTTTTGTTTGTTTTTGAGCCATTATGTCTCCTGTTGTAAAAAACAAATAAAAATAAAGCATAACACAAAAACCAATTAATGTAATTTTTGAAAGGATTGATTTTTTTAACATGATTTTGTCTCCTCGTAATATAACAAACATTAAGACTGACTGTTAATGTATAAATTAAACGGCAAAACTATTTGGGGCAAAACCATTATTTGTAAATTCGAGAAAAAATGATTTTATAATCAGTTTCAATATTTCACTTTTTCAATACGTTTGAAGCAGCCTCCCAATGGGCTTCATTCATACTATGATACGCGAATAGAGATACACCGTTTGCTCCTGCTTCCAGGGATTTTTTGATCGCTTCGTTGAGTTCATTTGGCTTAAAAGAACCTACTAATAAACCACTGTATAATTTTGTTGAAGGATCGAGCCTTTGAGTTCCCTTTGTAATATTTTTCTGAATCCATTCAATGTTTTCATTATAAAATGAATGATATAGCATTGGAAAAATAGCATCAACATTCCACTTTGACCATCGTTGCCGCACATTCTCCCAATTGGGAAATACAGCAGCCGTTATTTTTTTACCTGCGTTACGAGCTGCCTGTACAAGGAAATTATTAACCAGGTTCGTAATGCTGTCGTAACGAAATAAACGCCATGCTTCATTTTGAGAAGGCTGTTGCTCTTTATTAATATCAATGCCTGTTTTTTCTTTGAACTGTGACTTGCATCGTTCACAATAACAGTAATCATATTCTGGATATTCTTTATCCTGCACAATATCATATTTTTTCTGAAGCGTTTCGGCAAGAATAACATCGGGAAAACGAATGTAATCCAAATGCACGCCGTCGAGTTCTGAATACGCAGCCAATTCGCTCACTGTCTTTGAGACAAATTCCTGCACTCCGGGATGATTAGGACACATGAACCGGTAATAATTCACATAAGCCGGTTTTTCAATTGTGGATTCACCATTGCCATTAATAGCGAACCAATCCGGATGTTTTTTTAAAATTTCGCTGTTATTACAAATCATTGACCACATCCAGGCGTGCACTTCCAAACCAACTGATTTGGCGAGCGGTAACAATTTTTCCAATCGAGGACTATGAACAGGCAAATGTTGGCTTTGATATAATGCTCTCCAACTGCCATATACATTTGGCAAAATAGCATCGATGCCGGCTTGCTTTATTTTCTCCAATCTTTTTTTATATTCATCATCCGAAATTCTTGACCAGGGATGCAGCCATAACCAGTTTTTTGTTTTTTCGTTTTTCATTTGAGTTCCGTTGGCAGTCGTATTATTCAATTGAGTGAAAAATAATCCTATAATTACAGCATTGATTTTTTTTAGAAATTCTTTTCGGTTCATATTTTCTTATACCTTACAAAACTATGATTATACATCAGTTATTTGTGGCAAACCGAGATGTAGTCCACTTCAAAAAACAATAGATTAAAAACAATATTTTTTGAAGTTATCATTTGAATTTTAAACTACATTCTTAAGTGGGCTACATCTTGAATATCACAATATTTATGGTTTTACAAACTATATCATTTTTTTGATTGACTTTAATAAGATTTTAACTTATAATCTGTTCATTTTTATTAAAGGAACTTGACAGGATTACCGGATTTTCCGGCTAGACAGGATGAGGTAGTAGTAACTTCCTGTTAATCAATAAATTCAAATTCTTATCTTGTCACATCCTGTACAATTGTATATTGAAATATTCTAAAAGTTATCCACACTAGTAGTAGCGCGGTGAAATGTTGATAACCTTACTTTTTCTTTGAAAGTGTTACA
>JACKQG010003261.1_pt1 | contig 20102 bp, 16 predicted proteins | sample 8237621 | NCBI WGS metagenome assembly JACKQG01 (sample SAMN15677084, study PRJNA649215) | marine metagenome | biome: marine; feature: Black Sea; material: saline water; isolation source: suspended particulate matter (SPM) from the Black Sea western gyre | collected 2013-06-09/2013-06-10 | depth... | reverse complement strand
CCTGCATAGAGCGCAATATTGGCATATGGATTATACACGAAAAGCGGATAAATATTCAGCTCGCTGTAACTTCTATCATCGACTGATACGTCAGAGTAGCTGTACTGCAAAATTCCTCTGATCCAGAACTGCTTATTGAATTGGTACTTCAGCGTAAATTGATACACTTGCACATGATAGATATCGTGCAGCTCCTGGTATTCACTTGAAACTTCGATATCGATCTTATTTGTGGGTCTCAGGTTGAGAAAAAGATTGTACTTCCTGAATTGCTCGATGCGCGGCTCTTTTTCGTCGAACCACATATATTTTCCACATACAAAATATATTTCAGCCATAAACAGGTCGATTGGATATGTCTTAAAGAACAGCCATGGCGTGTACATGTAATTATCTTTCCCTGCAAAGTGCACCATCTGGAACTCTACCCATGTCCAGAATTCCATTTTATTGCTCAAGATAATTCCGGTATATGGCTTCAAATAGTGTTCTTTTATATCTGTAAGATCAAGATCATATTTGATACTTGCATCATATCCGATTTCGAACAATCTCACAAACTGCTTATCGTCAGCAGCAAATTTGTACCACTGGCTGTGATTGGTAAGCACTTGAATGTCATTTTGAGGAATGAAGCCCATATCTGCCTTGAAATTTTTGGAGATTGCCTTCAGTTTGAGTTCGGCATATATATTTTCAGAATCATAGGTCAATTCACCAAAATAGCCATATCCCTTGTGCCAAGTCTTGTCCTTTGTTTGATCCGCAGATCCAACAAGCTGCACATATCCGCTAAAATTTCTTAGAATATGCAGCGAACCATCGACATCTCCTACGAGATTATAGTATTCCTTGAACTTTCGAATGGCGAGTGCACTGCGAATAAATGCATTCCCGCTGCGTGCTTTTCTATCATAAGTTAAAAAACCGAAATAGGCATTTGCAGAACCTTCATAGCCCTCAATAAAGCGCTCTCCGTTTGCATTCTCGTCAATTGCACCAAGCCCAAAGAGGTAATTATTCTTGAATGCCCCCGAGAATTTTGCGCCGAATATCGGGTCGACGACCTGCCGTGTATGGTATATCGTTATCGGTGTCTGGAAAGGATTAGTGCTTTCTATGAAGAAAGGTCTTTTCTCCGGATAGTAAATTGGAAACCGAGTATTCACATCGATTTGCATTGCATCTGCTTCAATAATACTGAAGTCGGGATTGATGGTCATGGTAGTGGAGAGATTGGAATTCGGCTCATAGAAAATATTTAGTTCCGGTTCGTATTTCCTTTTGATATTGGAGTTACCGGTTAGCTTGTCCTCATCCTGAGTGTAGTCGGTTAAAAATGACGGAATGAGCTTCAAGTTTCTGTTTGTCGGCAATTCTTCAAATATTAGAATTCCATAATTATCATAGAAATTCTGACCGTTCCTATCAACAGGTGTAGCGCTTATCTCTTCTTTTCGTTCCTCGATTATCCTTTTGAAGAAAAAGCCCCATTTCACGTTCTTGCCACTTTTATACTTAATGTTTTTCAGCGGGATCTTCATTTCTATAGAATATCCGTAATCCGTAAGTGCTCCGAATGAATCATAATGAATATCAATGGACGGATCAGTATAATCGATCACAATGCCGTCTGCCTGCTCGCCGAATCCGTTTGTGCCGAAATAGTATGCTTTGGCGTTAGAGAAAAAGGTATCAATGTACAGAAATATCCTGTCTGTATAATAGATTTTATCGCGGATACAGTGAAACAGCCGTATCTTTTCAGTATCCTCCATAAAGCATTTCATTGCGACATAGATGTGTTCATCATCATACAAAAGATAGCCGGTAGTACGCTCGGAAGGAGCAGTATTATTTCCCGGAGATATCTGGTAAAAAGTATCCAAGACAGCAGCATCTGCCCATTCCCCACTTTCAATAATACCGTCTATAACTGGCGGCTGAAGTGTTTTTGGCACATGAATAGTTAGTTTTGCCTGCAAGGCAAAGGGTATCATAAGAAGCAGTAATAACAACCAATATTTTAGTTTCATAGGCAGTCCCATTTTTTATTATTTGCTATGAACCTGATATTTTTAAAATCTTTCTTCTCATATTAGATTAACATTTTTCTGTCAATATTAAATACTTTGGTGGAAGCATTATTATCTCATTATTTTCCTCATTTGCATAATTGTCTTTCATTGTTACTCCGATTTATTTTATCCTTTTTTAATAAGACCTTTCTTAGAATGTGTGATCTTCCCGGATTCTTTCTTGGAAAATCGCATATTCTTTGATCTCTTCAAATTCTGCCTTTTCTGTTTTTCTTTTAGAAAATCTTTCATGCTCTTTTTCATACACTGAACTCCTTTCTCATATTATCCATATTGATAACTCTATCCGCTATTTTCTCTATAAGAAACCTATCATGTGTGGCGAAAATAATGGTTCCGGTGTAGGATTCCAGCGCATCTTCCAGCGCCTCTCTTGCAGCTATCTCGAGATGATTGGTGGGTTCATCCAGCACGAGCACATTTGCCCCGGATACAATTATCTTAGCCAATGCGACCTTGCTCCGCTCGCCGATGCTCAAGGTTTTGATCGGATTATGTATGAGCTGTTCTGAGATGTGCAAGCAGCCAAGCACGGTTCGTGCAAAGGTCTGTTTTTGTTTATCTCCGTAAGCAACTTCTTCCATAACAGTATTATCAAAATTCAGATTTTCATGATCCTGAGAGTAATAACCGATCTCGACCTGCGGAGACCATGACATTTCACCTTGATATTCATTCAGATGACCGGTCAGAATTTTCAGTAATGTAGTTTTTCCGCTTCCATTTTTGCCTATTATCGCAACACACTCACCGGTCATAAGATGGAGGTTAATATTCTGCAGCACATGATTTGACCCAAAGATTTTCGAGAGATTTTCAACTTTCAACACTTGCTTGCTTTTGACTTGCAGATTTTCAAAATGAAAATATCTCTTCTTTTCGATAAAGGGCTTTTCAGCTTCTGCTTCTTCGATCTGCCGCTCTGTCCTGCGCTGCAGGTTTTTCGCCTGCCGCATCGCATTCTTTGCTAGATTACTCACACATTCATACACTGGAGCATATCCCTCGGAACCAGTTTCCGGCTGATGACTATGAGCCCATTGCGTTCGTTTTCGTGTAGCGATCTTCAGCTTCTTTATTTTCTTTTTCTGTTCATCATATATATGTACTTTTTGATGAAGCTTCCGCTCTTTCTCCTGTTTATAGAAAGAATAATTACCGGAATAATGCACCACACCCTCATTGGTAAGTTCGAGGATCGAAGTCACACAAGCATCCAGAATATGTCTGTCATGGCTTATGATAATGTAGGGAATTGGAATTTCATTGAGAAAGTTCTCCAGCCAGTCCATCGCTTTTATATCAAGATGATTTGTTGGTTCATCTAGAAGCATCACATCAGGTTCTTTGAGCAATATTCTGCATAAAGCCAGACGTGTTTGCTCACCTCCGCTTAGAGATAATATCTTTCTTGTTAGCATATCATGATCAAAACCGAATCTGGTTGTGATCTTCTCAATAGCAACCTCAAAAGCATAGCCGCGATTTCTTTCATATTCAGAAAGAATAGAACTAACCTGTTCGGGGGTAAAGTTCTCAAGATGATCTATTTTTTGCTTCAATATAGCTAATGTCGGATTGCTGTTCCATAGAAAAGAAAGCCCTGAGTTTGCTGGGGGCAAGTCCAATTCTTGAGGAAGATACCCGATCGAAAGTTCAGGTTTATGATATAAAACACCTTCGTCTGGGTTGATCTTTTTTCTCAAAATGTCCAGCAGTGTCGATTTGCCGCAGCCGTTCTTTCCGATCAAACCGATCCTGCTATGCTCATGAACTGCAAAGGATACATTCTCAAATAGCATGCCCGACTGAGTATCATACCGAAATGAAATGTTGTCAGCCCTGATTATCTGCATGATATATTCCTTGATTTCCTACGCTGTTAGAAGCTCAGATTCGCGCTCTTCCATAAACTGATTGGAATAGAGCCGGTAGTAGTAACCTTTTAATTTTATTAGCTCATGATGAGTTCCCATTTCCGTGATCTTGCCTTTTTGGATAACAAGAATCCTGTCTGACGAATGTATTGTTGAGAGTCTGTGTGCAATAATGAAACTGGTTCTGTGCTCCAGCACTTTATGAGTTGCATCCTGAATTTTCTTCTCGGTTTCTGTATCAACTGAAGAAGTTGCTTCATCCAACACGAATATTTTCGGGCCAGTAATGATCGCTCGCGCAAAATAGATGAGCTGTTTCTCGCTGGTCGAGAGGAGGCTTCCACCTTCTCCAACTTCCGAATCATAGCCCTTTTCCAGCCCTGTAATGAATTCATGAGCATTGACCAATTTCGCTGCTTCATTTATCTCATTATCCGAAGCAGTAAGACAGCCGTAAGCGATGTTCTCTTTTATCGTACCGCTGAACAGATGAGGGGTTTGCAGCACATACCCAAGACTGGAATGCAGCCAGAGCATAGATCTTTTCCTGTAATCAACACCATCGATCAACACCTCACCTTTTGTGGGCTCGTAAAATCTGCATGCGAGATTTACTATCGTGCTTTTGCCCGAGCCGGTTTCGCCGACCAGCGCAATTGTCTCACCTGCCTGCACTTCAAGATTGAAATCATCGAGAACATATTCACCGTCCTTATATCCGAAAGAAACATTCTTGAAGCGAATATTCCCATCGCTTTCAGGCCAATTTTCCTTTTTGGATTTTGTAATATCTCCATACTCATCAATAACTTCTGACCACTTTCCTTTGAAGTAGAGAAATATTCCTCTTATTAAAGTGATAACAATAAGAAATATGCTGCAGATCCATAGCTTGCCTGCGAGTCCGGAGCGTCCACCTAAGAAATCATAGGCACTTGAGAACACCGGTTTGAGCCAACCCTGAGCTTCGAGAGCTTTTCCACCAATAATAGAGTCAACGGTTACCCGAAGTACCATTGGCCAGAAGAATGAGAGGAATGTAGCCATTCCAATCGCTGCGATGGATATGATATAGAGAGCTCTGTTGCCCTTCATAAATTGCCATAAATAATATAATTTTTTCATAAAGACCTGCTTGAAAACATATTGATTAACATAAAAATAAAACGCTATTTAGATATGAATCCGGCGTTTGTTCTGGAAAGGTATAAACTAAAAAAGCCACGGATTCGCTTGTCCGTGGCTTACATTAAAAAATGTTATATTACTGTATGTACCTCGGACGGGTTGTTGTTGAATCAACTGAAAAGCACACTATTTGCATTGTGGGTAGACCGATCAGGTCATTTGGAATCAGTCGGATCATGCGAGGAACCTCCGTCCGAATTATTTTATTTGAGCCAAAACTGGCATGCTAATCTTTATAGTGTCAAGAAAATGAGATTTATTATGAGCTCTTTTTTAAGTGATTTACTAATTAAATTGGAAAGCAGACCCACGCATATCGGACTGATTTTCACTGATAAAGAATTAACCTCTTCTTTGTTTTTATAATGTTTTTATCGGTGTCGATCAGCTCCATCAGCGTAAATCTGTGTCCTATTCTTTAAAAAATATTCAATAATTTCATCCCCGATGAAAAACTTGACACCAGTCCTTGTACAAAGGACTTATGTGTCAATTCAAAAAGGAGTTGAAAATGCCGAAAGTAAGAACCTTTGCAGCTAAATTAGCTCATGCAAGTGCCGGTAAGAGAAAGGTTGTCTGCCCAGTATGTAATACAGAAATGACTACCATAAAAGTTATCCGAAATAGACATAAAGAAGATGGTAAATGGTCTCCGAAAAGAGAAGTTGTTCAGATCTGTAAATGCAACGAGAAGGAGATCTTAGGATAAGATTGTTATTTTCATAATTGCATTTGGTTTTTTGCCAAATAATCCTCTTATCGCAATTGATGAGAGGATTTTATATATAAAAAAATAGGATAAAAAAATATTATGAAGAAAAAAATATTCTTGGTGATCCTCTTCATTTTCGTTATTGTTTTGAATTCTTTTGCGGCAGACGATCCCGGGAAATACGGCTTTCAGATACTAAAGATCGGTCTTAGCGCACGAAATGCCGGCAAAGCGGATGCTGTTATAGCTTCTCCGGGAGACGCAACCATTTTATGGTCGAATCCTGCTGCCGTGCAGATCAGTCCTTCATCAAATTTCTGCTTCAATCATAACAGTTACATCTTTGATAATAATATTGAAAATGCTTCACTTATCGTACGCAACGGCAAAAGCAGCTGGGGATTGGGTCTTACCTATCTTGATTATGGCATGATCAACAAAACTGATGCCCAGGGTGACACGATCGGAGAATTTCATCCTCTCGACATTGTTTCAAGCTTCACATACGCCCGAAGGATCACACCAAGCATCTCTCTCGGTGCAAATCTAAAATTCATATATGAAAAGATCGATACTGATGCAAGCTACGGTTTTGGTTTTGATATTGGGGCTATCTATGATTCATTTATAAAAGGACTCAATTTTGGAATGGTTGTCCAAAATATCGGCAAATCATCAAAGCTGAAAAAAGAAAGTATAAGTTTTCCGCTTGTCTTTAAGCTTGGGTCTCAATATCTATGGGAAATGAATGCCGAGAATACATTCACTTTTTCCGGAGAATTCGCAAAGTATTCTTCTGAAGGGCTTAAAGCAAACCTCGGATTTGAGTATGGCTTTGCAGATATGATATTTTCCCGTTTGGGATATAAAATTAACTATGATGAGCAAAATGTCACTGCCGGCATTGGAATAAAACTCAATGATTTCAACTTTGATTACGCTTTCACACCGTATCAGAATGACATCGGCACTGCTCATCGATTTTCTGTTGCATATAATTTTTAGGAAGCTCTATGAAAAAAATCGTACTTATACTTTTGTGTCTTGTTTGTGCTTCACAACTTTTTGCAAAGCCACGGCATTCTTCTCATGAACTTATAGCACGTTTTTCTGAGAAAGTAATATTCAAAAATGGCACTACGGGCATCGATGCATTTGATAATTTCCTTGATCAGTTCGGTGTTCAGTCATCAGAACCAATTATTGATAAGCCCGATCTCCATATTTATAAATTTACATGTGAAAAAGAAATTGATTTCTCTGCGCTTATTGAACTTTCTCAAAAAGACGAATCGATCATTTATACTCAGCCGAACTATCTGAATGAGATGCTCTCCATCACACCAAATGATCCCTATTACTATCAACAGTGGGGATTGCCGGCTATAAATGCAGATAATGCTTGGGAAGTTGAAAAGGGTAATGAGCAGGTTATAATTGCGCTCATAGACTCCGGAATTGAATATGACCACCCCGATCTCGAGCAGAATATCTGGATAAATCATGGCGAGATACCGGATAATTATATCGATGATGACCAGAACGGTTATATTGATGACTGGATGGGATGGGACTTCACAGAAACAGATATTGTCGATGCCATGGGTGACTTCCGTGAACGCGATAATGACCCTAGAGATGACCTTGGACATGGTACACACATTGCGGGAATTATTTCCGCTCAGACAAATAATCATACTGGAGTATCAGGCACTACATGGTTTGTCAAATGTATGAATCTCAGAGCCGGTTTCCGCACCACGCTTGGTGGATATCTCGAAGATGATGATGTGTCTGCTGCAATCGTCTATGCTACAGATAACGGAGCGCAGATAATAAGCATAAGCTGGGGAGATGTGATCTTAGCGCCAATTATTAATGATGCCTGCAATTACGCTTATGATCATGGCGTTTCTATCATAGCTTCTGCCGGTAATGAATGCGGAGTTGGGCTTCTGTACCCGGCAGCTCTCGATAAGGTGCTTTCCGTCACAGCAGTTGATGAAAATCTGAAAATCTGCTCATTCTCCAGTTATGGTGAGGGTATCGACCTCTGCGGACCCGGTTTGAGCATTTACAGCACCTTTCTAAATAATGATTATAAAAACGAAAGTGGCACTTCTATGGCAGCACCCTTTGTAGCAGGATGTGCGGGCTTGCTGCTTTCGCAAAATCCCCTGCTCTCAAATATCGAAGTTTACAATCTGATAAATATTTCATGTGACGATCTTGGCGAAAACGGCTATGATAATATTTATGGATACGGAATCATAAATGCAGAAAAACTTATGCTAAATGCGGGAATTGATATAAAACCCCAGTCTGCAATTTTCTACCCTTCATATAATTCCGGTTACACGCAGGATATCCCAATTGTTGGAACAGCATACTGTGAAAATTTCTTCTGCTACACTCTTGGGTTCACAACCAAACAGGAGCCGGTTGAAAATGACTGGCTCGATGTCGTTACCCATAACCCTGAGCCAACCTTATATACTGACCATGTTATCGATGACACTCTCGGCACATTTCTTCTATATGGAATTCAGGATTCAACCTATTACATCCGCCTTTCAGTAAAAGATATACACGGGACAAATTATATAGATATCGTAAAAATAAGTGTGGATAGAACTCCACCTCTGTTCGTTGAAAATGCAACTGCTTCGACATATCGATATAATTTCGATAAGAAGGATTATTACATCCTCTCCACTGCAACCGAACCCTCACAATTCTATGCAACCTGTTTTTCTGCCGATGCAGACACCTTCTCACTTATTCAGAAAAAATACAACTACTTTACGACCATGCGACTTCCACAACACCTTCCTGATGAATCCTACTCATTCTCTCTCTCAATTCAAAACCATGCGGGGCTTACTGCAACTTCCGATATTTTTGCTGATGCAATTACAATTGATAATGGTACAATTCCTACAAGCGGATTCGACCCGATCTCTTCTTATGCTCATTCAGTATATCTCTGTGCGAACAACTATGATATCAATGGAAACGGCAAAATCGAACTTGTATTTATGGAATTCCCAGATGAAGGTTCTTATGGTCCTGTGCGTTTCTGTGAATATGATGATAACAAACTTGATGTCGTTCATACAATGAGCAGCTCATTTATTCCATGGAGCATAGGTGATACGGATTTGGACGGCAATCATGAGATACTTGGGAATCAGGCAGATTCCATGGTTATTTTTGAAGCGGAGACCTCAACTTCCTTCCCAAGCAGATATGTAAATTCCATCAAAGATGCTTATACCGGTACTTTCTATGATTTCAATAACGATGGAATCGATGATGTAGTAATCCGTTCTGCCGATATTATTGGAACCTACTCTTATTATGATGTGTACTCGAGAAGCGGAGATAATTTTAATCTGGAATGCAGGATACTCAATAACACACACACTTATTCCAGAAATGAACTCTCCCCATACATCCGGTTTGGCGACCTCAATAATGATGGAAAACGCAATATCCTTTTCTCTGATATCGACGGTGATATCCTGATCTATCAAATCAATAATAATTACTCGGTTGAACGAATTGATTCTTTAAAAATTCCCATTCCTAATGCATACTACAATGCAATTGGCGACCTCGATGGTGATGGACTTCTCGAATTCATCGTTGGTGGCTATGCAGATGGTGACGATGTGAATAATCAATTTTGGCTTTACGGAGTTTATAAATACATAGATGGAAATCTTACACTTCTCGATTATATCGAGATCGCAGGTGTAAGTTCAAACAATGGCTTATCTGTAGGTGATCTTGATGGTGATGGGGCTGATGAAATAGTTATTGCAGCTGCACCGGATATTTATATCTTCAAACTAATTGAGACCGCAAAATCCTATGAGGTGATTCCACAATGGGTTGGTTCATCATATAGAACCTATCAGCCGGTATGTATCGATGCAGATAATGACGATCAGTTCGAAGTTGCTTATAACAAGTATGATGCAAATGATTCTCTTATGCTCGTGCTCTCTTCCTATCCTACAGATCCTCCCGCTCCCTCAACTCCCATGCCGCAGAATTTTTTTGGCAGACCTATTAACAAGCAGCTTGTTTCATTCACATGGAATGCCCAAATAGCTGACTCTTTCTATTTCTATAAAGAGCAAAATCAGAATGTTGAAGTGACAGCAATTCCTGGCACCGAAACCTCATATTTTGATACCAATGTCATTCCTGACAGTCTCTACAAATACTACTTATCAGCACTGAAAGACGGACAGGAAAGTTATAAGACTTTGCCCCTTGAGATCATTCCAATCGATCCGCCTACATTGCTTTCAATTCAAATGATTTCATTAAATAGTATTTTGCTCAATTTTGATAAAACACTGCACAAGGATTGTGAGCAGGTTTCCAATTTTTATGTGGATATCTATGGATATCCGGAATCAGTTATTCCAACAAACAGTCAGCTCAGCTTGCTTCTGACTTTTGTAGAAATCTTCGACGAGACAGATTCTCCCTTCACAATTGACATTGAAAAAATTGTTGGAATTTTTAACACACCAATGGCAGATACATCAGTTACATTTATGTATCAGGAAGATCTTACCAGACCCTATATAGTCTCAAGCACACTTGAGAACAGCAAAAAAATTCATATAGAATTCAATGAAACTGTTGAACATATCAGTGCTGAAGATGCTTCAAACTATACTCTGCTATTCCCTGAGCAGGCAGCTAACAGCATTTCCCGGATTCAGGTCAATAACGAATCGGTCATACTTACTCTTACCCATAAGATCAAACCTGTTGGCAAACCCTACTTTATTAAGATTTTCAATGTGACCGATCTTGCAGGTAATTGCATTCTGCCCGGGAAAAATCTCATTAAGATCACGATCCCGATCACCGATCTTGATAATGTTACTGTATTCCCAAATCCTGTAACGATTGAAAATGAAGTAATTTATTTCCAGAACTTACCTACCTCGGGCTCTGCTGATTTTTATATATTTAACCTTGCAGGGAATCTCGTGAACAACTTCACAGCAGAATTTCTTTCTGAAGATTATAACAGAGCCGAGTGGAATCTTTCAAATCAATCTGGTAAGAAAGTGGCATCCGGAATGTATTTTTATTTGATAAAATATTTGGATTTATATAAAAAAGGTAAAATTGCAATAATTCGATAAAGGTGAATGATGATTATTACTTATGACTGGCAGCAAAGACTGAAAAAAGATACTCTTGATTTCCTTGAGCACAAGATACCGGACAAGGACTATGATTTTGAAATTATCTATAATGCATATCCTGAACGAGTCAATGGAGAAGTACCTCAGCCCGTGGTCACGTATGTTGCAAAAGAGATGAGAAAAGTTATTCAAAACGATCCTGATACCTATATTGATTTTCTGCTGTTTATTCAAAAAAATAAGGGTGATTACGGCAAAAAGATCTTTAATTACGTGATGAGCAAAGTTGCGTTGAAACATCCCGGCAACTATGATGAAATTTTCAGGAAAGCTCTTAAAGATACTCATGATAAAAGCGAGATAAAGAAAATATATGATAATATTATTCTTCCGCTACTCAAGAAATATCCGGATAAATATATTGATGACGTTATCAACACTGTCCGCCAGGTGCCCAAAGATGATGTCATCGATTGCGCATTTACAACGCTTTGTAAATACATGAAAACAAATGAAGTAAAAGCGAAGACGATCAGTCACAAGATAGACTCCTTTTGGAATTCCGAAAACAAGATGATACGGAACGGTATTGTTCAGATTTTGAAAAATTTATACAAGATTGACAAAAGACTCTACCGTGATACCTACAGATCCTATCAATCAACCTACAATCCAAACTTCATTGAGATTCTTGCAGATTCTATTTCTGAGAATTCACAACTGATTCGTGAAATCGTCGAGAGATGGGAAAAGAGCGGAAATATTCGCATAAAGAAAGCTGCACATACTGCAGAAAAAACCTTGAAAAAATTAAAGAGAACATAATGGCACAAGAATATATATCAAAAGAAGGGCTTGAGAATCTTCGTAAACGTTTAGAACATCTCATTCAAGAAGAACGTCATGCCATCATTGAAGAAATTGGTCGCGCACGGCAATTTGGTGATCTTAGTGAAAATGCAGAATATCATGCTGCCAAAGAAAAACAACGCTTTATAGAAGCAGAAATATCAAAACTTCAGGCAAAGATCGCAAGTCTGAAAGTCATCAATATTGACGATATTGATAAAAACTCAATTCGTTTCGGGGCTATAGTTGAGCTTCTTGATATAAGAAGAAATAAAGTCTTAAATTACAAGATCGTTGGTGAAGATGAAACAGGAAAAACTAAGAGCGTGAGAATGATCTCTTGTAAATCTCCAATTGCGAAAGCGCTTCTCGGTAAAAATATTGGTGAGACAGTCAAAGTAAAAGCTCCAGTCGGCATTTTAGAATATAAAATAAAAAATATCATATACGAGGATTAAAATGAGCTCATATCGCATTGCATGGCTTCCGGGTGACGGCGTAGGAAACGACGTTATGGAAGCTGCTAAAATTATCCTGGAAACCTTAAAACTTGATGCAGAATACATCCATGGAGACATTGGTTGGGAATTCTGGAAAACCGAAGGAAATCCCCTTCCGGACAGGACTATTGACCTTCTTAATAATGTTGATTGTGCACTTTTTGGAGCAATAACTTCTAAACCAAAACAGGAAGCTGAAGCTGAACTCATTCCTGAACTGCAAGGCAAAGGACTGGTCTATTCTAGCCCAATTGTCGGCTTGCGCCAAAAATTCGATCTGCATACAAATCTCAGACCCTGCAAGGCATTTAAGGGAAATCCTCTCAATTACAGAGATGACATCGATATTGTTGTTTTTCGTGAAAATACAGAGGGTCTCTACGCAGGTGTTGAATTCCATCCAGTTCCTGAAGAAGTTTTTAATGCACTTGCAAAAAACAATGAAAAAATGGCGAAATTTGCCAACACACCTCTTGATGATATTGCGATCTCATGCAGAATTTTCACAAGAGATGCATGCCGTAGAATTGTGCGTAATGCCTTTGAATATGCAAAGAAACACGGCTACCCAACTGTAACAATAGTCGAAAAACCAAATGTCATTAGGGAAACTTCCGGCTTAATGGTGCGTGAAGCACGAAAGATCGCCAAAGAATATCCTGAAATCGAATTGTGGGAAACCAATGTCGATGCTATGGCAATGTGGCTGGTTAAAAATCCTCAAAATTACGGAGTGCTTGTTGCGAGCAACATGTTTGGGGATATTATTTCCGACCTCTGTGCTCAGCTTGTCGGCGGACTTGGTTTTGCGGCAAGCGGAAATATTGGAAACAAACTCGCAGTCTTTGAGCCAACTCACGGCAGTGCACCAAAATATGCCGGACAATATAAAGTAAATCCCATTGCCATGCTCATCACAACAAAACTTATGCTTGACTATTTAGGCGAGACTGAAAAAGCTGACCGTCTTATGAATGCCATTGCAAAAGTTATTGAAGAAGGAAAGGTCTGTACTTACGATATGGGCGGCACTTCCTCAACTCTTGACATGGCTAATGCAGTTGCAAAAAATTTATAAAAAAGGAATCTCATGACTAAATCATCAAAAGGTAAAGAACTGCAGGACAAGTTATCATATAAAAAGATGAATTTCTGGAATATATGTTCAGAGAAAGAACGAGAAGATGCTTTTGTATTGGCTGATGAATATTGTGCATTCCTCGATGAAGCAAAAACAGAACGGCTCTCCGTCGAATTTTCTGAGCAAATATTAAAAGCTCATAAGTTCATACCCCTTGATGCTGATGCTCCTAAGAATGCACCTGGTTATTATAGAATAAACCGTGATAAGAACATTACAATTTTCCGAACCGGCAAGAAAGATATTTCAAACGGCTGCAACCTGATCGTTGCACACATCGATGTGCCGCGAGTCGATCTGAAGCAGGTTCCACTTACCGAGGATGGAACCACACAACTCGGGATCATGTTGACCCATTACTACGGCGGCATAAGAAAATATCAATGGATGTCTATCCCGCTTGCGTTGTATGGTGTTGTAATTAAAGAAGACGGTACCCGCATCGATATTTCTATTGGCGATAATGACGGCGATCCGGTTTTCACTTTTGCCGATCTGCTCCCTCATCTTGCAAAGGACTATAACAATAAAAAAATCTCTGAAGCTATTGATGCAGACAAATTACAGCTCCTTTTTGGTTCAATACCTTTTCCTGATGATGAGATAAAAGATAATGTAAAATTGAACTGCCTGAACATCCTTCATGAAAAATATGGTATTACTGAAGAAGATTTTATCAGTGCCGAGATTGAAATCGTACCGGCATTTTCGAGCAAAGATGTGGGCATCGATGCCAGCATGGTAGGTGCTTACGGGCAGGATGACAGGGTGTGTTCCTATACTGCTCTTCGTGCATTGTTAGGCAGCGAAGAACCAATTCTTCCTTCAATCGTATTTCTTGCTGACAAAGAAGAGATCGGCAGTGAGGGTAATACAGGCGCTCGTTCGGATTTCATTCTTGATTTTATTGCTGATATCATTGATTTTCAGGGATATGACAGCTCCAAAATTTTGAGAAAAGTATTAGCAAAAACTAATATTCTTTCCGGTGATGTAACCGCAGCAATAAATCCCTCTTTCAAAGATGTTCATGAAAAACAGAATGCACCTCTCCTCGGCTATGGAGTATGCCTGACAAAATTTACGGGCTCAAAAGGAAAAAGTGGTTCTAACGATGCACATCCCGAGTTCATTGCAAAACTGCGTGCACTCTTTAATTCACACAATATCAACTGGCAGATCGGAGAACTTGGAAAAGTTGACGTGGGCGGAGGGGGTACGATCGCAAAATTTATGGCTGAGCACAATGCAGAAGTCGTTGATTGCGGAACTCCTCTTCTTGCAATGCATTCTCCTTTCGAAATTTCCAGCAAGGGAGATATTTACTCAACCTATAAAGCTTATAAAATATTCTTCGAACACTATGGGGGTTAACGGTGAAAAAATTTTATGTATTCGGTTTATTACTTTTACTTCTTCTGGCTCATTGTGCACAACAAAAGCCATATACTGAAATTCAGCAGCCCGTAAGCCAAAACGAGCAACAGATTCAGTATCTCGCTGAAGTTATAAAAATGAATTCCGATGCAATAGACCAGCAGGAAAAGCAAGTTTCCAGTGATCTTCAGATGCTTAACAGCAAACTCAATCAGATAATAGTGCTCCAATCCAAAGTGTCAAACTTAGAAGTGAAAGTAAACACTCTCGATTCTAAGATCGAAGCCCAAAACCAGATACTGGCTCAGCTTAAATCCAGTCCTGCTGTTGCTAACAATACTCAAACTAAACCCACTACAGAATCAGACGGGATCACACCGGAAAAACTCTATCAGACAGGACGGCAGTATTACGTGGACAATGATTTCAGAAAATCGATCTCCACTTTTTCAGAATTTATCAAGGAATATTCCCAACATGATCTCGCTGCAAATGCACAGTACTGGATCGGTGAATGTTATTATTCTCTCGATCAGTTTGAAACTGCTATCTTCAACTTTGATAAAGTGGTCATTAATTATCCGGAATCCAATAAGATCGTTGATGCGAAACTTAAAATTGCACTCTGCCTGATCGGAATGGAGCAATATACCGGCGCTCTTACTCAGCTCAGAGAAATCCAAAAGCAGTATCCTGATTATGAACGTCTGGATATCGTGCGTGAAAGAATTGTTATGCTGGAGAACAGATAATATGAAAAAATATGTGCTAGCCACCCTGACATTGCTTATCTTTACTTTGATAATTTCTATGAATCTTCTATTTGCGCAAGCACCTTCACCCATGAACTGGGATGAAGAGGAAGAGAATGTCACATTTGAGCGTCCCTTTGAACTTCCGAAAGGTGACTTTAATCCTCATGAAAAAATGATAGAAGCTGATGGACTGTATCAAAAAAGAAAATTCAGTAAAGCCCGAGATATTTATGAGATCATTACGTATATGAGCAAAGGTGATACTCTGGTCAAACGAGCTCAGTACCAACTTGCAAATTGTTATTACAACATGCGCTTGTATGAAGACTCGATCTTCGAATATGAGCAACTCATGCGATTATTCCCATACTCTCAATATAATGAAGATGCAAATTACAAGATTGGCACTGCATGGTTTAAATTATCTTATCCACCCGCGTATGACCAGCAGGAAACGGTAAATGCACTTCAGCAATTCAATCATTTTATTGCACAGTATCCAAATTCTGAACTCATCGATGAAGTTGAAAACATGCGAATCACCTGCACTAATAAGCTGCTGGAAAAGAAATATCTCAATGCTCATATTTATTATATGATGGGATACTATAATGCATCATTGATGTATCTTAACGAAATATTTGATGAGAATATTACCGGAGAGATCGAAGAAAATTCTCTTGAACTTGCTGCGAAGATCTATATTAAAAAGAAGAACTGGGACAAACTTGCTGATATTGGGGAACAATTCTCTTCACAGTATCCCGAACATCCATTTATAGAAAAAATAAACGCTCACATAACGAACTGATAATGAGATTAGGAATACTTGGTGGCACCTTTGATCCAATCCATTGCGGCCACCTTAGGATGGCAGAATATTGCCGCGAAAAACTCCATCTGGATAAAATTTATTTTATTCCTGCGGGTAATCCGCCTCATAAAAAACCATATATACCTTATGATTTGAGAGTTCAGATGCTTCATCTTGCCCTTGAAGGAAAACCTTATTTCGAGATCAGTGAACTTGAAAAGCTGGAGCATACCCGTAATTATACCTACACTTATTACACCTTGCAGAAACTGAAAAAAAAACATCCAAATGATGAGCTCTTCTTTCTTTTGGGAGAAGATAGTGTTGCAGAAATCTCAACATGGTTTAAATATAATGAATTATTGAGTCTCGCTCAATTCATCATTATAAGCAGGCCTGCAGATCTAAAAAATCATTCAAGCAATTTCACCTTCAGCCGGGATCTCTCATACCTCGAAATGCCAATAATCGATATTTCTTCCCAATGTATCCGTAATATGTGTTCAAAAAGACAGTCAATAAAAGGATTTGTCCCAAAAAAAGTTGAAGATTTTATTAAAAAAAATAACTTATATAAATAGAAAGAGGTTTCATGACTAAAAATGTGTATTATTTCGGTAAAATAAAAACCGAAGGCAATAAAACAATGAAAGAAATCATTGGTGGAAAGGGAGCAAACCTGGCAGAAATGTCTAATCTCGGAATCCCTGTTCCCCCAGGTTTTACCTTATCAACGGAAATATGCGATTATTTCAACAAACATAACCGGCACTATCCCGAAAATTTGAAGAAGGAGGTCGAAAATAACATTCATCTTTTGGAAAAGGAAATGAATCTGAAATTTGGAGATACCCACAAGCCGCTTCTTCTTTCAGTCCGTTCCGGTGCTGCCGTGTCCATGCCGGGTATGATGGATACGATCCTTAATCTCGGACTCAATGATGAGTCGGTTAAAGGGTTTGCTGAAACAACCGGAAACGCAAGATTTGTCTGGGATGCCTACCGCCGGCTCATTCAAATGTTTGGAAATGTTGTTCATCAAATTGATTCTGAGCTTTTTGAAGATGTACTTACACGCATCAAAAACATGAAAAAAGTTACACTTGATATTGACCTGAACGCCGATGACCTTAAGCTGGTTGTCGAGCAATATAAAGAAATCTACAAAGAAGAAATGGGTGAGGAATTTCCTCAAAATCCTTACGATCAACTCTGGTCCGCAATCGATTCGGTTTTCAATTCATGGAGTAACGCTCGTGCTATAAAATATCGTGAACTGAACAATATTAAAGGACTTCTCGGCACTGCAGTGAACGTGCAGACTATGGTCTTCGGGAATATGGGTGATGACTGTGCCACAGGTGTTGCCTTCACGCGTGATCCCTCTACCGGCGAAAACAGATTCTTTGGTGAGTTCCTTGTTAATGCACAGGGCGAAGATGTGGTTGCAGGTACTCGAACTCCTCAGGAAATTACAAAAGAAAACTCAATACGGTGGGCAGAGAATAATGATATTCCTCCAAAAGAAAGAATTGAGAAGTATCCTTCTCTTGAAGAATTAATGCCCAATGCTTACAAAGAACTTTATGCAATTCAGAAAAAGCTGGAAGACCATTACAAAGACATGCAGGACCTGGAATTTACTATTCAGAAAGGCACCCTGTTCATCCTTCAAACCCGAACCGGCAAGCGTACAGCAAAGGCAGCAGTAAAAATCGCAGTCGATATGGTGAAAGAAAAAATGATCGATCAGGATACTGCACTTATGCATGTCGAGCCAAATCAGCTTGACCAGCTCCTACATCCCAGCTTTGATGATAAGGAAAAAGAAAAGGCGGAAACCGAGAACCGTTATCTCGCCAAAGGATTACCCGCATCTCCCGGTGCAGCAGTCGGCAAAGTTGTTTTCTACGCTGAGGAAGCAGTTAAATGGAAAGAAAGAAGTGAAAAGACGATCCTTGTACGAACCGAAACCTCTCCGGAAGATATCGCTGGAATGGATGCTTCTCAGGGTATTCTTACGGTACGTGGTGGCATGACGTCTCATGCTGCTGTTGTTGCAAGGGGAATGGGAAAATGCTGTGTTGCTGGCTGCGGGGATATCAATATCGATCTTAAAACAAAGAAATTCTTTGTGAATGACCACGAAATAAAAGAGGGTGACTATATTTCTCTTGATGGCTCTACCGGCGAAGTCTTTGAAGGTAAGATTGGCACAAAATCTCCTGAATTTTCAAAGGAATTTGAACAGCTTATGAAGTGGGCTGATGAACGTGCCAGGTTGCATGTTCATGCAAATGCAGACGCTCCAAAGGATTCCGGCATTGCCCGTGATTTTGGTGCAGTCGGCATAGGTCTTTGCAGAACAGAACATATGTTCTTCGGAGATGACAGGATCGATTATGTTCGCGGTATGATCCTTGCAGATTCTCCCGAAGAAAGAAAATACCCACTTGAAGAATTGAAGAAGAATCAGATCGAGGATTTCAAGGGTATTCTTGAAGTAATGCAGGGCTTTCCTGTAACGATCCGCTTGCTGGATCCACCACTTCACGAATTCCTTCCTGAGCTGCAGGATGAAGAAGAAATCCAAAAATTGAGCAAGAAATTCAAAAAATCAGCTCAAGATCTTAAAGCGAAAATAAGTCAGCTCAAAGAATTTAATCCTATGCTCGGGCATCGCGGCTGTCGTCTCGGTATCACCTTCCCTGATATTTATAGGATGCAGATAGAAGCGATAATTGAATCTGCCTGCAAGCTCAAAGAAAAGGGAATCGATGCCAGACCTGAAATAATGATACCACTTGTCAGCGATGTGAATGAATACACATTTATTGAAAAACAAGCTCATGAGATCGCATCACAGATCATCGAGAAATGCGGTGTTGACCTTCACTATAAAGTGGGTACGATGATCGAAATCCCGCGTGCATGTCTTGTAGCCGATGAGATTGCAGAGCATGCAGAATTCTTCTCCTTTGGCACAAATGATCTAACACAAATGGGTTTTGGCTTTTCCCGCGATGATAGCGTAAAATTCCTCAAACAATATAAAAAGATCGGCATTTTAGATCGTGATCCCTTCCAGTCACTTGACCAGAAAGGCATCGGTGAATTGATAAAGATCGCCATCGGAAAAGGTCGAAAAACAAATCCTAAATTAATAATTGGCATTTGCGGAGAGCATGGTGGAGATCCCAGTTCGATTGAATTCTGCCATAAAGAACACTTAAATTATGTGAGCTGCTCACCCTTCCGTGTCCCTATCGCACGCATTGCCGCAGCACAAGCTGCAATAAAAAATCCAGAATAATGAATATTATAAGTTATTTTAATAAACGCATGAAACTTATGAATATACTCGATCTCAAATTAGCGCAGATCGTTGCAGCACTTGTCATGTGGGTGGTGATCAAGATATTTCCGGTGCTCACAAAAGTTGACTATATTTGGCTTATTATACCAATAGTGCTCATCTCGATTCGTTTGTTTTATGTAGTTTTTGCTAAAAAAGAAGCATAGATTTCGGTCGGGTGATTAGCTCAGCTGGTTAGAGCGCTACGTTCACATCGTAGAGGTCACTGGTTCGAATCCAGTATCACCCACCATT
>JACKQG010003260.1_pt1 | contig 20104 bp, 14 predicted proteins | sample 8237621 | NCBI WGS metagenome assembly JACKQG01 (sample SAMN15677084, study PRJNA649215) | marine metagenome | biome: marine; feature: Black Sea; material: saline water; isolation source: suspended particulate matter (SPM) from the Black Sea western gyre | collected 2013-06-09/2013-06-10 | depth... | reverse complement strand
CCATGAGGACATTTTAAGCGAGTTCAAAAGAGGACATTTTCATAGAGTTATGACAAAAAATCAGTGAATCTGTTGACAGCTTCCTTGAAGAGGAATACCATGGCCGCTCGTAATCGTCTAATTATCATGAAAAACTTAATGATCAAAATAACTGTTGTGGCAGGCTTGGCCCTGTCAGTGTTGGTGACTAAACCTGTTTTGGCAGACCCGCCGCAAATCGATCCATAACGAAGACGGATATCGATTATTATACGTGGCGTATTGTTTGCGTTGTTAGTAATGGAGGAACCATTAATTGGTGGTTTAACGGTAATCAAATAACTTCGATTACACCGGCGCAGTTACCTTATGCATGGTGGACAACTGCTTATGGCCCTCCAGGAACTTATACGATGTATTTTTATAATAGTGAGGGTTTAGCCTGCGCAGTATATTATTCGGATAATACGACTTACATTTACAACCCCGGCAATTAATTTCTGTGTTATTGCGTACTGGCAGAGGCAGCCTGTTGAGTCTGCTCTTGGTCGCCGTTGTTATTCTGGCCTTACAATCGGTTGATGCACAGATTTTTAGAATTCCATTGATTGAGGCGGTACGCATAGGCAACGCGAAAGAAGTTCAACGGCTTTTAAACAATGGAGCTAATCCGAACCAAAAACCGACGAAGTTACAGGGACCTAACGGGCTTTCAGCGCTTCATGTGGCTGCAATCAGTGATCGAGTTACGATTGCGAAAATGCTGCTTGAAGCCGGGGCGAAAGTCACCATCCGGGACGATTTATTGGGGGGAACACCGTTGTTTGCTGCTGCGGGGAATGCCAGCACAACTTTTGTGGAGCTTTTATTGGAATATGGCGCGAACATCCATTCCAAATCGTCCGATGGCTTCACCCCGTTGCATGGTGCCGCGAAAGGTGCAAATATTGAGGTAGCCAAGTTTCTGATTGAAAAAGGGGCAGATGTAAGCGCCCGGTCAATTTTTGGAGACACACCCCTCGATGTCATTTCCTACACCGACGGTTTTCATCACACCCTGTCTGAAGCAAATGCAATGTTTGATTACCTTATTGGCATGGGAGCAAAAACCGGCTTGGAATTGACGGAACTTAAACTTCGGGTTCGTAACGCGCCGAGGAATGCCCCAGCCCTGTACATTTATGGAGTCATCGGGAAAACATACGAAGTTCAACATTCATACGACTTGAAGGAATGGCAACCCTTCAACACGGTTAAGACCAAATTGACACACACTTCGGATGAGGAGGGAGGGCCGTTTGTGGGCTATGTGAACACGGCCGCCCCAACGCAATACTTCCGATGGCGGCTGGTTGAGGAATAGAGGGGTCGCGCCCGCAGTTGGAGCATGAAGCAACCAAGAAGAACGGCGTTTACGCTCATCGAACTGCTGGTGGTCATTGCCATCATTGCGATTCTTGCCGGGCTCCTTCTTCCAGCCTTGGCCAGGGCGAAAGCCAGGGCGCATTCAGCATCCTGCCAAAACAATCTCCACCAACTCGGCTTGGCCCTTTACAACTACACCGAGGAGTACGACCGGTTTCCCCTTTATGACGCGTTGGTGGACGGGAAATTATGGCATTGGAGCCACATGATGCTGCCCCAAGTCTCGTCCAACACGGCGGTGTTTCACTGCCCCGCACTCAAGCCGTCCCGGCGCTGGGATCCGGCCGACCAACAATTCGCCAGCCGCGAAGGGGCGCACAGCTACGGCTACAACGGGGCGCAGCCGTGGCACCTGTCGCTTGGCCAACGGTTCCCGTACCAGATCGTCGGCCCCAACCCGCATGCCGTCCCGGCGTCGGCGGTGAGAGTGCCGTCGGACATGATCGCCATCGGCGACTCGTCGCAGGACGAAATGCTGGATTGGCTCATCGATGCGAACGGCATGTTGAATGGCAATCCTCATTCCGGTTCCGGCCAGATGGTTTTTGTGGACGGCCATGTCGAGTCGCAGACTCACACCAACTGGGTGCGAAACGCCAACCCCGTCAAACGGCGTTGGTACTGCGACAATCAACCGCACCCTGAGTTGTGGCAGAGATAACTTGCTGATCTGCCGATTGGCGGCTGATTGCGATGCGTTGCGATTCTCACCAGTTCACTCTTTTCTCACATTCGTTTTTCACCGCCGGTCGGGCTCTTTTGGCCAAGCTAGGTTTTCGCTTTGCGCAGGGGCGATCTTGAGGCAGCTTTTCCGGGCACCTTTTTTGTTATGCATTTGAGTGGGTTCCGCACTTTTCTGTCGGGGTTGATGCTGTGTGTGTTTGGCTCAGCCGCCGGTGTTTCCGTTGCTGCCGTGGATTTCGACCGCGACGTGGCTCCGTTGCTGGTTCGGCACTGTCTCGAGTGTCACAACGGGTTTGACCTGAAGGGGAAGCTGGACCTGTCCCGGCGCGATGCCGCATTGAAAGGCGGCAAGCATGGGGCGGCGTTCGTGGCCGGCAAACCAAGCGAGAGTCTGCTGTGGGAGAAGGTTGCCGAAGGCGACATGCCCCCGGACAAGCCGCTTGGCCAAGCGGAGAAGACGCTGCTCCGCGACTGGATTGCCGCCGGGGCCAAGTGGGGCGCGAACGACGAGCTTGATCCGTTCCAATTCACCACAACCAAGCGCGGCGGCTACGACTGGTGGTCGCTGCAGCCGATCGGGCAACCCGAACCGCCGGAGGTTTCGCAGGCCGGCTGGGGGGCCAACCCGATTGATGCATTCATCCTTGCCGGGCTTGATGCGGCGAAACTGAAACCAAGCGCCCCGGCTGATGCCCGTGCGTTGATCCGCCGTTTGCATTTTGACCTGACCGGCCTGCCGCCCACGGCGGAACAGGTCGCGGCGTTCATCGCCAACCCGACTGAATCGGCGTATCGCAAGGCGGTCGATGACCTGCTGAGTTCGCCGCACTACGGCGAGCGCTGGGGGCGGCACTGGCTCGACCTCGCGAGGTTTGGCGAGAGCGATGGCTTCGAGCGCAACAACGTCCGCAACAACCTTTGGCCGTATCGTGACTGGGTGATCCGCGCGCTGAACGACGACATGCCGTATGATGAATTTGTGCGGATGCAGGTTGCCGGTGATGTACTCAAGCCGGGCAATCCAGCCGGGCAAAAGGCGGTCGGTTTTCTCGTGGCCGGACTGCACAACACGGTTGTCGGTGGCAGCGAGTTCATGAAAAAAACGGCGCGCCAAGATGAACTCGAGGAGATCATTGGCACGGTTGGGCAGACGTTTGTCGGGCTCACGGTTAACTGCGCGCGATGCCACAACCACAAGTTCGATCCCATTCAGCAGAAGGAATATTACCAAATGACCTCGGCGATTGCCGGGGTGTTTCACGGCGAACGCAGCGTCGCGGACCCGGAGCTGGCCCGACAACGTGAGGTGCTGCGAAAACAAATTGCGACGTTGAGCGAGGAGCTTGCCGGGATCGAAAACCGCGCCCGCGAAACCGCGCTCGCCAAGCGCAAACAACGCGACCCCAAGGAGAAGCCAGAGCCGCCCACGCCGTCTGCCCGCTGGGAATTTGATACCGGCTTCGAGGACAGCCTCGGCACGTTGCACGGTACGGCCAAGGGAGATGCTCGCCTTGAAGGCGGGGCGTTGGTGGTGGACGGCAGTGACGCATGGGTCGAAACCGCACCGCTTAGTTCGCCATTACGCGCAAAGACACTCGAGGCGTGGGTGGAACTGGGCAGCCTCAACCAAAAGGGCGGCGGCGTGATCGGCGTGCAGAGCAACGACGGCCAGTTTTTCGATTCCGTCGTGTTCGCCGAGCGCGAGTCCCGTCGATGGATGCCGGGCAGCAACGGACTCGTCCGAACCAAGTCGTTCGGGGCACCGGAGGAAAACGAGGCACATCAGCAGGCGGTTCACGTTGCGATTGTTTATCAGGATGACGGCACGATTACCGGCTATCGCAATGGCGCGCCGTACGGCAAACCGTACAAGACCGGTTTTCAGGAATTTGCCGCCGGTAGCTCGCAGGTGATTTTTGGGATGCGGCATCGGGGTGGCGGTAACAATTTTCTCAACGGAAAAATCCACCGCGCCCAGCTGTACAATCGGGCGCTTGGCCCGGACGAAATCGCCGCTTCGGCCGGGGTGGAGTCGTCGTTCGTCGGCGAGGCGGAGTTGGCTGCCGCGCTTGGCCAAGCGGAGCAGGCCCGGCGCAAGGCGCTCAAGGATCAGTTGACCGGGCTGAGTGCGCGAGAGCGGGAGCTGGGCAACGGCTCGCAGATGAAGGTTTACACCGTGGCCGCCCGCGGCAACCCCGGCACGGTGCGGTTGCTCAAGCGCGGCAACGCGATGGACGAGGGCGAGGTTGTTCGGCCCGGTGCGGTCGCCGCGCTGCGGATGTTGAGCAGCGACTTTGGCATCAACCCGGACGCGTCAGACAACGAGCGGCGCAGGCAGTTGGCGCATTGGCTCACGGACACGAACAATCCGCTGTTCACGCGGGTGATCGTGAACCGTGTTTGGCATTATCATTTTGGAATCGGCATCGTGGAGACGCCGAACGATTTTGGGTTCAACGGCGGACGCCCGAGCCATCCGGAGCTGCTCGACTGGCTGGCGTCGGAGTTCGCGGCCAACGGCCAGCGGCTCAAGGCACTGCACCGGTTGATCGTGACCTCGAACACCTACCGGCAGGCCTCCGCGCCCCGGGCGGACGGATTGGCGGTCGACGCCGAGAACCGGTTGCTCTGGCGCAAGTCGCCGGTGCGGCTCGATGCCGAGTCGTTGCGCGACGCCGTGCTCGCCGTCTCCGGCAAGCTCAACTCGAAGATGGGCGGCCCCGGTTTTCGCGACGTCTCCATCACCCCCAACAACGGGACCACCTACTACGAGCCGATTTATCCGGCAGGCGACGAGTACAACCGCCGCACGGTTTACCGCTTCAGTCCGAGGGGGGGGCGCAGCGCGATTCTCGACACGTTCGACTGCCCGGACCCCTCAACCACCGCGCCGCGCCGTGCCGTGACCACCACCCCGCTGCAGGCGTTGGCGTTGTTGAACAACCCTTTCATTTTGAACAAAGCCGGGGCGATGGCTGACCGCGTGGCGTCCCACGCCAAGGGCAGCCTTGACGAGCAGGTGAAGCAAATCTTCCTCGACGCCTTCCAGCGCCAACCGGACGCCGAGGAGCTGCGCTTGGCCAAGCGCTTGGCTGGCGAGTACGGCCTGGTCACGCTTTGCCGCGCTCTGTTTAACAGCAACGAATTTGTCATCCTCAACTGATATGAACGACTTGGGCAGACTCAATCGACGGGAGTTTTTTAACTGGGGCATCCGGGGCATTGGCGCCACGGCATTTGCGAGCCTGCTGGCGCGCGGCACCCCCGCACAGGCATCGGCGCTTGGCCAAGCGGCGTTCCCGAACTTTGCACCCCGGGCCAAGCGGGCGATCCACATCAGTCTCGTGGGTGGCATGAGCCACATCGACTCGTACGACCATAAGCCGGGGCTGGACAAGGCTCACGGCAAGCCGCTAGGCTCCAGTGAAAAACCGGATATCTTCTTCGGCAAAGTGGGTCTGCTGCGAAAAAGCGATTTTCAATTCAAGCCGCGTGGCCAGAGCGGCCTTTGGCTGTCGGACATGTTTCCCCACATCGCAGAGATGGCGGACGAGATGACGGTCATCCGCTCGATGAGCACCGACTCGGCCAACCACACACCGGCGTTGTTTTTCGCCAACAGCGGGTTTGAGTTCAACGGCTTCCCGTCCGTGGGCAGTTGGGTGTCGTACGGGCTCGGCTGCGAGACCGAGTCGCTGCCGGCGTTTGTCGTGTTGAGCGACGGACGGGGTGGCCCGAACGGCGGAGCGTCCAACTGGACCAGCGGCTTCCTGCCGTCGCAGCATCAAGGCGTCGAGTTGCGGAGCGGAAAGACGCCGGTGCGCGACCTGTTTCCGGCGATCGAACAGCCGAAAGGCTCGGACGCTGCTGCCCGTGATTTTCTGCAAAAACTCAACGCGCGCCACGCCGATCGCAGCGGTGAAGATGCGATGTTGAGCGCCCGCATGAGGAGCTACGAACTTGCCGCCCGCATGCAGCTTTCCGTGCCGGAGGTGAGCGACATCAACGGTGAACCGGAACACATTCGCAGCATGTACGGCCTCGGCGAAGGTCGCACCGAGGACGCAGGCCGTCGCTGCCTGTTGGCGCGTCGACTGCTCGAGCGCGGAGTGCGGTTCGTGCAAATCTACTCGGGCGGCCCGATCGGGGGTTCGCCTCGCGCGAGCTGGGACGCTCACGAAAATGTTCAAGACAATCACTCAACCGAGGCCGGCCGAATCGACAAACCGATCGCCGGTCTGCTGCGCGATCTCAAACAGCGCGGGATGCTCGACGACACGCTTGTGCTGTTCACCACCGAGTTTGGCCGGACGCCGTTTGCGCAGTCGAACGCCAATCAGGTTGGCCCCGGTCGTGACCACAACAAGTACGGCTTCTCCTGCTGGCTCGCCGGCGGCGGGGTGAGGGCGGGATTCAGCTACGGGAAGACCGATGAGATCGGTTGGAAGACGGTGGAAAACCCGGTGCACTGGCACGACTTCCACGCCACCGTGCTGCACCTGATGGGGGTCGATCACAAGAAATTGACCTTCTACCACAACGGTATCGAGCGCCGTCTGACCAACGTCCACGGCCACGTTGCCAAAGGGATCTTTGCTTAGTTTTTCGGTGCCGAAAAACCGGGCTACTCGCCGCACAACTTGAGGAACGCCGCCTCGTCGAGGATGGCGACGCCGAGTGACCCGGCCTTGGCCAGCTTGGAGCCGGCTTTTTCGCCGGCGAGCAGGTAGTCGGTTTTTTTGCTGACACTGCCGGTGGTTTTGCCGCCGTTGGCCTCAATCTTGGCCTTGGCCTCGTCGCGGCTCAGTGTCGGCAGCGTGCCGGTGATGACGAAGGTTTTCCCGTCGAACACCCCGCCGCCGCTTGGCTTGCCGCCGCTTGGCTTGCCGCCGCGCGGCTCGATGCCGAGCTTGGCCAAGCGCGCGAGCGTGGCGCGGCCGGTCCCGGACGCGAACCAATCGAGGACGCTGCCCGCGGCCGACGGGCCGACTTCGGTCGTGAAGTTGGGCGGGTGACCACCGTTTTCCTTCGTTATTTTTGCGAAACCAAGCGCCACCAAGCCGTCAAGCGACTCGCGGATTTCCGAAACCAATCCGGTGTATTGCTGCTCGCGCTTGGCCTTGTCGGCGTCGGACTTGGGCGGGTTGTTCCGCGAGCGGGGGTTGATGCGAACGGTCTCGGCGACCTTCGTGTCCAGCGCGATGACGTCGCGCAACAGCGGCGACGCGGCGACGGCGGCGAGGTCGTCGTGAAACTTGGCCAAGCTGCCGGCGATCGTCCGGCCCATCTCGGGAATCGCCAGCGCGAAGAGCCAGCGGTCCAGCGCCATGCCGCGCGCGCGTTCGACCGACTTGACAAGCTTGGCGGCGTTCTTCTCGCCGAACGTGCGCGGCGCGTCGTCGGTGCCGAGGTTGAGCGGCCCCAGTTGTTCGACGGTGAGGCCGAACAAGTCGAGCGGGTCGATGGCGAGGCCGCGCTCGACGAGCTTGTCCGAGACGATGTCGCCGAGGCAGTCGATGTCGAGCGCGGTGCGGGCGGCAAAATGCTCGAGCCGCTGCACCGCCTGCGCGGGGCAAGCCTTGTTGATGCAGCGCCACGCGACAAACTGTTCGTCCTTCGCGATCCCGCCGCCGCACTCGGGGCATTGGCCGCCGGTGGCGCGCTGCATGTCGAACGGCTCGGCACCGGCCGGCCGCAACTCTTTCACGACGCTGATGACGCCGGGGATGACGTCGCCGCGTTTCTCGATGACGACCGTGTCGCCGACGCGGATGTCTTTGCGGGCGACTTCGTCCTCGTTGTGCAGCGTGGCGCGGCTGATGGTCGAGCCGTCGAGGAACACCGGCTCCAGCTCGGCGACCGGCGTGAGCGCGCCGGTGCGGCCGACTTGGATCGTGATGGCGTTGAGCTTGGTGTGCGTCTGCTCCGGCGCGTATTTGTAGGCCATGGCCCAGCGCGGCGCCTTGGCGGTGGCGCCGACACGCTCGCGCAGGGCGAAGTTGTTGAGCTTGATGACGGCGCCGTCGGTGTCGTAGTCGAAGCCGGGCCGGAGGCGGTCCAACTCGGCGATGGCGTCGAGCACCTCGTCCACGCTGGAGCAGCGCCACGTGTGTTGCGGCGTGCGAAAACCCAGCTGGCCAAGCGCGTCGAGTAGGCCGGATTGCGAGTCAACCGCCGGGCCGCCGACGATCTCGCCGCTGCCGTACAGGACAAGGTCGAGCGGCCGCTTGGCCACGAGCGCGGAGTCGAGTTGCTTGAGCGAACCGGCGGTGGCGTTGCGCGGGTTGGCGAACGGCGGCTCGCCCTCGGCCTCGCGGATCTGGTTCAGTTTTTCAAAACCGGAGCGCGTCATGATCACCTCGCCGCGCACCTCGAGCACCCCGGGGGCGTCCGCTTGGCCAAGCGCGTTGAGCCGGAGCGGGATGGTGCGGATGGTGCGGAGGTTCGCGGTGACATCGTCCCCCGCGATGCCGTCGCCGCGGGTGGTGCCAAGCGTGAACAGGCCGTCTTCAAAACGGAGGCTGATCGCGACGCCGTCGGCCTTCGGCTCGACGATCCAGTCGAGCGACTCGTTCGGCAGCAGCTTTTGCACGCGGACAACAAACTCTCGCACCTCCTCCTGCGAGTAAGTGTTGTCGAGACTCATCATCGGCACCGCATGGCGCACTGTCTCGAAGCCGTCGATTGGCGCGCCACCGACGCGCTGGCTGGGCGAGTCGTCGGTGCGGAGCTGCGGGTGCGCCGCCTCGAGTTCGAGCAGTTCGCGATAAAGCTGGTCGTAGTCGCGATCACTGACCGTCGGCTGCGCCTCCACATAATACGCCCGGTCATGCCGCCGAATCTCGTCGGCCAACCCAGCGTGCCGCTGCTGCGGGGTGTCAGGCATCGGCCAAGCGCTCCATCCAATAACCCGGCTGACGGGCGCAATGGGTTACAGCGATGATGTGAATGAAGTTTGGCTCGATGGTGTACAAAATAGCGTAGGGAAAAACGGGGGTTAAACAGCGGCGGACATCCTCTTCAAACAGTCGATATCGTTTGGGATCACTCAGGATATCCTGAATGGTCAGCTCGACCTGTTTGATAAATCTGTGCTGCAATCCATCCTGTTGCTGCGCGTAGTAGGTTGCTGCATGCGTGTACTCCGTAATCGCATCCGGATGAAATTCAAATCTCACCGGGAGACTGATTGACGAACTTGAGCCAACGCTTCATCGCCGGGGACGGTTTTGACTCTCCCGTCACGCACATCATCTCTTCGCCGAATCGCTTCGGCTGCCCAGTTTTTATGGAAGGCAGCATCGGCGTCGTTGCTGAGATTTTCCGCCAACCGATCGGCTAGGATTCTCTTAGCCTCGAAAGGGAGCGCCATGACCTCTTCAGTTAGTTTTTCCACCGTACTGCTCATGGCCTGAATATGCTGTAACAGTGGCATTCAGTCAAACATCTTGCCGGGGTTTAGGATGCCGTTTGGGTCGAGGGATTTTCGGAGTTCACGCATGACTCGCATCTGCGCCTCGCCGGCGAACTTGGGGAGGAATTCCTTCTTGGCAAGGCCGATGCCGTGTTCGCCGGTGATGGTGCCGCCGAGGCGGATGGCTTCGTCAAAAATCTCGCGGAACGCCTCGTGCACGCGGTGGATTTCGTCCTCGTTGCGTTCGTCGGTGAGAAAGGTCGGGTGCAGGTTGCCGTCGCCCATATGGCCGAAGGTGCCTATTTTTAAATCATGCTTTTTTGCAACCCCGGCGACGAACCGAATCATGTGGGCCAATTCGCTGCGCGGCACAGTGGCGTCCTCGAGGATGGTGGTCGGGGCCAAGCGGGCCAGGGCACTGAAGGCGCTGCGGCGGGCGGTGGCGAGTTGGTCGGCCTCGGCGGCGTCGGCGGCCACACGCACGTTCATCGCGCCGTTGGCCTTGGCCAAGGTCTCCATCTTGGCGGCCTCCTCGGCGACGGCGGCGGGGTGGCCGTCGGTTTCCATCAGCAGCAACGCCTCGCAATCGAGCGGCAGGCCGACCTTTGCGAAATCTTCCACACAATGAATCGTCGTCCGGTCGAGGAACTCCAGCGTGCACGGGATGATTTGCGCGGCGATGATGTCGCTGACGGTTTGCGCGGCGGCGTCCATCGCGCTGAAGGTGGCAACCATCGTTTTCTTGGCGGCCGGCTTGGGGATGAGCTTGAGCAGCACCTTGGTGATGACGCCCAACGTGCCTTCGCTGCCGATCATCACGTCTTTCAGCGAAAACCCGGCGACGTCCTTCACGCATTTGTTACCGAGCCACATCATTTCGCCGTCCGGCAGCACGACCTCTAGGCCCATCACGTAGTTGCGCGTCACGCCATACTTCAGCCCGCGCAGGCCGCCGGAGTTTTCGGCGACGTTGCCGCCGATGGTGGAGATTTTCATCGAGCCGGGATCGGGCGGATAAAACAATCCCGCCTCCCCAGCCGCCTCGGCGATCTGGACGGTCGTCACGCCCGGCTCCACGGTCATGGTGAGGTTGGCCGCGTCGACCTCGAGGATCGCCTCCATCTTCACCGTGCACAGCACGATGCAGTCGGCCGCCGGCACACTGCCGCCGCTGAGGCCGGTGCCACTGCCGCGCGTCACCACCGGCGTGCCGGTGTCGTTGGCCAGCCGCAGCACCGCGCTGACGTCTCCCGTCGCTGCGGCGAACACCACGCAACCGGGCGTCTCCTTCATCGCCGCCGTGCCGTCGAAGGCGTACGGGATGAGGTCCTCCTTTGCGGTCAGCACATTGTCCGCACCGACGATGCTCCGAAGTGTGTCGAGTCTGGGTTGATCCAAAGCCATCCGTTGTGCACCCAGCATCCGCGACTTGGCCAAGCGGGGTCAAGTACGGAGCCGCTTGGCCAAGCGGTGCGAATAGCCTGTCGATAAGCGCCGGGCAACTTTCCAACGACTATTCGTTGCGCCATCGGTGAGTTTGAGGTTCCATCGGGTCATGCCTGATGTGCTGGACATGCCCCCCGCCGAGTCTGCGGATCTGAAAAAAACCCCGCGAAAAAAGGAGCCGCTCGCCTCCATTACGCTGGATCGGACGCCGCCCCACGACACCGCCGCCGAGCAGGGCGTGCTGGGCTGCATCTTGCTCGACCCGGAGGAAAACCTCCCCGAGTGCGCCGGGAAGGTCAAGGACGAGTCGGTTTTTTACGACCTGCGCCACCGGGCGATCTACTCGGCGTTGGTGAAGATGAACGATCAAAACGCCCCGATCGACCTGCTGACCCTGTCACACCAGTTGCGTGCCGACGGGGAGCTCGACAACATCGGCGGGGTGGCCTATCTGGCCGAGTTGCAGGACGGGGTGCCGTCGGCCGCGAACCTGGAGTATTACTTTGCCATCGTGCGGGATCGGGCGCTCCTGCGGAAGGTGATCCACACCTGCACCCGGGCGATCGCCGACGCCTACGACGGGAGCGATGAGGTGGAAAGCCTGATCGGCCAGGTGGAGCAGTCGGTGCTGGACATCCAGCGCGAGCAAGGGATCTCCGACAACCCGACCATCAAGGATCATGTCAAAGCGGCGATCAACCAGATTGAAGAATACAGCAGGAACAGGGGCGCCATCACGGGCATTGAGACCGGATTTGACTATTTTGACAAGATGACCACGGGACTGCACGGCGGCGAGATGATCGTCGTGGCGGCCCGGCCGAGCATGGGCAAGACCTCGCTGGCGATGAATATCGTGGAACACGTCGCGCTGAAACAGGGCCTGCCGGTGGGGGTGTTCAGCCTCGAGATGACGGCGGACGCGCTCGTCATGCGCATGCTCTGCTCACTGGCCCGCATCAATCTGCGGGATATGCGGGAGGGATTTCTGCAAAACAAGGATTATCCCCGGATTCTTGATGCCTCCGGCAAGCTGGCCCAGTCCGGGCTGCATATCGACGACTCCGGCGGCCTGTCGATTCTCCAACTCCGGGCGCGGGCGCGCCGCATGTGGCAGCAGCACGGCATAAAGTTGTTTGTCATTGACTACATGCAGCTGCTTCATTCTACTTCGCGCCGCGGCGGGGAGAACCGTCAGCAGGAAATTACGGAAATCTCCAGGGGCGTCAAATCCTTGGCAAAGGACTTGAACGTTCCTGTCATCGTGCTCAGCCAGCTCAACCGCGAGCTGGAGAAGGACAAGAACCGCAAGCCACGCCTGTCGGATCTCCGCGAGTCCGGCGCGATCGAGCAAGATGCCGACCTGGTGGGGCTGTTGTACCGGCCGGCCGGCCCAGATGGCGACGACGATGACGCTGCCAACGATGCGGAACCGATAAACCTGCTCATCGCCAAGCAGCGCAACGGCCCGACCGGCGATGTGCGGCTGACTTTTTTGAAAGGGTACACACGATTTGAGAACGCAGCCAGCGAACGCGACGACGACACCCTGTAGGGCGACCCGCCCGGCACGCTGGCTGCACGCGCTTGGCCAAGCGCTCCCTGCCGCACTGCTGCTCCTGTTGAGCAGCCCGGTACACGGGCAGGCGCCGAGGGCGTTGCCGGTGAAGAAAATTACCCTCCAGCACATCGGCCAGCCAGCCGCCAGCGACGCGCTCATCCGGGCCAACATCCGACTCAAGCAGGGCGACGTCTACTCCATCAAGGCCAGCGACGACGACATCCACAACCTCCGCAACACCGGTTTCTTCGAGAACGTGTACGTGACGGAGAAAAGGGTTGCCGACGGGGTCGAGGTCACCTACACGCTCGTCGGCAAGCCGGTGGTCACCGAGATCCTCTTTGACGGCAACACCGGGGGCCGCAAATACCGGGAAAGCAAGCTCCGCAAGAAGATCCGCTCCCGCACCGGGGAGACCCTCAGTCGGCCAAGAATCTTCGCCGACACCCGCACCCTCCTGAAGGAATACCAAAAGGGCGGCTACCATCAGGCCAAGGTGGACTACGAGGTCCGGCATGACGAGGCGCTTGGCCAAGCGACTGTCGTCTTCCAGGTTGCGCCTGGGCCAAAGGTCACGATTGAAGACATCGTGTTCGAGAATGCCGTCGCCTTTTCCCAGCGCGAACTGCGCAAGGTCATCAAGACCGGCCGGCGGTGGTTCATGTCGTGGCTGACCGGCAGCGGCAAGTTCGAGACCGATCAATGGGAGGAGGATCTCGAGCGGCTCACCCAGTTTTACCAGGACGAGGGTCACATCGACTTCGAGGTGAGGGAAATCGACTTTGAGGATACCGGCGACGGCAAGATGGTGATCCGGCTCGATCTATACGAAGGTTACCGTTATCAGGTCGGCAGTGTCACCTTCGAAGGCAACACGCTTTTCACGGAGGACCGGATCCGCGGCGGGGTGCAGGTTCTCGAGCGGGCGGTGATCCCGTACATGCTCGAGGGCGCGATCTTCACCCCCACCGGGTTGAACAACGACCGGGACGCCATCCGCGACTTTTACGAGGCGCACGGCTACCTCGACACCATCGTGCGGACCGCAAGGATTCCCAACACCGACCGGGGCACGATCGACCTTATCTACACCATCCAGGAGGGGGAATTGAGCCGCGTGGAAAAGGTGGAAATCCGCGGCAACACCCGAACCAAAGACAAGGTGATCCGGCGCGAGTTGGCGATCTCCCCCGGCGAGGTGTTCGACATGGTTCGCGTCGAGCTGAGCAAGCGCCGCCTCCAGGGCACCGCGCTGTTTGAGGGGGTCGACACGCAGGACGAGAAAATCCCCGAGCTGCCCAACCGGCGCAACCTCATCATCGGCGTGGAGGAGGGGCGAACCGGACGCTTCCTGATGGGCTTCGGGTACAGTTCCATCGAGGCCATCTTTGCCCAAGTCGGCTTCGTGCAGGGCAATTTCGACCTGTTCAACCCGCCGTTCTTCACCGGGGGGGGGCAGAAATTCCGCCTTCAGGTCACCGCCGGCACCCGGCGGCAGGATTACCAGATCACCTTCGAGGAGCCGTGGTTTCTCGACCAAAAGAAGCGGGTGTCCGTGGACCTGTACCACCGCGAAATCCAATACTTCAGCCGCTACTTCGAACAGCAACAAACCGGCACAAGGCTGGGCTACTCGCAGAAAATCCTCAACGACCGCATCAGTGCGGGGGTCAACTATACCATCGAGTCCATTGGCATTCACGACCGCTCCTACTTTTCCGACATGTTGTCGGAGCACGACATGCTCATCAACGGCTTGGCCAAGGGCTATCCCGACGGCCTGTCCGCCAACCCGTTCGACTGGACCTACGACACAGCCCGGATACAGGAAGGCGAGTTGTCCGAGCTGAACCACAACCGGCTGGTGTCCAAGCTGGGCCTCTTCTTCTCCCACGACACCCTGAACAACGCGCTGTTGCCCAGCGGAGGCCATCTCACCAGGGTCAACGCGGAGATCGCCGGCGGCCCCTTCGGCGGCGACACCGAGATGTACCGCCTTGAGATCAACTCCGCCCATTACTTTCCCGGTTTCGCCGAGGGCCACATCTGGGAGGTGTACGGCGAGCTGGGCGTCGTCGACACGTTCGGCGACAGCAGGCGCGTGCCGTACTTCGACCGGTTCTTCCTCGGGGGCGGCCGCACGCTGCGCGGGTGGGACTACCGGGACATCGGCCCGCGGATGCAGACCTGGAAAACCGGCGTCGAGAACGACCAGTTCGGCTACTACGTGAACGTGGAAAACGAGGCCGGCGAGGCGGTGGGGCAGCAGTTCGTCCCGGTTCAAAATAGTTACAGCGACAACCCGTTTCACAAGATCCCGGAAATCACCCCCGACGGGAATAACCGGTGGACCCCGGTCATCACCGACGGCATCGAGACCCTGGGAGGCAGCAGCTATTGGCTTGGCTCGGTTGAGTACAGCATCCCGATCATCCCCAAGTTGCGCGTGGCTGTCTTCTACGACATCGGGATGGTGTATGAGGATCCGTACGAGTTTGAGTTCTCCAACTACGCCGACAACTGGGGCATCGGCCTGAGGCTCGTCGTGCCGATGCTCGGGCCGTTGAGGCTCGACTACGGCATCCCGATCACCCAGCCCGACTACGCCGAGGGAGGCGGGGAGTTCCATTTCGGGGTCGGCTTCACCCGCAATTTTTAACCGGACTTGATGAACATAAAACCAATCATGACACGCTCAACCATGCCCAAGCTGGCCGCCGCCGCGCTGGCGCTCGCCTGCCTCGCCGGAACCGCCGCCGCGCAGGAACCGCTCAAGATCGCCACCATCGATCTGCTCAAGGCCTTCGACAGCTACTGGAAAACCAAGCTCTCCAACGACCAGCTCAAGGAGCGCGGGGCCGACTTTGACAAGGCCCGGATCGGCATGGTGGAAGACCTGAACCTGCTGCGCGAGGAATACACCAAGCTGAACGCCAGCGCCCAGGACCCGGCCAACTCCGACGAAAAACGGGAGGCGGATCTCAAGAAGGCACAGGAAAAGTTCGCCGAGTTCAAGCGCCTCGAGCAACAGGTCATCGAATTCAACAAGAACGCACAGAAAACCCTCTCGGACCAGACCCACCGGCTGCGCAAGGGGCGCCTCGACGAGATTCAGGAAGTCATCCGCGCCAAGGCCGTCGAACTGGGCTACGACCTCGTCATCGACTCGTCACAGGACGTGCTGCTGCCCCGCACCCCGACCGTCCTGTTCACCACCGGCAAAAACGACCTCACCGCGATGGTGATCGACATCCTCAACCAGGATGCCGCCGGCAAATACAAGCCGGACGAACCGGCCAAGCCGGCGGCCCCCGCCGCGACGGCCCCGGAAAAACCGCCCGCCCCCGTACCGACGAACCCGTAACAGCCAAGGGACCCCTCTCGAGCGCCGGTGCAAGCCGGCGCTTTTTTTGTGCGCTTGGCCGCGCTTGGCCAAGCGTCAGGTGTGCAGCGGTTTCCCGATGGCGATGTGGGCCGCTTCGCGCAGGCCCTCCGACATCGTCGGGTGCGCGTGGATCGTTCGGGCCAGCTCCTTCGCGCTGCCGCCCAGTTCCATCAACAACACCGCCTCGGCGATCAGCTCCGACGCGTTGGCCGAGAGAATCTGCGCGCCGAGCACCCGGCCGGCCGCCTGGTCGGCGATGACCTTGGCCAAGCCGTCCGCATGCCCGCCGGCGACAGCGCGCCCGTTGGCCTGGAACGGAAATGCCCCCACCGCGACCTCGTGGCCGTTCGCCTTGGCCTCCGCCTCGGTGAGGCCGACGGCGGCGACTTCCGGCGCGGTGTAGATCACCGACGGAATGGCGTCGTAATTCACACTGCCCGACTTGCCCGCCATGCGCTCGACGGCGGCGACGGCTTCCTGCTCAGCCTTGTGCGCCAGCATCGGCCCCGCCACCACGTCGCCGATGGCGTAAATGCCCGGCACGCTGGTTTGCCACTCGGCGTCGGTCTTGATGCAGCCGCGTTCGTCGAGTTCGACGCCGGCCTCGGCGGCGCCAAGACCTTCCGTGTTCGGCTTGCGGCCGACGGCGACGAGCACTTTCTCCGCCTCGAGCACAAGTTTTTCATCGCCCTTGGCCGCCGTCAGCTGGATGCCGCCTACCGTTTTCTCGGCCGACTCGACGCCGGTGCCGAGATGAAATTTCAGCCCCTGCCGTTGCAGCAGTTTTTGCAGCGCCAGCGTGATGTCGTCGTCGAACGTCGCAGCGATGCGCGGCAAAAACTCGACCACCGTCACCGCCGTGCCGAGCCGCGCCCAGACCGAGCCCAGCTCGAGGCCAATCGCCCCGCCGCCGATCACGGCCATCGACTCCGGCGCTTGGCCAAGCGCGACCGCGTCGTCGCTGCTCAACACCGTTTCGCCGTCGAACTCGAGGAAAGGCAGGCCGGCGACGCGGCTGCCGGTGGCGATCAAAATGCGCTTGGCCTTGAGCCGTTGCCGGCCCGCGGCGCCGGCCACCTCCACCGCGTCCGGCCCGGCGATGCGGCCCAGGCCGGCCACACGCTCGATGCCGTTTTTGTTCATCAGGTAGTCAACGCCGCGCGCCATCTTGCGGACGACGCCGTCCTTGCGCTTCATCATTTTGCCGACATCCATCGACAGGCCCTCCGCGCTGATGCCATGCACGGCGAACTGCTTTTGCGCCTCGTGGTACAGCTCGGTGGACGAGAGCAGCGCCTTGCTGGGAATGCAGCCGACGTTGAGGCAGGTGCCGCCGAGGGTTTTGCCCTTCTCGACGATGGCCGTCGTCATGCCGAGCTGCGCCGCCTTGATCGCGGCGGTGTACCCGCCCGGCCCGGCCCCGATGACGACAAGATCAAATTCCATATTTCAGTTCTGGTTGCAACAATTGGCCAGGCGGTGGCTTAACCAACGGGCGAACCGTGCCCCCGCGTCGTTCATGAGCCAATCGGAAAAGGGGTTTGTGAATAAAAACCATCGCAGAGTCGTACCGATTGGCTCAGCGGAGTTTAGCCCTGCACACGCATGAAACGGTTCGCAAACAACCTCACAGCTGGCCGCTTGGCCAGGCTGGCATTGGCTGTTGCAGCCACTTGGCCCGGCAGCGCGCGACCCGACGATGCCGATGCGGCCAAGCGCGCGATGCACCTGCTGCGCGACCACTGTATCCGCTGCCACAACGCCAAAAAAACCAAGGGCGACCTCAACCTCACCAAGCGCGCGCTCGCGCTCAAGGGCGGCGGCGACGGCCCGGCACTCCTCCCCGGCCAAGCCGCGCAGAGCCGCATCATCCGGTTCCTCCAGCCCGACAGCGATCCGCACATGCCGCCGAAAAAGCAACTGGACGACAAACAGATCGCCGCGCTTGGCCAATGGATCGACGCCGGGGCCGAGTGGCTGCCCGCCGAATTGCTCATCGAGGCCAAGCGGCTCGACCCGGCCAAGCTGGGCCAACTGCCCGGTGGATACCGGCCGGTGTTTGCCATCGCCCTCTCGCCGGACGACCAACAACTCGCCGCCGGCCACGGCAACGTCGTCACCGTTCACAACGTCGCTGAAAAAGACCAGCCGCCCTTGGCCAAGCTCACCGGCCACCGCGACGCCGTGCAGTCGATCGCGTGGAGCGCCGACGGCAAGCGGCTCGCCACCGGCGGCTTCCGCAAGGTGCTGCTTTGGAACACCGCCGACTGGTCGTCCGCCGGGGAGATCGCCGACCTGCCGGGGCGCGTCTCGGCAATGACGTTCACCGCCGACAGCGCAGCACTCGTCACCGCCTCGAATGCCGTTGGCCAAGCGGGCGAGGTGGCGCTTTGGGATGTCGCCGGCTTGGCCAAGCGCCGGGCTTGGCAGGCGCACGACGGAACGGTCTTCGCCCTCGCCCTCGCGCCCGGCGGCGAAACGCTGGCCACCGCCGGGGCCGACAAGCGGGTTCGGTTTTGGAGCCTGGCCAAGGGCGGGCAGTTGATGCAGATCGAGGCCCACACCGCGCCGGTGCTTTCGCTCGCCTACAAGCCGGACGGCGCGCTGCTGGCCAGCGGCGGCGCGGACAAGGAACTCAAAATTTGGGACACCAAAACGCGCGAGCAAAAAAACCTCGTGACCGGCCATCCCGGCAACGTCGCCGCCATCGCCTGGCCGGAAAAGAAAGCCGAGTTGATCACCGCCAGCGACGACGGAGCATTGCGCCTCTGCAACGAATCGGGCAAGAGCCCCGCCAAAACATGGGCCAAGGCCGCCGACCTGCTGCATTGCCTTGTTGCCACCGCCGACGGCAAACGACTGTACGGCGGCGCGGCCAACGGGCAGGTCTACGCATGGGATCGCAACGGCAAAATCACCCGCACCCTCGAGCCGCCCGGGCCGTGAAACAAAAACATTGCCAAACCCGGAAGCCGGCAGGAAACTCCGCCTCCCCTTCATTGCGGGTGTAGTTCAATGGTAGAACGCAAGCTTCCCAAGCTTGACACGAGGGTTCGATTCCCTTCACCCGCTCCAGTTTTTCTCTGTTTTATGCCTGTTTTTATTAAAGTTTTCTGGATTTTAGTTTTTTGAGGAGACGGTGCAATGTAGGGCAATAATTGGAAAAGGTTTCCCCTAAATGTACCCTAAATCGATACAAACCCTTTTCGTGTTTTTGAAGCCCAACCCCTAAACTGCTTTCACCCATAATTTGGCTGCCCTAAACTTCTCATTTCCTTCCAGCTTTTGCTGCTTCACCGGACTACCTCCTCTTCTTGTTCTTCCGCAACCCAATCGGCAAAAACACGATCATAGTGCTCCTCCAGGTGCGAGTAGATTTCCGAACTGATTGTCGTGAAGTCTTCTAGGCTCTCACGATCTAATCCTGAATCTGCATTGGAGTTGTTGTAAGCCAAGGAGAGTCCTCCTGGATACCCAATGCCTTGGCTCGACTTATCCAGAAACTCTATCAGATCCTTCAAGCTAAACGGCTCAAGGCTGGAATCCCTCCATAGCCTGAATTCGTGATCGTCGTACTCGTCGGTCACTGAATAATGGAGTTCTCCGTCCTCCTCCTTGGCTCGAATGCTGATGACATCCTGCATGGTGGATCGTAGTGTGACTCGAGCGATCTCGGTTTCGTTGGAGTTACAGTCCGGCAAGTATTCGCCGCCCATGAACATCGGGTGGATGCTTGCTAGGCGATATCGTTCCTCGTCCGAAAGACTGGCCTTGGTGAACGACTCTTCCAGCTCCAGGAAGTTTCCCTGATCATAGTAGGCCTTGATCATCTTTCGACGTTCAGCTCCTTTGACGTCACGAAGAAGTGCTTGAAGGACGTTGTCTTCATCCCAGTAGGACTTGGGGCGAAAGCTGTATTTGATGCCTCGGTAGCGCTTCATGATGTCACCCCCTTTCGGAAGACTTCGCCTGTCCACTCTGCTAAGAGCTTGTCCCGACGTTGACGGGCTTCCGCTATGTCCCGGGTGTGTAGAGGGACTCGGTGGCGTTCAGCCGTGTAGTCCGGCTTATGTGCCGTGAGGTGACACCACCACTTGCCGTTATTGTTCCAGAGGTGATGGTTGGCGTTCTTCCGGTTAACCCGGATCGACAATGTTGACTGTTTCATATGCGTTATTCCTTTCGGTTAAACGCATCAGGTTGGGACAAA
>JACKQG010003258.1_pt1 | contig 20108 bp, 25 predicted proteins | sample 8237621 | NCBI WGS metagenome assembly JACKQG01 (sample SAMN15677084, study PRJNA649215) | marine metagenome | biome: marine; feature: Black Sea; material: saline water; isolation source: suspended particulate matter (SPM) from the Black Sea western gyre | collected 2013-06-09/2013-06-10 | depth... | reverse complement strand
GAACAGGATTCATGTCTAATTCTTTGATCTCTTTAAAGTCAGAAACTAGTTGAGATAATCTTTGAATACATTCAGAAAGTTTTACAATATCAGATGGTTTTTCACCTCTAACTCCTTGAAGTAATTTTTGAGTCTTAATTGATGCAATCATGTCATCTGCTTCTTTATCAGTTACAGGTGCAAGTTTGAATGTCACATCTTTGAGTACTTCAACATAGATTCCTCCCATTCCAAGCATGATAACAGGACCAAATCCAGGCTCTAATTTTGAACCTATGATTAGTTCTTTACCGCCTTTTACCATCTCAACTATCAAAACACCTTTGATCTCAGCTTTCTTGTTGTATTTTTTAGCATTTTTGATAATGGTTTTAAACGCATCTTTAATTTCAGCATCATTTGTTAGGTTTACTTTAACACCACCTGCATCAGACTTGTGAATAATTTGTGGTGATGCAATTTTCATTACAACAGGATATCCAATTTTTTTGGCAATCTTTATTGCCTCTGCTTCATTTTTGGCAAGTGCACTTTTAGGCAATGGTAATCCATATGCTTTGAGAACTTCTTGTCCTTCCTCTTCTAACAAATTTGGTCTCTTCTCTTTTTTGACCTTGTCAAAAATTTTCTTCGCTTTAGCTTTGTTTACTTTGAATTTAGTAATTTTTCCTTCTTTGGTATTTACCCAAATTGCAAACTTTATCATTGCAGCTAAAGTTCTAATTGCACCTTCAGCATATGTGTAATAAGGAACATCCCCCTTTGCTAAAATTTCTCTATTTGTAATACCCTCATCTAATCCCATTAAACTTGCAAGCATTGTCTTTTTGTATTTTTTTGACATTTCAACAACTACATCAGCTAATTTATCATAATCCAATGTTCCAGAAGGAGTACACATTGTAATTACAGAACCTACCTTTGGATGTTTGAGTACACGATCCAATACATTATGGAATCTGTTAAAATCAGCATCACCTACAATATCAACAGGATTTCTAGAGCTTCCCCAAGGAGGAATTACTTCATCAATTTTTGAACGGATACTATCAATTTTGGCCATTCTTATTCCTGCTTTAGAGCAAGCATCAGTGGAAATGATTGCAGGTCCACCTGCATTTGATACAATAACTAAACCACCTGCTGTTGGAAGGGGTTGTTTTGAAAAGGCTGTTGCATAATCAAAGAGCTCTTCCATTGTATCTACTCTGATTGCACCTGATTGTTTGAGTAATGCATCATAAATTTCATCTGAGCCCATTAGAGCTCCAGTATGAGACATTGCAGCTTTTGCACCCTCTGGACTACGTCCTGATTTGAGTACAAGAACGGGTTTTTTGAGTTTTTTAGTAATATTTTTACAAACTTTAAGAAATTCTTGACCATTTCCCATGTCTTCAAGATACATGACAATAACTTTGGTTTGTTTGTGATTTGCAAGAATTTTTAGAATATCAACTTCACTCATCACAGCTTTGTTTCCAAGACTTACAACTGCTGAGAAACCAATTCCTTGAGCACTTGCATCTTCAACTAATGCTGCACAAATTGCACCACTTTGTGAAACAAGTGCAATTTTTCCAGATTTTGGTGTAACTTTAAGAAAAGTAGAATTCATCATTGTCTTTGGATCAAGATTCATGACACCAAGACAGTTAGGTCCAATGACTTCCATTTTGTATTTTTTAGCAATATCTATGACTTCTTGTTCTCGTTTTGCTCCTTCTTCATCAACTTCTTTGAAACCTGCAGTAATAATGATGACACCTTTGACTTTTTTCTTTCCACATTCTTCTAGCACTGGAGTAACCAATGTATTTTTGATAACAATAACTGCAAGATCAATTGATTTTGGAACATCTAAAACAGACTTGTATGCTTTTTTGTAAAAGACTGTATCCCTAGAGGGACTAATTGGATAAACTATTCCTTTGAAACCATTCATAATATTTGATGTAATTGTGGCACCTACACTTCCTCTCTTATCTGATGCACCAATTACTGCAATTGATTTTGGTGATAAGATAACAGATTCTGCCATGATAAGTTGAATCTAAGATTTTGTATAATAAAGTTATTCTCGGAAATTTCTGATCTCTTGTTTTTAGCTTCCCAGCATTTTTCCAGCCAGATTCTCTTTTCTAGGAACCCAGACAATGGATAAATTAGAAAATTTTCCAATAATTTCCCATGCTTCTCTAGCTAGATTTCTTAATTCCTCATTATTTATTGCAAATTCATGATTTAGTTGATTTACAGTATTTTTAGAATCACTGTAAATGATAATTTCTTCATTAAACTCAACATACTTTTTTAATGCAGAAATTATTGCCATATACTCTGCCTGATTATTAGTTAGATCAGGTTTTTTTTCATAAAATGATTCTCCTGTCTCTTTAACAAAATAACCATAACCGCTATTTGTTCCACCAGAACCATCAACATAAACACTAATTCCCATCTTTATACAACCTCGTTATTTTCACAGTTAGATTTAGTACCATCATGTAAATAATTGTAGAGATTCCTTGAGAAGCAATTGATGCCAAGTATGGATCATAATCAATAGTCAAAAAATAGTATTGTAATGCCCATCTAGCTACAGTGTATACAACCTCAGCAATTCCAAGTGATGTAACTAATTTTTTTAAATCCTGTTTTAGTTTTCTAGTGTCAGTTTTACCAGAGTCTAAACAATATTTTTTTCTATTATCAAAGTAAAATAAACTACTAAAAACTGAAAAATAAATTATGTAATCTGCAATTGTTGTGTATGTTGTGTTGAGATAATCAGCTTGATCCGATAAAACTTGTGCAATTATAGCTGAAATAATAATTGATGCTGCAAATGCTATGAGAACATTTTTGTTTAATTTTAGATATTCTTGTAACATATTTTAAAAGATTATTTGTTACAAATAAACTAAGTCTAGTCTAGAGTAATTTTTAAGAAAATGATTAATCCTGCAAGTTCTGCAATACCTACTCCCAACATATATGGGAATATTTCATGTGAGAAAATTTCTTCCATTGAGAAATAAGCTAAAGCGCCAATGACATTATGTAAAAATAACATTCCTGCAACAACTATCATGCCTAATGGAAGCTGAGCTCTGGTGTTAACATACATTTTTCCAAATATAACAATTAAAATTCCAAGTATGCCCATATTTGCAATTGAAACAATAGACAATACTAGAGAAGTAGATTCCATTTAGTGTAAACCACCTCTTGAGCTTTTATTTACTTTTGTCCAATTTTCCTTCAATTTCTTCAAATGTCTCCATATTGACTTCAAGAAAAGGAGAAACAAAATAGGTTACACCATATTTTTCTCCAACTTTACTTATCATATTATTTTTCTCCAATACTTTGATGTGATGCTGAATGGCCTTGTAATCAAGACCTAATTCCTTTGCTAGTTGATTAGTGTTAAATGGATTTTCCTTTAATTTTGAAATAATTTTCAAACGATTTAATCCTCCGCGTGAACCTGCAAATACAAACCAAAGGAGTCTTTTTGCATCAGGATCATTAGCCATAATTTATGAAATTCTTTCTCATTTACTACTAAAAGGTATTCTGGGAATAAACAAAGTAGAAAGTATAAAAAACATAATCAAACAAATTTGAATGAACTAGAAAATGATGTTAAATTATGATGCACCACTGTATAGGCCACCATCAGAAGCTAGATCATTGATTTTTCAAGTTACATTAGGTTGTTCATTTAACGAATGTTCATTTTGCGATATGTATAGATCAAAAGAATATTCTGAAAGATCATGGGAAGATGTAAAATCTGAGATCGACATGATGGCAGGTTATTTACCTGATACCAAACGAGTATTTCTTGCAGATGGCGATGCATTGAATCTAGATTCAGAATATTTAATTAAAATTGTAAAATACATTAGAGAAAAATTTGCAAATATTGAAAGAATTTCTTGTTATGCAATGCCTATGAATATTTTAAAGAAAACTTCAGAAGAGCTAAAGAAAATGAATGAAGCAGGACTAGACATGTTTTATTTAGGAATTGAAAGTGGTTCTGATATTGTTTTAAAAAAAGTAACAAAGGGAGCTATTGCAAAAACAATCATCAAATCAGTAAACAAAGCAAAAGAGGCAGGATATGTAATGTCATGTATGGTAATTTTGGGATTAGGTGGAAGAACATATTCCAAGGAGCATATCAAAGGGACTGCAGAAGTAATCAGTGCATGTTCTCCACATTATGTTGGTGCATTAACACTCTATTTAGAAAATGGAATTAAGCAAGAATTCATAGACAAGTATGAAGGTGAATTTATTAAAATTACAGATGATGAATCATTGGAAGAACTGTATGATCTGATTAATCAAATTGAAACAAAAGAGGAAATTGTCTTCAGAGTAAATCATGGATCAAATGCATATACCGTAAAAGGTACTTTTCCTCAAGACAAACAAGAAATGCTCGATAAAGTAGAATGGATGAAACAGCATCCAGAAATTGTTCGTCCACAAGGAATTAGAGGATTCTAAATTAGACTTTTTTGATTCAGATATACAACTTTAAAGATTTTAACTAAATAATCGCCTTCAAAGATTTTACTAGTAACCCCATTATCAGAATTTAAAACTCTAAATCTATACTCATAATCGCCATCATTACTTACATTAGTCTGAGCAAAGTGAACAGCATCATTCTCTTTAAAAATTTGAATTATCACAGGATAACCTTCAACATGATTTTTAATATTTCCTTCAACAAAAGCCCAAGGTAATGAATTTTCTTCAGGAGAATGGAAGAAGATGGTAGATTTTTCAAGAGCCATCATTCCACCTAGTGAAATAATTTCAGTTTGTGATTCATGGGTATGACCATTAACCATTACTTGCCCAGAATGAGGATGTGCAAAAGCTGAATCTACTGAAAATGCCAAAAGAAAAGTCACAGTCAAAATACTTGAAAACAAAACTAATTGGTTCATATCAAAATCTTGTATTTTAGTAGTTTAAGAATTTTTCAAACTAAAGATTGTCAATTACAGATTTGAGATTTTCTGGAAGATCTGGTAATTCAGTATGGCTTTCATTATTTTGAAGAATTTCAGGACCTATCCTTCTAACTCGTTGAGTTCCAATTAGAGTATCAATATTTCTTTGAATATCTTTTTCAGATAGAATAGTCTTTAGTTTTTCAGTCACAGTTTCTTCATTTTCATATTTCTTTATACCATACTGAACAAGGATTGTTTTTTCTTCAAATGAGAATTCAGTCATGATTTTTACAAGAGGTTTATGGCTAATAGTCTTTAGTTAATCAAATATAGTTAAAATATGATGAATTGTGAATTAACCTACTTGGTAAGCAAATTACAATTAATTTCAAATGTCCTAACAACAAAAAAATATGCATCTATCGCAATAATTAGCGGTACGGGATTAGGAATAATCTATTATTTTTTAACAATGTCGATGTTACCTTCTCATTTGAGTACTACAATGAACATAATGCCTTTTTACATTATTACTTCAATAGGTTTGACTATTACAATTTCGGCTTTAGCTGGGGTAAATTTTGCCATGATGGCATTTAAAATAAAACGAATGAAAATGATGAATTCGGTAAAATCAAATTCTTCAGCAGTTCTAGGAGGAGCATTTGCAGCATTTACTCCAGGATGTCCAGCATGTACTGCACCCTTGGCAGTCATTTTAGGCGCAGTTGGAGGATTATCATTATTCCCAATGCAAGGATTAGAATTAAAATTTATTTCAGTGGGAGTTTTGATTTTTTCAATTTGGTGGATTGCAAGAGGATTACAAAGTAAGAATTGTTGTAAAATTGGATAATTTTGATTCCAAGTATGTTTTGTCAATTTAAAAACCATGTTTGAGAATTTAGATTTGATTTTTATTCAAAGTTACCATAACAATATCATGTCTGCAGTAAACAATCGCTCTGATAAAAAACCGAGGAAAAATACCACTTTTGTCATAGCAGGAGTAATTGCACTAGGAGCAGGTCTGCTTTTCGCATATTTGATGTTCTATACTGCGCCATCAGAAATAATGGAAATTGTGAAAGTAATTGCAGTTACAAGTGACGGATGCATTGCTGAAACTATGGATGGTTATGCAGTAAACATTGGTGATTGTAATGCCAACCCAGGGCAATATGTTGATGCTCTAGTTGATCAAAAAACAAAAGAACGTGCAGCCTTGATGAATCCAACTTCATAAAATTATCATTTTCTTGTGTAAATGAGGTTAAAATGGGCCCACGGGGATTTGAACCCCGGATCTTCGCCGTGTAAGGGCGACGTCATAACCGACCTGGACTATGAGCCCAGAAATCAAAATTGTTAAAATCCATTTAAACTTTGAGAAGGGTCAGAATCTAGAAATTTGATAAGAAATTAGTAATTCCATGGTTGTTTTTGATTTTTTTTCTAGTCCAATTGGATTAGGTCATGTTACAAGAGATATAGCAATTGAAAATAATTTTCAAAACATTACAACTAATTTTGTTACAGGTGGCGGGGCTGCAAAAATTTTAAAAAATTTGCATTTACAAGTACAAGATGTATACAATCCACCTTTATTTATCATTGAAAATGGAACTTTAAAAAATCCAGCAAAATGGCTGTGGAACTATTACCAATATTACAGAGATTGTAAAAATATTTCAAAAAAAATTCTTCAAAAAGAAAATCCAAATCTAGTAATTAGTGATGAAGACTTTGCATCATTAACTATTGCACAAGAGATGAAAATTCCAACAGTGTTAATTACAGATGTTTTAGAAACTCATTTCACAAAAGGGATAGCATCGTTTATTGAAAGAAAAATGAACAAGTCAATGCAAGAGATAATTAAAAAGTGTGATGTTGTAATTTTTCCCGAAAATGGAAAAGATGAAGATAATATCAAAAGAGTTGGACCCATAGTTAGGCAAACAAACTATACCAGAGAAGAGTTGAGAAAGAAATTTTCTTTTGTAAAAAAGACCATAATCATATCCATAGGAGGCACCAATGCAGGAATATTTCTAATTGAGAAAGCAGTAGATGTGATTTCAAAAATTAATCAGGATATTGAAGTGGTTCTAGTGTCAGGACCAGCAGTAACCAAAGAATTTGAAAATGTAAGGAATTTAGGATTTGTTAATAATTTACATGAATTAATTTTTGCATCAGATGTTGTAATTTCATTGGCAGGAAAATCAACAATAGACGAGGCTAACGCATACGGAACACCTGGAATTTTTATTCCAATTAAAGGGCATTTTGAGCAAGAAGACAATGCAAGAGAACAAGGGTTTGATTTTGAAGATATCAACAGATTGAAAGAGTTAATTTTAGAAAAACTTGAAGTAAAAAGAAATCAAATTAACACAGATGGTGCAAAAGTGGCATCAAAAATTATTCAAAAAATTATAGACTAGTAATCAAATGCTTAATAGATGGCAATTTGATTTTGATAAGGTACTATGGCTAATCTAATAGTTGCTAAATTTGGTGGTAGTGCAATAGGCCCAAATGGTGAGACAATCCCAAAAATTATTCAACGAATTAGTGATTTGAAAATAGATTCCAAAGTTATTGCAGTTTTTTCAGCACCATTAACAATTTACAATGAAAAAAAACGATCACTTACAGATATTGTTTTAGAGCAGGGCAGAAATGCAGAAAATGGAATTACACCTTCATTAGATATTGTAAAATCAACATACCAAAAAATTTTAGAGATGGTTGATGAAAAAAACAAGGAAAATTGCAAAAAAACTATTGATGTCCATCTAGAAAAAGCCCAAAAAGCACTAGATGAAGCATTGCAAAATAAAGAATTCGCAAATGAAACAAGATCCCAAGCATTGGCATTTTCAGGTGAAATTTTGATGTCTCATGTAATGAACCACATTCTAAAAAGTAATGGCATTAAATCTGAAGCCATAGAATATGACGATTGGCCAATTATAACCGATAACAATATTGAATTTACAAATTTCCTTACAGCTGAATCTAGAGAAAAAATCAAAAAGACTGCAGATCTTGTAGAAAATAATGATGTGGTAACAATTGGGGGATTTATTGGAAAAACAGTTGACGGTATTACTACAACATATGAGCGTGGTGGTTCAGATAGAACTGCAGCAGATCTAGGCATACTATTTCATAAAAAATATGAAACCAGTATAGATTTTGAAAAAGATAGTTCCGTAGTTTCTGCAGATCCAAAAATCGTTAATTCAGAATTAAGAGAAGTAATTCAGCTGTCATATAACGAAGCAAGACTTGCAGGAATGTTTGGAATGAAGATTTTAGATCCAATTGCGATTAAAGAAATTGTAGAAAATGGAGTGGATATGCCGATTACTATTACCAATATGAAAAATCCTGAAAAAATAACTACCATCAAAAGAAATTTAGAAGAACAGAAAGGACATCCAATAAAAATAGTTACAGGTAAAGAGAATTGTGCTATTTTTAGAATTGAAACTAATGCAATTCAAAAATTATTAACATCTTTAGAAAAAGACAAGCATTATAGTGAATTCATTATCCTGTCACCTTTTACAAAAGATGGGTTAGAGTTTTCCAGGATATTGTTTTTGGATGCAGAATATGTTAAAAGAAATGAAAAATATCTATTAGGATTTGATTCACTTGCCACCATCACATACAAGAGAGGAGTAGTTACATTGATCGGAGATGAGATGTGGAGAGTTCAGCAAGTAGTTTCTCGAACAAGTGCAAAAATAGGTGAATCAGGATTAAACATCCTGAATATAGACGCACAGGAAGAAACATCACGAATAATTATCGTTATGGAAGATACACATGATAACATTACAAAAGCTATCAAAGCAGTACACCAAGAAATATCAAAAATCAATTTTATTTAATGTAAAAGTGGCGTTACGGGATTTCTCCTGTAAACGCCATCATGGGTTTGTTCTTGGACCGTTATCTAGACTTAGTCCGGCGTTACCCAAAACACGCGATACTATAGGTTATCATTTCTAGTATTTAGAGCTGATCTATATAGATCCGTTCACACACGCTCAGCTACGTACCAAAAAACAATTCCAATACCCAACAGGGCATACCATTTGAAATTCTTCTTATTCATGAAAATGTTGATCGAGCCTAAATTTTCATCTTTGTATGTTGTTAGACGAATTTTTCTCATCTCAAATGCCTGGCCAATCAAGCCTACAACAAGACAAACAATTCCTACAAAGCCCAAAGTCCACTCCATAGTAGAATGTGTGATTAGTCAGATATGTAGTTTAAGATATCTCAAAATCAATTCAAAAGATAATTCTTTAAATTAGCATAGATTTTTTGCTCTCCTATGAAAGAGATTGGTAAAATTTGGATGAATGGGAAATTGGTACCATTCAAGGATGCCAAAGTTCACGTATTAACTCATGCCTTACATTATTCAACATCAATTTTTGAGGGGATTAGGTGTTATGATACCCCAAATGGATCAGCAATTTTCAGATTGCCAGAACATGTTGATAGATTTTTCAAATCTGCAAAACTATATTCAATGAAAATGGAATTTTCAAAAAAAGTAATTTCAGATGCAATTGTAAAAACGGTTCAAGTAGGTGGACTCAAGGAAGCTTACATTAGACCATTAGCATATTATGGATATGGAACAATGGGACTAACTCCTACTACCAATAAAGTTGATGTCTCAATTTCATGTTGGGAATGGAAGATGGGTGAATCAAAAGCAGGTAAATTTTCAGGAGCAAAATGCAAAGTATCAAGTTGGACAAAGATTGATTCAAGATCTCAACCAATGCAAGCAAAAGCTGCATCAAACTATGCAAATGCAGCTCTTGCAAGAATGGAAGCATTAGAAAATGGATATGATGAAGCAATCATGCTAAACTACCACGGTAAAGTTGCAGAAGGCAGTGCTGAAAATATTTTCATCATTAAAGATGATATTATTCAAACTCCTCCACTTTCAGCAGGGGGATTAGAAGGAATTACCAGAGACAGTATTATTCAAATAATTGAGGAAAATGGTGGATTCGTAATTGAACGTGATCTAGAACGAGATGATCTGTATAATGCAGATGAAATTTTCATGACAGGAACTGCAGCTGAAGTAAAATCTGTTACTCAGATAGACAAAGTAAAGATTGGAAATGGGAAGATGGGAAATATCACTAAAGCAATGCAAAAATCATTTACAGACGTAGTCATGGGAAAAGATGAGAGATTCTTGCCATGGCTGACATTTATCTAGATTCCATGAAGTTTTTTACCCACAAGAAAGATTAGAAATTATGGATTCATGCTCAACTGGCCATACACAAGAGATATGCTGGTTTTGCAGAAAAGGTCGTCATGATGATTGTATGAAAGAAATTCCTACACAAGGAAAATCAGATGGCCCGCATGATTGTACCTTTGACACAAAACTCATCCCATGCAAATGTCAGCACTAAACAATTAGTATCAAATACAGCTTTATTTGAAAAATTCTATGAATTACAATGAAGAATTTTGGAATAAATATTCAGATGAGAATGAAGAAAGGTATAATGAAGAATTTTCAAAATTTGTTCGAGATTTAGCCACTTCTTTACGATGTACAAGTGTTCTAGAGATTGGCTGTGGTACAGGAATTGATTTAAGACTATTTCCAGATACATTTCAAATTCATGGTGTTGATCTAAATGATCATGCATTAGATATTGCAAAAGAAAAACTAGGAATAGCAGATTTCAAAAAAGGAACCATAGCCGAATTACCGTTTGAAGATGCTTCAGTTGATTTTGTATTTACACATGGATTAATGAGTTATTTGGATGATCAAACACTAGAAAAAGGAATTTCAGAAATGTATAGAGTTGCTGGAAAATATATTATGAATTGTGAAAAATTTGAAGAGAATGAAAAATCAATAGATGAAAATCACAAATTTCGTAACATGAAAAAAAGATGGTTAGACTATAAAGTAAAATTAGTTAGTAATGTCGATATGCATGAAGATATAGAACCTGAAAAACCAAGATTTACTTTACTAAAAAAACTATAATTTTTAGTTTGATTCTTTATGCTGCTTTACAATGATTTTGGTAAAATTATTGTAAAAGTTGTAGGATTATTTGTTACACTAATTTCTCCCTGATGCTGTTCTACAATATTTTTACAACTTGCTAAACCCAGTCCAGTACCCTTTTGTTTAGTAGTGAAAAGAGGCTCAAATACTTTAGATAGATCTGCATCAGGGATTCCTTTTCCAGAATCAATAAATTTTATGATTGCGGCATTATCTTGTTCAGATATTTGGATTTCAATTTCTCCCCCTTCATGTAATTCCTGAATTGAATTAACAAGTAGATTGATGAACACTGCATCAAGTTTTATTATGTCACAATCAATGCGAAGATCATTTTCAGGAAGTGTTACTTTAATGTCATCAGGAATGTTAATTTTTTTCAAAGAATTTTGAATAGAATGAAATAATGAAACATGCTGGATCTTTAATGGGGATAGTCTAACATAACCTAAAACATCATCAACTTGATGAGATATTCGATCAATACTCTTTTCGATTAAATCAATACGTTTAGTGATATTAGGATCAGATATCGTTGTATCTTTAGAGCTATGCTTAATCAAATCTACAGACATTTTCATTACAGATAAGGGATTTCTCAAGTCATGTGCAAGTCTTCCAGATAATTCTCCAATTGCAGATAGACGTTCAGATTTTAATACTTGTTGCGTTTTTTCTTCAACAAGATTTTCAAGATTGTCTCTCTGTTCAGTTAGTTCAACAGTCCTCATTTTAACCAGACGTGAAAGATTTTTGTTTATTGCAAACACAATTACTGCAACAACACCAAATATAGCCACAACACCAAAAAAAAGATTATGAGAAATATCTTGTTCAACAGTGTGAAAAGTTGAATTGATAAGCGAAATTAGAATAACAATACATACAATTGCCACAGTAAGTGGAATTCCAAATTTAGTAATCGTATCAAATTGAATTTTTTCAGAAAAGAGTTCTTCTTTGTAATTAGGTAAAGAAAATAATTTTGAATAATGGTAAAATGAAAAAATTAAAACAAGAAAAGCATAAACAAAGATCAGATCTACAGGATGGCCATCATAGTAAGTCCCATCTAATTCTGCAAATAGGAAATAAGTATCTGCAATGTTATATATTATAAATCCAATTAAAATCAACATCCAAGAAAGATTAGAAGATTTCTTAACAAGATACATGACTCCAACAATAGCTGGAACTAATTGCATTGATGCTAACACTGGATATGCAAGTGCGATAGATGTAGCAAATGCATCTTCTCCTTGCATGTCATCATATGCTGCGACAAAAGAGGGAATCAAAAAGGAAAAAGATAAAGCGATTGCAAAAAACCAAACATTTCTGTTAATTGATTTCAATACAGGTTTTAGATAAATAATTAAAAATACAATGCGGCATGGATATGCTGCAATATAAAAAATATCAGCTTCTGATGGAAATGGATCACCCTGCCAAACATGGTCATACAATTGCCATAATTGTTCAGCAATAAACCAAAATGCAGAACCTAAAGCAAAAAATGCAAATGCCTTTGCATTAGGATGTTTTTGTTTATGTAATTTTATTGCAAGAAATACAGCTAAAAATGTTAGAACAGCAGGTAGAATTGCATATGTAGGAATTGAAATCCACATAAATTGCTGATCATCAAGAATTGGTCTTAATAGGTATAAGATGGTAAATCCTATAATGGTTACAATTAGCCACATAAAGATTCGATTATTATCAATTAACTTTATTTTTAAAATAGATTCACTCAAAATTCATTTCTCCTAATTTCACACATATTCCAGAGTTGAAACATATACATTTTCATATGATTTCAATTGCATTTTTTCTTAAAATTTATTGATAAAAATGACAGATAATGAAGAATATGTAATAATCAATACGGACTTGTTCTTTAATAACAAGATATGATGATATTATCTGGGCATGAGAGGAACCATTCTAGTTGTAGAAGACGATGTAGATTTAATTGAAATTTATAGAGAGATTTTAGAAATGCATCAATTTGATGTAAAGACTGCATTAAATGGTAAAGATGGAGTAGAAAAATTCACAGAATTCAAACCATATCTAGTAATTATGGATGGTGACATGCCAATACTTGACGGATACGAAGCATTCAAACAAATTAAAGAAATTGATAAAAATGCAAATGTCATAATCGTTACTGGATTCTCAGAATTTGATCCAAAAAACAAAGAGGCAATTAAACAAGGATTAATCAAAGTAATTTCAAAACCATTAGGAGTTGATGATTTACTTGCATTGGCAAAAAAATATAATCAAATCAAAGCAGAATAATTATTTCATTTATGAATATCAATTTTAGAAAATTATTTTGAAATTAGAAAGCGGGTCTAAAGGGATTCGGACCCTTGACAACCGGATTAAGAGTCCGGTGCGCTACCTGGCTGCGCCATAGACCCACCAAAATGGATAAGCCTAGAGTCGTTATTAATCTTAATATTTTAAAATAAATGAAAATTTTTAGTTTTGTGCTTTAGCTTCAATTTCATTGTACTTTTCAATGATTGCAGTAAGTGCAGTTGAAACTGGAACATCATTCATCTTTTTCTTTTCGGCTAGAAGTTTTTGGTATGCATCTAGTGTAATGTATACTGGAATTGAACCATTTCCTTCAAGTAATCCTCTAACGTTGTATAGAGCAGTCTCCATTCCTTTCTCAGCAGACTTTGCAAACTTTGCTTTATCCAAAATTGCTCCTAGAGGACCAAATGGCATATCATAGTCTACTGACATGGTTACTCTTGTAAGATTATTACCCAATGCTTTGAATTCATTGGTGATTTGCCAGTTCTTGAAAGGACCTTCAATTTGTTTGGCAGTGATTTTCTCGTTTCTAATGAATTCAGTTGTTTCACAATCCCACTCTAAACGTTTACCGCTAAAGTCACCGATAATTCTAAAGGTTGTTCCAACACCCATTCCTTCTTTGATGTCCATAGGAACGACTGTCATACCTACTGTGTCATTTTTGATTTGATCAGAAACATGTTCTGGTCTTGCAAAGTAGGTAAAAACATTCTCTACAGGTGTTTTTATATCGATTGATTTTGTTACGAGGGTCAACGATTGAGATTCTTGCCAATAAGGATTTAAAGGTTTTGAAGATTTTCCTCCATAAATTGACTTACAATATATTCATCCACATTGCATGATAAATTAAATGGCTAAAAAGCGATCAGTTTTCTTGATTTTTGTTTTGATATTTTCATCATATGCAGGATTTGAGTCAGTGTATGCCCATTCCATGTTCAATTCTGCTGAGCAAACATTAGGGGATTACAGAGTTCAAGTAGCCACAGCACCAGAATTTCCACAAATTGATGAACCATCCCAATTTCTCATTAAAGTCACTAAGGGATTTGATTATGATGAAGTAGATAGTTTTACAATGGGAATCAGAGTATTTTATAATGGACAGCAAGTAGATGCCATTCCTCCTACATCAATAGAGAGTTCTCATTGGGATTTTGACTATGTTTGGAGAAACATAGGAAATCACATAGTCAGAGTTGATTTATACGACATGGAAGGTTCTGATGGAATTCTGACTTATACATTCAACATGGGAACACAGAGTCCATTTGGTTATCTATTCATTGGTGCAATTACTACAGGCGCTCTTGTTTTTGTAGGGGTAATGTTGTATATTTATCTGCCAAAAATATTAAAAAAATCTAAGCAGTAATTAATTTTGAAGATTTTGCAATTCTAAATGCAAATAATGTGGTCAATAACACCATAGCAAATAACCAAATTCCAATTCCTAAATGAATTGCAACTAGTACAGCATGGAGTTTTGTGTCAATTACCAAAGCACCAAGTGTAATTTGAGTAATTACTAACCCTGTTGCAAGAGAACTTGTAATTTTAATTTTTAAATCAGCATTCTTGTTAATCAAACTTGCAACCATAGTTGCAATTACCAATACCCCAGTAGTTGCAGCAATTGTTCTATGAACCCATTCAACAAGATATTCTTCAGAAGGCATTACTCCATTAGGACATAGAGGCCATTCAGGACAAGTTAATCCAAGTCCTGCAGCTGAAATATATCCACCAATAAACATCAATGAATACAAAACAATCAGAGTTGTTAAAGCAAGATATTGTATGGCCAAAGTTTTTCTATTCTACTGTAACAATACCAATCATCCAAGGATGAACCATACAAAAGTACGGATATTCACCTGCTTCATCTAATGTAACTGAAAATGTACCACCAGCCATAAACAAACTACTATCAAATAATCCATCTGGACCATCTGAAGGGGTTCCACTTGTTACAGTATGAGCTGCAGAGTCATCATTTGACCAAGTAATTTCTTCACCTGCTGAAACTGTAACATGATATGGAATATAACATTCATTTGTTTCGTCACATCCAGGAACTCCAGAACCTTCTGGGAGAGATATTGTACCATCAAATGCAACTGGTTCTGGTGCCATTACTTCTTCCATTACCTCAGGTTCTGCAATTTCTTCCACAACCTCTGGTTCTGGTATGACTTCCATCACTTCTTCTTCAACAGAAGCATTTCCTACAATAATTTTACCTACCATTCCTTGTTCTCTATGACCGGGAACTGTACAAATGTAATAATAAACTCCATCCTCACCTGCAATAAATTCTGAAGAACCACTTTCACCTGGTTTTAGTGGATTTGATGCTGTTGCAACTTCACTTCCAGGAATAATTCCTCCAAACCCTTCATCTTGAATGGTTACACCAAAGGAGTGAAATGATTTTCCATCATTGATTATATCAAAGACAACTTTGTCTCCAACTTCCATATTGATTGTTGGATTGTTATCTGGTTCTCCTGGTAATGCGTTAAATGCCAAAGTCCTAAAGTCTGAGGATTCAATAAACGAAAGTGATGACATTATAGTTGCACCAGTGTGTGCTGCTGGGCCTGCTGTTGCTGAATCACCAGCCATCATTGCTACAACTGGAGCAGGTTCTGATATCCAATAGTCCCACATTCCAAAGAAGATTGCTCCGCCAACAATGCAGATACCTAACATGATTGCCATCATTTTTCCAACTCTAGATGAGGTGGTTCTGTAAACTTGGGAATTATCGTGACTCATTTCATATATCTCCTAATGTGATGGGTTCTTTGCCTCAAATGGATAATAGTATTTCCCACCGACACCAAATGGGTCTTCGGTATTTGCAAGTTTTCCTTTTCCGGAACTGTAAATCATGTTTGCTAAGAAGATTGCCATACTGACACCAATAATCATTGCACCTACTGTTGCAATTTGGTTCATAGCAATCCACTCTGGGATTGGAGGATAATCGAAAATTCTTCTTGGCATTCCATACAAGCCAAGTACGTGTTGTGTAAAGAACACTAGCACTGTACCAACAAATGACATGATAAAGTGAACTTTACCTAATGTTTCATTGTACATTCTTCCTGTTACATATGGGAACATGTAGTAGAAGAAACCAATTGAACCAAATGCGATTGTACCCATCACAAAGAGATGAAAGTGTCCAACTACCCAGTATGTATCGTGTGTTGTAAAGTCTAATGGCATAGCGGCATTTGCGACGCCACCTGCACCTGCAGAGAAGAATAATGCAATACCACCAACTGACCACATCATTGGGGTCAAGAATTTAATTCTGCCATTCCACATTGTTGCAACAAAGTTGAATACGTGCATGGCAGATGCTGGAACTGCTGCCAAAGTTCCTACCATAAATACAGTTTTTTCAGTAAATGACATTCCGGTTGCATACATGTGGTGTGCCCATGATGAGAAACCGACAATAGATAACAAAACAAATGCAAAGACACCAGAGTTGTAGCTGTAAATTGGTTTTCTTGAAAATCTTGGAATGATTTCATACATCATACCAATTGCAGGAATTACCAATACATACACTTCAGGATGGAATGTAAACCAGAATAGATGTGCATATGCAATTGGATCTCCACCCATTGCAGGATTGAAAAATCCACTTACACCAAGTCTATCAGTTAGTAACATCAAGAGGGCTGCTGCAAATGTTGGAATTGCAACAAGAATAATCAATGATGAAGATAAGAAAGACCATGCCAATAATGGGACTTGTCCAATAGACATGTCAGGATGTTTACATTTGAGAATTGTAACGACAAAGTTGATTGCACCCAATACTGATGAGATACCCAGAATCTTTAATCCAAAGATCCACATGTCAGCAGCTGGACCTGGAGCACTGATGATTGAATATGGTGGTGTTGCATACCAAGTAAAGTCTGCAAATCCTAACCAGATAAGTGCTCCACCTGGAGGAATCATCCAGAATGCGATTGCATTGAGTTTTGGATATGCCATGTCTTTGTATCTGACCATAATTGGAACATAGTAGTTACCAACTGCAGATGCAAATGGAATGATAAACAAGAAAATTAACGTTGTACCGTGAACTGTGAAAATTCTGTTAAAGGTCATTGCATCACCAATAATTTGTGCACCTGGCAAGAACAACTCTGCTCTAATTGCAAGAGCCAATGCACCACCTAAGAACAAGAATCCTAATGATGTGATTAGGTATAGTAAACCAACATCAGTATGATGTGTTGAAAACATTATTTGCCAAATTGGACGTGGCTTTTGTAATTCTAGAACCATTAGATAATCTCCTCAGTGTAAATCAATGAAAGTTGTGATAAAAGCGTTGTCAAGAGTGTGGTTCCTCCACAATTAATGTTCCACGCATGTTATAGTGAATTAAACCACAGTACTCTCTGCATTGAATGTCATGAGTTCCTGCATCAGTTGGAGCAAACCACACTGTGTTTACTCTACCAGGAATTGCATCCATCAAAACAACATAATCGTGAATGTTAAAAGAATGATTAACGTCAGTAGATACTATTTCAAATTTGTAAGCTTTACCAACTTCAACATGTAATTCACCAATTTCTTTTGTTCCATCTTCATGTTCAAAAGTCCAGAACCATTGTTGACCAGTTACAATAATTGTTTCAGCATCTTCTGGAACATGTTCTACAAGCCTTTCTGCTTCCCATGCTTCTGCTCCTACCCAAACCATTAATGCTACCACAACACCGATGTAAATCCATTCAGGCCAATTAGAGTGTCCGCCCATTATTACCAGTCCGTACCCTCATATGGAGTTGGTTTTGCATTTGGATGAGATTCTCTAAATCTCCAACATTGCCAAATCATTGTTCCAGATACTACTGCACCGACAGTAAATCCGACTGTCATTAATCTATAAAATAAATTCCAAATAACCACTCTACGATCTAGATATTCTCCAGGTTCATCACCTGCAGCAAATGCCAAGTCTACAGCTGGAATTACCATCAAAACGGCCAATACTAAGAATAACCCAACGAATTTCTTCATAGCGATTGAATGACGTGGCCTACAATTTCTATTTAAGGGTTTTCAAGATTATTAGCTACCAACCCTGATCGAATCGAGAGGGGTGCATTACATTAAGTCCAGAAAGGGAGAATTTTTGTTCTTTTTCTCTAAAAATGTTAAGGGACGCATTTGCAATAATTAGTTCAAAGAGATTGGTAGGAGATAGATCAACTATAGTTGAAAGCATTGCTTTGATTGGATCCATGTGAGTAACTAGAACAACATTTTCATCCGGATGCTTTTCAGTCACATGTTCAACTATTCCTAAGACTCGTTTTTTGACTTGATCAAAAGTCTCTACACCATTATGAGCAATTTCTAATTCACCATTGTAAAATTTCATAAACACATTACCATGACTAGTGAAAATCTCATCATATGGCATTCCAGTAAATTTTCCCATATCAAGTTCAATTAAACGATCATCAATTGTTACATCAATTGAATTATGTTTTCCAACAATTTCAGCAGTATGTTTTGCTCTTTGGATAGGACTAGAGTAAATTGCAGATACGTTCATGTGTTCAAGTAATTCTGCAGTATGTTCTGCTTGTTTAATACCAATTTCAGTTAATGGAACTCCTTCTGTTCGTCCAGCTAGAATTCTTTCAGTGTTATTTTTTGCCTGTCCATGTCTAAGGAAGATAATCTGTCCCAATTTGATCGATTTTCAAATAGAGATAATAATAACATTGTCAGATAGATATCATGAAAATTGGAATTATTGGCGGAACAGGTGGAATGGGCAAAGGATTTGCTTTAAGATGGTCTCAAAATAACGATGTAATTATTGGATCTAGAGATGCTGCAAGAGCATCTGAATCAGCTGTAGAATATACTAATCTTGCAAAAGAAGCATTTGGAGAATTAAAGGGATCAATTACAGGAAACGATAATGTTTCAGTTGCAAAAGAAAGCGATGTTTTGATTTTATCAATTCCATATGAAAATATTGATTCTGTTTGTTCAGGAATACTATCAGAAGTTAAAGATAGTTGTGTTGTAGTATCACCAATTGTTCCAATGACAAAAACAGATGTTGGATTTGAGTGTATTTCAATTAAAGAAAACAAACCATTCTCATACAAACTTGTTTCAGAACATATGAAAGACAAATCAAAACTTGTTTCAGCATTTCATGTAATTTCTGAAAAGAAACTTGTCAATCCTACTTTGGAGTTAGATTATGACATCTTTGTTTGTGGAGATGACAAAGAATCAGTTGCCGTGGTAAATACATTGATTGATGAAATCAAAGGCTTAAGAGCAATTTATCTTGGACCAATTGAATTGTCATATCTTGCAGAAATGTCTACACCATTGCTACTTAATGCAATGATTAGAAACAAGATAAAGAATCCAGGTATCAAAATTATCTAAGTCTCATCCATCATGAGTGAAGAGTATTACAGACGCGGCAAAAATTGGTTCACAGCCATTGGGGTACTTTTTTGTGTAATGGGAGGAATTGTTCTCATTCAGCAATTACTCATATGGGGAATAGAGTTTGTTCAAGATTTTTTGTTTAATGATGAATTTACAAATGAAAAAGTCTCTGTAGCGATGATATGTTTTGGGATTTTTATGATAGCATTAGG
>JACKQG010003257.1_pt1 | contig 20115 bp, 18 predicted proteins | sample 8237621 | NCBI WGS metagenome assembly JACKQG01 (sample SAMN15677084, study PRJNA649215) | marine metagenome | biome: marine; feature: Black Sea; material: saline water; isolation source: suspended particulate matter (SPM) from the Black Sea western gyre | collected 2013-06-09/2013-06-10 | depth... | reverse complement strand
TTGGAAGACCATGGCCGATCCCAGGGACGTGGAGGTCGCCGTGAGGGCTCTCCGCTCCTCCGAGAAGCCCCTCATCCTCGCCGGGCAGGGGATTTTCTATGCAGACGCCTGCCAGGAGCTCATCGGCTTCGCAGAGCTAGCTAGAGCCCCCGTCCTCACCACCCTCAAGGCGAAGAGCTGCTTCCCCGAGGACCACCCCCTCTCCATAGGGGTCCGGGGGGAGCCCGCCGTGTATTTCCTTGAGAAATCCGATCTCGTCCTCGCGATCGGATGCGGCCTCTCAACTACCCGCTTCGGTCACAGCATTCCCGATGCGTCATCGAAGAAGATCATCCACTGCGTCATCGAGGAGTCGGACATCAACCGGGTGTACCCCACGGAGCACGCTGTGCTCGGGGACGCCAAGCTCGTCCTCGGACAGCTCACCGCGGAACTGGAGCGGCAGGGAGCCCCTAAGCGGAAGGGTGTCACGGATGAGATAGAGGCCGCCAAGAAGAAGAAGGCGGAGAAGTACGGCCCCCCAATGGAGTCTGGGGAGACACCCGTCAATCCCTACCGGGTGTATGCCGAGATCATGGCGACACTGGATAGGGAGAACAGCTTCGTCACCCACGAGTCCGGGAACACCCGGGACCAGCTCAGCACCGTCTACGAGGCCATCATCCCCCACGGGTTCATGGGCTGGGGCAACGTCTCCACCCTGGGCTTCGGGCTCGGAGCCGCGATGGGGGCCAAGCTCGCGATGCCGGAGCGCCAGATCGTGAGCGTCACCGGGGACGCCGGATTCGGCTACCAGGTGGGCAACTACGAGGCCATGGTCAGGAACGGGATGGGGATCACCACGGTCCACATCAACAACTCAGGATTCGCAGGCTACGGCCCCGGATTCTGGGGCCACGGCCACTCCCCCTACACATCGGAGGTTACCCCATCCGACATCGTCAACACGTCCAAGGCCGTGGAAGGCTTTGGCATCCATTCGGAGAGGGTGGAGGACCCCGACGAGATCGCCGCGGCGTTGAAGAGGGCTCTGAAGGTGAACGCATCCGGGAGACCGGCGTTCATCGAGGTCATATGCTCCAGGTACCCGGTCTACGGCGGATGGATAAGGGCGTAACCGGCTAGCCTCCAATTCCCCTTGTTGAACTAATTTATTCCGTTTCTCGGTAAATGGGCAGGTAAACCTGCCGAGAACCGTTAAATAAACGCCGTCTTATTAATTGGTCCCATAAAAGGAGGATCGAGATGAAAATAAGCGTTTTTGGAGCCGGAAAAATGGGTGAATGTTTTTACGAGGGTCCTCGCAGAGCAAGGGCACTCCCTTAAACTATTCGACATCGAAGCAAGCAAGGCTCGAGCGGTGGCGGAGCGCTACGGCGTGGAGCACTCTGACTCGTTTCGTGAGGCGGTATTCGGAGCGGACCTCGTTCTAATCTGTGCGACGACTGAAACGGTGCCCGGGATCATTGCAGAAGTGGACACTCACAAAGGACCTGATACAATCGTCTGCGAGATAGCGTCTTTTAAGATGAAAACGGTCCCGGTGCTGAGACAATCTTGTGGGGTCCGACCCCTATCTATTCACCCTCTGTTCGGCCCCGAAATCCCCTCGTTCAAGGGCGAGACTTTCGCCGTGGTGACAGTCAAAGACTCCTACGATGAGATGGAGACGGCGAGAACACTCTTCCCGGAAGCAAAACTCATCCCATTGGATGCCGAGACCCACGATCGATGCATGGCCACGATTCTATCCCTCCCCTACTTCATGAACCTCGCCTTCGCCCGAATCTTGGCTGAAGGAGACCTACCCCTCATGAGGGAGCTGGCGGGGCCGACCTTCGAGGTCCAAATATCCGTTACCCAATCCATAGTCGGCGAGTCACCGGATCTGATCCGATCCCTGATAAACGACAACGCGTTCTCATGGCCCCTAATCGAGAGGTTCATAGAGGAGGCCGAGCGGCTGAGTACGCTCTTCAAATCCGAGACCCGGGAGATTGACGGGTCACTAGGAGAGTTGAAAAGCCTGATGGCGAAGGATAGTAGATACGAGAACGCCAGAGAATTCAGGAACCTGGTTTTGGATTCTTTGAAAAAAAGTGGATGAGTGATTCATCCCGCTGTTGAGGTGGGGGCTTCACTCCGCTCAAAGAGGGTCGATGGGGATGATCTGCATTATGACCCTGCCGTTGGGGTCGGGGCACTGGACCTCCCAGGTTCCGGGCATCCAGTCCCCGGGCTCGTCCAGCTTCCTCTGCTTCGCCGGCAGGAGGGGGAGGATGCTGTTGAGGGCCCAGTAGCAGAAGTGGCCCTCCGGTATGCTGATCTTCCCTCCCCTGACGATGAAGTAGTCTCCGACCTCAATGGTGTCGCAGACTCCGCCTATCTCCTTCACAACTATCTTCAGGTCTTTCATATTTTTTCTACCCTTTCATTTTTTCCCGTGAGGAGCCCCTCCCTTGAGAGGCTTCTCCCGAACTCTGTGGACATGGGGTCGATGATTCCCGAGGCTGAACCCGTCTCCTGATCAGATCCGTCGGCGAAAATGCACGTGCGCTCGTCGTATCTCCTACCCCTCCAGAGTGTGCCGGGGGGCATGTCCTCCGTCTTCTTCCGTTTTATCAGTGTGGCCAGCCTCGCATTGGCCTCTTCAAGGCTGATCTTGTGGTTTTTCAACAGCGTGAGGGGCACGTCTACGCCCATAGGGCGCCCCGGTATGACGTGCCTTGTGGCCTTGCAGGGGAGGACGTGCCCTTGGACGGCCGAGGACACGACCTGCTCCTTCCATAGAGTAGGTGGTTGCAGTATCGCTGAGACGGCGCTCCTTGTCAGCTTCTCACACGCATCAGCTTCGTTATCGTAGTCCATCTCGTATCCCATGGCTTCCAGCCTCCGCTCGAAGTTGCGTAGTGTGTCAATGCAGCGCAATGAATCGGGCCTTGGAATGAGGGCGAAGCTGTTGCCGTCCCTCAACCTCAGCACCGGGTAGCTGACGTCTTTGCCCCTGGAGTAGTCCAGGGGGATCAGCACTATGCTCAACCCCTCAGCGATCTCCTCTACCCTCTCCTCGTGGAGGTGTTCGGGGATCGTCCGGAACCACCTTTCTACCCCGATCTCTGGGTCACTGTAGTCGACGAAGTAGACGCATACGTACTTGCATCCCAGGTTCCTCAGGGCGTTCACCCTGTGGGTGCCGTCCAGGACCACCATGCTCTCCTTGTCGACGATGATGGGGCACCAGAGTGCTCCGTCGTCCTCGATCTCGTGGAGCAGGCGCCGGAGCGCCTCTGGGTTCACCTCCTCGTGTAGATTCAGCCCTTCCAGTTCCACCAGTGCGATCTCCATAGCCTTCCCGTCTCCATGATGTAGATTGGAAACGGTCTGGCTACTCGTTGAGCCGGGGGTAGAGCCCCTTCAGCCTCCTGATGGAGTCCTGTATTCTCTCCTTGGGCAGCTCGAAGGGCTCCAGCTTCCCCGCCAGGTAGTCGTCGTAGGACTTCATGTCGAAGTGGCCATGGCCGCAGAGCAGGAACAGGAGTGTCTTCTCCTCCCCTGTCTCCTTGCAGCGGAGGGCCTCGTCGATGGTCTCCTTGATGGCGTGGCTGGGCTCGGGCGCCGGGACGATGCCCTCGGTCCTCGCGAAGAGGGCCGCCGCCTCGAAGGCGTCGATCTGGTTGTGGGCCTTGACGTCGATGGTGCCCTCGTTGGCCATGAGGCTGAGGGTTGGCGCCATTCCGTGGTATCTGAGGCCTCCTGCGTGGATGGGGTCGGGGATGAAGTCGTGTCCAAGGGTGTGCATGAGCACGAGGGGTATTATCCTCCCGGTGTCTCCGTGATCGTACATGTACTCGCCTGCGGTCATGCTGGGGCACGCCGTCGACTCGACAGCCGTGAACTCGACGTCCTTCGGGGCCCTGCCGTTTATCTTGTCGTAGTAGAAGGGCTCGAACAACCCGGCGAAGCTGCTGCCGCCTCCGACGCACCCGATGATGTGGTCTGGGTAGTCCTCCGCCATGGCGAGCTGCTCCTTCGCCTCCTGGCCGATGACCGTCTGGTGCATCAGCACGTGGTTGAGGACGCTGCCGAGGCTGTACTTCGTTGTGTCGCTTTCCATGCACGCTTCCACGGCTTCGCTGATGGCGATGCCGAGGCTACCGGTGCTGTCTGGGTTTTCAGCCAGAATCTTCTTCCCCGTATTTGTGCGGTCGCTTGGGCTCGGGTAGACGTCCGCGCCGTAGAGCTGCATCATCACCCTGCGGTAGGGCTTCTGGTCGTAGCTTATGCGGACCATGTAGACCTCGACGTCGATGTCGAAGAATGATCCAGCGAATGCTAGTGAGCTTCCCCACTGTCCTGCGCCGGTCTCGGTGGTCAGCTTCTCGGTGCCCGCCTTCATGTTGTAGTATGCCTGGGCCACCGCCGTGTTGGGCTTGTGGCTCCCCGGGGGGCTGACCCCCTCGTACTTGTAGTAGATTTTTGCTGGTGTTTTCAACGCTTTTTCCAGACCCCTCGCCCTGTACATGGGTGTGGGTCTCCAGAGACGATATACGTCCCGTACCTCTTCGGGTATCTGCACAAACCGTTCTCCACACATCTCCTGCTTCAGAAGCTCACCCGGGAAGATGGCCTCGAGCATCTTAGGGTCTATGGGCTCGAGGGTCTCAGGGTTGAGTATGGGTTGCAGGGGTTTGGGGAGGTCGGGTAAAACGCAGTACCATTTCTTGGGTATTTGATCCTCCGTCAGGAGGATCTTTCTGTCCAGTCCGAGTGATACACACTCATATCTCCTTTATAGGTACACACCTCTTCATGTTTTTACTTTAAAAAATTTCCGTCTCGGCAATGGAAACTCTGTCGTTCTATCTCCGTCGGGGGTGTTACCCCTAACACATCCCTTTTTTTATTCGTATGGCAAGTTCCGCAATTTCTTTGAGGGCATATTCAGGCTTCCCTATACTCCTCTCGTAAATCTTGGCGAAGACGCTTCCTGCGATGACGCCGTCAGCTCCCGCAGTCATAAGGGCCTTGGCTTGCTCACCTCTTGAGATGCCGAAGCCGGCCATCAGCGGAATGTCGGTGTGCCTCCTCACCCTCTCGATCAGCTTGAGGGTGGATCCGCTGACTGCGTCCCTCGCTCCCGTGACTCCCTCGACGTTCATGACGTAGAGGAAGCCAGAGGCTGTGTCGGCGATCCGTTTCAATCGGTCCTCGGTCGTGGTTGGGGCTACCAGGAGTATCACGTGAACTCCCCGCTTTCTACCCTCCTCCAGCATCTCCTCCGCTTCCTCGAAGGGGAGATTGGGGACTATGACTCCTTGGGTTCCAGCTGACTTTATCTCATCGAAGAATTTTCCGATGCCCATGGTGTAGGGAATGTTGTAATACGTCGTGACGATGATGGGAGCCTTTAACCCCTCTTCCCTCAGCAGCCTGATCCCCTGTATGCATTTGGAGGGTGTGATCCCGTTACCTAGGGCTCTCTTACAAGCGGCTTGGAATGTAGGCCCGTCAGCCGTAGGATCCGAGAAGGGTATACCGATCTCAACGAGGTCGGCTCCGTTCTCGGCAAGAGTCGTTATTAGCTGCCGAGAGAATTGAGGGCTCGGGTCTCCGTAATAGACGTGTGACATGAAAGCGCCCTCGCCAGAGTTTCTGAGCCTCAGCAGTGTTCCTTCAAGGTCCATAGACGTGCCTCATGATTGTGTCAATGTCCTTGTCCCCGCGCCCCGAGTAGTTGAGGATTATGGCCTCGTCTTCCTCAAATTCCTCCTTGTGATTCAGGGTGTAGGCAACGGCGTGGGCCGTCTCGAGGGCAGGGATCATCCCTTCCGTCTTGGCCATCGTCACGACGGCGTCGAAGACCTCGTCGTCGAAGGAATAGCCTGCCTTCACCCGGCCAGTCTCGCAGAGATGGGATATCTCCGGGCCCCTAGCGGGGTAGTTCAGGCCGGCCGACCTCGTCTTCGAGGGCATCACCTGCCCATGTTCGTCCTGAAGTACCTGCATCAATGCGCCGTGGATAACCCCTGGCCTCCCCAGCTGGAAGGCCGCGGCGCTGTCTTCCGCCCCGAGGCACTCCCCACCGCCTTCAACGAAGTATAGCCTGACTTCCTCGTCCCCGGTGAAAGCCTTGAAAATCCCCAAGGCGTTGCTCCCACCGCTTCCTGCGGCGATGACTGCATCGGGGAGCCCTCCCTCCCTCTCAATAAACTGCCGTCTGGCCTCCTTCCCGATGACTCCCTGGAAAGCCGCAACCATCATGGGGAAGGGGTGAGGCCCCACGGTGGACCCCATTAAGTATAGGGTGTCCCGGGAGCATGAAGCCCACTCTCTTAGGGTATCCGAGACTGCGTCCTTCAGCACGCCGCTGCCGATATCGACGGGGATTATCTCCGCCCCGAGGAGCTTCATCTTCCTCACGTTGCTGGCCTGCCGTTTGATGTCCTTGACGCCCATGAAGACCTGGACCTCCAAGCCGCAGACCTTTCCGGCCATGATGGTGGCGGTCCCGTGCTGCCCTGCGGCAGTCTCGGTGATCACCCGCCTTTTTCCCATCTTCTTGGCCAGCAGGGCCTGGCCGAGGGTGTTGTTGAGTTTGTGGGAGCCGCCGCTGACGAGGTCCTCCCTCTTCAGGTAGACCCTGCAGCCGACCTCTTTGCTCAACCTCTCGGCGTGGTAGAGCGGCGTGGGCCTCCCCCCGTAGTCCCTCAGGAGCATTTGGTACTCGTCCTGGAACTCGGCGGTCGGAATCAACCTTTCGTAGGCCTCCTCCAGCTCTATTAATGCGGGCATCAACGTCTCGCTGACGTACTGGCCCCCGTATCTCCCGAATCTCCCTTTACTCACAGTTTTACCTCCCTAACATTTTCGATGAATGACGCGATCTTCCCGTGGTCTTTGATTCCGGGTCTCGACTCGACCCCCGTGCTGACGTCGACCGCATAAGGTCTCACAGTCCGGATGGCTTCCTGAACGTTCGACGGGGTCAGCCCTCCGGCCAGTATGAGCCTCCTAGGGCTCAAGTTTTTTCTAATCTTTTCGCTGATTCGCCAGTCATGAGTCATCCCGGTTCCCCCTTGTACCCTGGGGAAGAATGTATCCAGAAGAACCGCGTCGAAGCCCGATGCCTCTTCGGCGGCTCTCAATGCCTCTCCCGGCTCCGATCTGATTCCTTTTATCAGAGCGGCTCCGGGGATCGCTTCTCTGATCTTCTCAACGCTGGGAACGCCGTCCCCGTGCACTTGAAGAATGTCTGGCCTGATTGTCTCGTATGCTTCCACGAGGTCGTCGAGGGCACCGGGAACCATCACGAGGACGCTAGAAGTGAACACGGGGACCTGCCTTACGAGTCTCGCCGCCCTTTCCAAGGAGAGATCCCTGGCGGAGGCGGGGACACCGACGACGAATCCCACGGCGTCTGCTCCGGCGGTTACGGCAGCCTCCAGGTCCTCGACCTGAGTGATTCCGCAGATCTTCGTTCTGACGCTCAAGCCAGGACGAACCTCCGTACCGCTCCTCTGATATCATCTGTCTGCATCAACGCCGAGCCGATGAGGAAAGCTCTAGCGCCAGTCTCCTTCAGGCGAAGAAGGTCTTGCGGAGTCTTGACACCGCTCTCGCTGACGATTACTCTATCTTCAAAATCGTAGCTCTCGAGAATTCTCTCAGTCACTCCGAGGTCCACTTCGAGAGTCTTCAGGTTCCTGTTGTTTATCCCGATCAGGTCCGCGTCGCTCTTCAGGGCCCCCCCGAACTCTTTGCCAGTGTGGGTCTCCAAGAGAACCTCTAGACCCATTCCGTGAGCGTGTTCAATCATCTCATCCAGACCGTGAAGGCAGTGGCCTCTGTCGAAGAGGGCCTTTATGAGAAGGATGACGTCAGCCCGTGATCTTGAGGCGGCTTCGACCTGCGCTGGATCGACGACGATGTCCTTCATCAAGATGGGTGCCTTGACCGCCTCCCTGACTCTCCGAATTGAGTCTAATTCCCCTTTGAAGTGCACCGGTTCCGTGAGCACGGAGATCCCGATGGCGCCTCCAGCTACCATCTCTGACGCAATTTCAGCGGGGTCGATTCGGGTCCTTATCGAGCCCAGGGACGGGGAGGCCTTCTTGATCTCGGAGATGACCGCGTTCAAGGGGCATTCCTCGATGGTTTTCCTCAGGCTCAGCGCGGAATGGGGAGCATAGCAGTCGACCTTGTAGTAGCCCTCTGCCACAGTTCTCTTGGCGTCAGCTGCAAGAACGTCTAAAAAGTCACCCATATCTATCCTCCAGCTCCTCCAGCCTGGACGTGTCTCCTCCGGATGTCTTCACGAGAGCCCTGAGCCTCGCGTATGCGGCTCCGCTCCCGATTGCCTCCCGGGCCAACTCCATCCCGCACAGGAAGTCGTCTGCCTTCCCGCCGACGACTATCCCGGCTGCACCGTTCACAAGGACTATCTCGGTCCTCGGGTCTTCGGAGCCCTCAACGTCGTTGAGTATCCTGTAGGTGAGTTCGGCGCTCTCATCCGGGCCTGCCCCCGTGATCTCCTCCGGTCTGGCCCGTTTCACGCCGAAATCTCGGGGCATCGCCTCGAATGTCTTGATCTCGCCGTCCCTGAGCCAGGAGAGTCTCGTGGCTCCTAGGGTTGAGATTTCGTCCATGCCGTCGAGGCCGTGGACCACCATCGCCTCCTCGCTCCCCAGGCGTTCCAGGGACTTTGCGAGGGGTTCGGTGAGGCTCGGGTCGTAGACTCCGATTAGCTGGGCCGATGCCCCCGCTGGGTTGGTGAGGGGGCCGAGGATGTTGAAGACCGTCCTGATGCCCAGCTCCTTCCTGGGTCCGATGGCGTGTTTCATCGCCGGGTGGAAGGCCGGTGCGAACATGAACCCCACGCCCCCCTCCTCGATCGCCCTCTTTCCCCCCCCGGGGTCAAGGGCGAGGTTGAGCCCCAGCCCCTGGAGGACGTCTGCGCTGCCGCAGAGGCTCGTTACGGAACGGTTCCCATGCTTCGCGATGCTTACCCCGGCCCCGGAGGCGACGAAGGCGGCGGTGGTGCTGATGTTGAACGTGTCCACTCGGTCCCCGCCCGTCCCGCAGGTGTCAACCAGGCGTCCGTCGACGCAGGGGTTTATCCTGTGACAGTAATCCCTCATGACCGAGGCGAGGGCGGATATCTCGTCTATGGTCTCCCCTTTCACCCTGAGAGCCGTGAGGAATGACCCTATCTGGGCGTCTGTGGCGCGGCCAGTCATGATCTCCCCCATGGTTTCCCGGGCCTCCTCGAAGGAGAGACTCCGTCCCTCCACCAATTTCCCAATGGTTTCCCTGATCACGGTTTCACATCTCCAGGAAATTGGTGATCATCCTCTTCCCGCTGGTGGTGAGGATGGATTCCGGGTGGAACTGGACGCCCTCGATGGGGTACTCCACGTGCCTGACTCCCATGATCTCCCCGTCGTCAAGGGAGACCGCGGTCACCTCCAGACATTCAGGGATGGACTCCTTTTCCCCGACGAGGGAGTGGTAGCGGGTCGCCTCCAGAGGGCTCTCGATCCCCTTGAAGAGGCCCTTCCCGTCATGTTCTATGACGCTGGACTTGCCGTGAACCACTTCGCCGGCTCTGATCACCTTACCCCCATAGGTTGCGATGATGCCCTGGTGGCCCAGACATACGCCCAGGGTGGGGACCATGGGGCTCATCTCTTTCAGAATCCCCGTGCAGACCCCGAAGTACTTGGGGTCCTGCGGGTCACCGGGCCCGGGGGAGATCACTATCTTCTCAGGGCTCATCTTCACAGCCTCCTCGAGGGTTATCTGGTCGTTCCTGTAGACCACGGGGGCTCCTCCTAACTCCCCTATGTACTGAACGAGGTTGTAGACGAAGGAGTCATAGTTGTCGATGACGAGGACCTTCAACTACCGCCGCCTCCCGAAGCCTCAAGAGCCTTCATCAGCGCCGCCGCCTTATGCTCGGTCTCATACCACTCCTTATCTGGGTCCGAGTCAGCCACGATGCCTCCGCCCGCCTGGATGGTGGCCCTGTCCCCGTTGGCGACGAGGGTTCTTATCGTGATGGCAAAATCGGCGTTGCCGTTGTAGCTGAAGTAGCCGACTGCACCGGCGTAGGGGCCCCGTCTCGTGGGCTCCAGCTCATCGATGATCTCCATCGCCCTGACCTTGGGGGCTCCCGAGACAGTGCCGGCCGGAAAGACCGCTCTCAGGGCGTCGTAGCAGTCCATCTCCTCCCGGAGTGTGCCCCTGACCTGGGTCACGATGTGCTGGACGTGGCTGTATTCGTGGACGGTCATGTACTCCGGGAGGTGGATGCTGCCATACTTGGCGACCTTGCCGATATCGTTCCTCCCTAGGTCGACGAGCATCACGTGCTCGGCTCTCTCCTTCGGGTCGTTGATGAGCTCCTCGGCGAGGCGTGCGTTCTCCACCGGGTCATCTACTCTCGGGCAGGTTCCTGCGATGGGGAAGGTGTCAACAGTGTCCCCGTCGACTCTCACCAGCATCTCAGGACTTGAGCCCACTATCTGGCGGTCCCCCATCTTTAGGTAATACATGTAGGGCGAGGGATTGATCTCTCTGAGGCTCCGGTAGAAAGCGATCAGGTCGCCATTGAATCGGAACTCGAAGCGCTTGGAGGGAACCACCTGAAAAATGTCGCCTGCGGCGATGTACTCCTTAGCCTTCACGACGGCGGCTTCATAATTCTCCTTTGAGATGTTCGTTGTCGGTTTCTCGAAACTGATGGGGGCATAGTCGTCGGACTCTTTGAGGAGGCCGCAGATCTCCCCGAGGCGATACTCGTTGGTGTAGCAGTAGTATCCTTCACCTTTCACGTGGTCGAATATGATACCGTCGTCGTATACTCCCATCTCCAAGTCGGGAAAACCTAGATCATCAACGGTCGTGGAGGGGATTTTCTCCCATTGCCTGATGACATCGTAGGTTATGTAGCCGACGGCTCCTCCAACGAGTCGGAACCTCTGGAAAGGCGACTTGCACCCCTCGAGAGTTTTCTTCACCACCTCAAGGGGATCTGAAACCTTCTCAACACTTTTCTCGCCTGACCTCATATCCTCTACGACGGCTTCATGGTCCTTGACCCTGATGATGAGGCGCGGATTAAACCCGATGAAGGAGTACTGCGCCAGCTTCTCCGGGCCCTCGATGGACTCGAGTAGGTAGGCGTACCGGCAACGCTTGTAGAGCTTCGTGAATACCTCGATGGGGGTGTTGCTGAAAGGAAGCTTAACCAGGTTCACTTGGAGAGACAGATCATCTTGCTGTGGAGCATCCATCACCCTGCCCTCCTTTCCACGACTAGGGTCGTCATCGCCTGGAAGATCTGTTTCAATCCCTCGGCGTCTAGGCCATGTTCGAGAGCTAGCATCTGAAGCTGCGCATTGAAAGGCTCGCCTTCGGTTCCGAGTGTCCCATTGGATGCCTGGATCCACTCGGCGATCTGCTCGACGATCTCCACGTCGATGCGATCAATCTCTCTCCTGAGAGTCGCTATGTCCTCAACATAGGACACCTTTCATCCCCTCCGTAAACGGCGTGCAACTATCAGCTCTCAGGGTAGAGGTCTCTACCTTGAGCCACGAATTCTGTTTTTTAACTCGTGGAAGACGCCACAATCCGGGGGGTGGTCTCTCCTTCTCCTCAGGGTTATGTTTTATCCGATCTCCAAGTATGCCTGAAACGTTCATTGGGAGACGTATCCAATGCACATCGTTGTGCGGGGTCTCCTCTCGGGATTGCGATAGTTCTTGGAGGTCGGTTTTTACTAGAATATCTCTAGGTGTTCTGTCCTCCGTTAGGAGGATCTTCTTATCCAGTCCGAGTGATACACACTCATCTCTCCTTTATGGGTACAACTCATCTCCCCGATCCGCATTTATAACCGTTTTGTAGCTACAAGAACCCCCACTGGCGGTGCTTGAGCCAAGTCACCTTCAAGAAAATAATTACAGTTACACCAGTCTTAGCCTATGAATGCATAGCTGGCTGACCATACCCCGACTCCATCCCTTTTTTTCATGCCCCCGCGTGCTCCAGGATATCCTCGACGCTCAGGATCTCTAGAGAGCTGGTCCCCCCGGGGGCCTCCAGGGTCGAGCCGGAGACTATCATCACGGAATCACCCCGGGCCAGGTAGCCCGCCTCGACGCTCCCCCTCACCGCCCTCACCAGGAGCTCGTCCCTGTCATCCACCCACTCCACGTCCAATGGCTCCACGCCCCAGTAGAGCCTGGCCCTCCTGTTCACCTCGGGGCTCCTCGCCACGGACAGGATCGGGGTCCGGGGCCTGTGCTTCGAGACCATCCGGGCGCTGAAGCCGCTCCTGGTCACCACGATGATCGCCGCAGGCCCCACCGCCCGGGCCGCCTGCGAGGCCAGCTGACCTATGACATCGGGGACCGATCCTTCGACCATGCGCTCCTGTTGGATCCTCGGGGCGTTCTCCTCCACGGTTTGGGTGATCCTGTTCATCACCTTGACCGCCTCCACGGGGAAGAGGCCCACCGCGGTCTCCTCGGAGAGCATCACCGCGTCCGCACCGTCAAGGATAGCGTTCGCGACGTCGCTCGCCTCCGCCCTGGTCGGCCTCGGGTTCACCACCATGGACTCCAGCATCTGGGTCGCCACGATCACTGGCTTCCCCGCCTCGTTGCACATCCCGATGATCCTCTTCTGGATCAGGGGCACCTCCCAGGATGGCACCTCGATCCCCAAGTCTCCCCGGGCCACCATCACCCCGTCGCTCGCCTCGACGATCTCCTCGATGTTCGAAACAGCCTCCCGGTGCTCGATCTTCGAGATCACCGGCTGGTCCCCCCCGGCCTCCTCGATAGCCTTCCTTACGCCCTCGACGTCCCCCCTCTCCCTCACGAAGGAGGCTGCGAACCAGTCGCAGAACTCGGCTCCGAACGCGATTCCCTCGAGATCCGCCTCGGTGGGGGGTCTCATCGACAGCCGGGCCCCTGGGGCGTTAACCCCCTTGAAGCTTGTGACCTCGCCTCCCGAGACCACCTGCCCCGTGAACCCCTCGAGGCTCTCATCGATGGAGGCCACCCTCATCTCGATGAGACCGTCGTTGATGTAGATGCTGCCCCCCACGGACACTTCCAGTGGGAGCCCCGGGTGGGACACGGAGAGTTCATCGCGGTTACCGAGTACGTCCCGGGTCGTGAAATGGACACTGTCCCCTGAAACGAGCCTGATGCTCCCCTCTACACGCCCAATGCGGATCTTCGGCCCCGGGAGGTCGACCAGGATCGCGACACTCCCGATATCGCGGAGGTTCTCGGCGACTCTCCTGTGAGTTTCGAAGTCTCCGTGGGAGAGGTTTAGCCGGGCCACATCCATGCCGGCCTCTGTCATCGCCGCTAGGGCTTCAGGCCTCATCGAGGCGGGCCCGATGGTGCAGACGATCTTGGCTTTCACGAACTCGGTGCCAGCCACGTTCCTCACCCGGAGGATAAACGGAACCTGTTATTAAGAACCACGAGGAGTGAGCGGTCATCTGAAAAGAAATTATACGTCAACTTCTCCGCTGCCAGCTAGATTAACCTAAACAATCAACCCGATGAGATCTCATTATTCCACGTAAATACTCCTTGGAAACGATTTATTAACGGGCTCCTTCGTATCCCTTAGGACTCGGGATGGTATACTGCAGCAAATGTGGCTCGATGAACGACGATGAGACGGAGTACTGCAAGAGCTGCGGCGAGTCTCTCCACAGGGTGCGACGGACATCCCGCCAATACTACGACAGGAATATCTGCTTCGGCGTCCCCATGCGGAGGAACCTGCTGGGTCTCCTCTTCGGCGTCTTCATCGCCCTCTGGGGGGTCACCGAGCTCATTGGACTCAATATTGACCTCTGGGCTTTGGCCTTGATCTGCTTCGGAGTACTCCTCATACTGAACGTCCTGAAGAAGCCCACTCGCGGATTCCTCTGAGGCCCTATTCTCTTTAATATCCCAGAATTTCTTTACGTCAGACGCTTTTAGCGGTCTCAGGGGCTACTTTGACCGCTCCGACTTGGGAGCCCCCTCCCTTGAGGTATAGGATTGTACCCGCTGCGATGAGGAGGGTGCAGACGACTCCGATAATGAGGTGAGGGTAGGGCAGTCCAATGGCCTCCCCCATAAGGAACCGGTTCACGTAGGGCACACCGAAGTAGACGCCCCCCGAGATAGCTAGGGTCCCCACCACGAGCTGACCCAGGTAGACCATCTGCCCCCGGGAGACCTCGTCGACGTCGTCGTCATCGGCCCCCCTCCCCTCCAATTCTTCTCGCATTCCCCTGAATCTCACCGTGTACCTGAGGGTGAGGTAGGTGGCTTGGAGGAGGAGGCCGACCCCGAAGACCCACTGTACCGTGACTGCCGTGATGGATTCATAGGGGAGGATGAGGTTGATCCAGTTGAAGGTTGAGAAGTCGAGGACCGAGGGGAAGAACATTAGCATGTTGAGGCTGAAGAGCCTCCCGAACCCCGCCTCGTCCCCTCTCCGCCAGAACGTGAACGAGAGGGCCAGCGCCATCCCGATGATGATGAGGTCGAGGGCTGACCCCCCCTCACCCGTGGGAGCGCCCCCCAAGGAGGACGCTATGGGCCCCAGGATGACCGCGATGTAGGGCCTCGCCCTCCAGTAGAGGCTGGTCTGGACCATGGTCACCGCCGCCATGTATGTCGAGGCGAGGGCGACCACGAACTCCGAGCCCCTGATGTACGCGTCCGTCCTCATGTCATGCCCTCTGCTTGATCAGTGCCTGGGCGAAGCTCTGGGTCTGGGGGTCCCAGTTCACGACTGTAGCCCCCATCTTCCTCAGGATCCCCGTGAGGGGCCTGTTCCTGAAGTCGAGGAGCTCCGCCGCGATCCCCTCCACCTCCCTCTGGGCGGCGATCTTGTAGCCCTGGACGTTGAAGACGATGATGGAGGGCCTCCTCCTGAGCCGCCCCGAGTACTTGTAAAGCTCCTTGATCCCCTCGTAGAGGGCGTCGGTCTTGGAGGCGTCCAGCATCGTGATTATGATGAAGAGCGGGAGGGTGCCCACGATGTGGCGTCGGCAGCTGTGGATCGCCTCCTTGAGGCTCTCACCGCTGTACCGGATGTCTACGTTGAGCATCTCCCGCATGATCCTGAACTGCTGCTTCTTTCCCGTGTCGGGGAAGAGGTACCGGCTGAAGGAGGACTCCCTCGCCCCTTCGGGCTCCTCGTGGCCCTCCTCGGCCTCGACCTCCGGCTCCATCTGATCCACGCCGAAGAAAGCGATGTCGAGGTCTGGGGCTCCCTGGGTCTTCTGGTAACTTCCCTCCCATTCGTGGGCGTCGTAGTCGTAGAAGCAGAGCCCCACCTGGCACTCCCTGCTCAGGTAAAAGTCGGCGAGGCCCAGGGTAGCTCTCACGGCGTACTCCATTGTGTTCTGCACCGTGGTGCCCAGAGCCATGTGGGTGGCGCTGTCCAGGAAGATCCAGACCATCTTCTTCCCCTCCTTCTCGAACTCGTTGACCTGGAGGGCTGAGGGGGAGCTGCTGAGCCGTCGGGCGGTGACCTTCCAGTTGATGTTCCTGTAGAGGTCACCCGGCTGGTAGTCCCGGACCTCGAGGAAGTCGGTGGTGGGGAACCCGAACTTGATCCGGGCCTCCATGGGCATCGGGATCCTTGTGATCGCCTTCCTCTCCCGGATCCGGCGCACGAACATGGGCTTGGGCTGGACGATATAGGCCCGTGGTGCCGGGGCCTTACCGATCTTGTTGTCGGTGATCTGGAGGGGGTGGCGGGTCTCGTAGTCGATATCGTTGAGCTCGTACCTGCCCCGCTTGGCGCAAGTGGCCCTGTAGCTGATCGTTACCTGCTTCTCCGTGACCCCCTTCCAGAGAAACTTGACGTTGGTCCCCTCATCGAGGCTGAAGCTCGAGGGGATGGGGTCGCTGAAGCTGACGAGGCCGACGCCCCCCTTGACCGTGGCGGTGAGGGTGTCGGCTATCTGGTTGTCGACCCAAACCTTGGCGTCCTCCCCCTCCCGGGTCACCGTGACCTCCTGGGGCTGCCCTATGAGGATCCCGAGGGCGAGGAAGACGATGGGGAAGAGGCCGAGGACGATGAGTATGAGGTTACCCAGGAACATGCCCATCACCATGAAGGTGACGCCGCTCACCACGAGCTCCTGGGTATCTTGGGTGATCAACTAGGGCTCTCACCTGTTCGTCGCTATGAACTGCTTGGGGACCTCGACCTGGTCCACGATCTCCTTGAGGATCGCGGAGACGCTGAACGCCCCCTCGATTGCATACTCCATCTTCATGATCATCCTGTGGCCCAGGGCGTCGTTAACGAACATCTTGACATCGTCGGGGGTCACGAAGCTACGCCCCGCGATCGCGGCGTGAGCCCTCGCCACCTTGAGGAGGCTGAGGCCCCCCCTGGGGCTCGCTCCCACCTCTATCATGGGGTGGCGCCGGGTGAGGCGGACGATGTCGCTGATATAGTCGATGATCTGGTCGTCGACGTAGATCTCGGTCTCGATGAACTGCTGCATCGCGACGAAGAGGACCTGATCCGTTACCGGCTTGATGAAGTCGGTTGGGTCGTCCCTGCGCCAGCCGATGCGCCGCTTCAATATGAGGCTCTCCTCGGCCTTGGTGGGGACGTAGCCCATGCTGAGCTTGATGAGGAACCTGTCCATCTGGGCCTCCGGGAGCGGGTAGGTGCCCTCGAGCTCGATGGGGTTCTGGGTCGCGATGACGAAGAAGGGGGCGCTGAGCCTGTGGGTCTCCCCCTCGATGGTGACCTGGCGCTCCTCCATCGCCTCCAGGAGGGCCGACTGGGTCTTCGGCGGGCTCCTGTTGATCTCGTCCGCCAGGAGGATGTTGGTGAATATCGGCCCCTTCTCCAGGACGAACTTGGACTCCGCCATCCTCCAGACTCTGGTGCCGAGGATGTCGGCGGCCATGAGGTCCGGTGTGAACTGGACCCTGCCCCAGGTGCAGCCCGTGACCCTCGAGAAGACCTTCGCGAGGAGGGTCTTCCCCAGGCCCGGGTAGTCCTCGAAGAGGATGTGGCCGTTGGCTAGACCCGATGCCAGGAGCTTCCTGAGCATGAGCTTGTTCCCTACGAAGTACATGCTTACGCCGTCTAGGATCTTGGTGCAGACGTCCTTTACTTCCCATACGTTCATCTTAGATCTCCTACAATCATTCCGTCACTGTGCTCGATTCCTGCTGGAGGGGTTCCCCGCCCTCCACGGGCTCTCCCAAACCAGGGGGAATTATATGTCCTATCGTGTTCTGGAGGAGGCTGAGGCGCCTCAGTTTATTCTCCATCTCTATGGCCTCGGCTCGTCCCGAGCGGGCCATATCGGGGGAACTCTCATCCCTGTAGTTGATTAAAGGGGCGAGGAGCCCCGATATCTCATCATCACCGGCCTGGTTCTCGTGGAGGAAGAGGGCGAGCCTGACGAGGAGCCTCTCCCGGTTCCCCCGCTCCACGAAGTCGTCGATGACCTCGGTGAACCCGACGAACCTGTCACCCTTGTATGTGGTGATCTCCTGCATGTGCTTCCCCCACTCCCCGAGCCGGTTCTTGATCATGATGGAGTCCTGCATCCCCCGGCGCATCACGGTGAAGATGATCGCCGCGAAGACGCAGATTCCCGTCCACTCGATATACGGGCTCAGGTTCTCGATTCCCGGAGCGTATGACCTGAGGCCCCCGAGGAAGAAACCGTAGTAGAGGGCCCCGATCAGGCTCAGGGAGACCGAGAACAGATAGTTCCCCGCGATGCTCCCCGTCGCGGCGAGGTAGGCGTTCTTCGAGGACTTGAAGACCGCGAAGAGGGTGAAGACCCCCGCGATGGTGATCCCGAGGCTCACGAAGCCGGTGATCCCCTCCGCCATGCCAGGGGGCATCGAGGCCCCGCTCGTGCTGATGAAGAGGGAGATGAGCCTCAGGACGATCTGGCCCACCATGAATATTGTGGCGCTCACCGTGGCCGCCTTGAGGGCCTGGGCTCCCCGTAGCCTGGCAAGAGTCGAGACGACGTTGTAGACCAGGAGGACCCCGAATGCTCCGGAGAGAAGGTAGCCTGCCTGGGAGTACGCGGGGCCTGACTGAAGGACCAGGAACAGGGCGAAGAACGCGGCGAACCCCGCGGCGTAAAGGGTTCCCGTGAGGACTTCGGCGAGGACTCCCTCGAGGGTGATCGCGACGACGCTCGCTATGTAAAATATGGTGATTGATGCGAGGAGAGGTATCAGGAGGAGGTCCATGTTCGCCCTGGCTATCTGGTCTGACATTGGGAGGAAGCTCCCGAGGTCCCCGAGGCGGAGGTCGTGGAAGTAGATGAGCCAGCCCAGGATCCCCGCTGAGACGGCCCAGATCCCTGTCCTGCGTATAATATCCCTACGCGCCACGATCAATCATCCCTCCCAGCAGCTCGACGGCGGCGAGGCTCTTTTCATACATCTCCTGGCTCGGGTTCGATGCGCTGTAGTCTGCGATCTCGAAGGCGGTCACCAGGTACTCGAGGGCGGGCTCCCCCTTCTCCGGGATCCACTGCAGGACAACGTCCTGGACCTCCCTGGGTGTCAAGCTGTCGTCGATCCCCTCGAGCCTTCTCCTTGATCTGGCGTAGAACCAGTTGAAGAGCTTCACTATCCCGTCCTTATAATCTTCATAGTCCCGGGGCATCTCTTCTTCGGCCTCCTCTACTATGGCGGATTGTGCGATGCCCTCCTTCTTACGCGTGAGAACCAGGACGCTCCCTATCACAACGGCGAATCCCGCGAAGATGATCACGTTGTAGGGGAAGGTCGTGATGATCATGAATACGCTGGGCTTCGGTGTCGGGGGTATCCTCACGGCGATCCCGAAGCTGCTCTCGGAGCCCAGATAATAGTCCGAGTCGTCCAATGCGAGCTCCACCGTCGCATTCCCCTCGTCCTCGAAGGTGTGGCTGAGGCGGATAGTCCCCTCCCTATCTGTGCGGAGGCTCCGGGTCTCGTTCCCCACCTTGATCGTGAGGGTCGCGTTCGGGATGGGCTGCCCGTTGGATTTATCCAGCAGTGTCCCATGGATCGAGACTCGGTCGCCGACGTTTGCTGACGCTGGGGCCTGTATCGTGACGTTGGTGTCAGCCATGATCCTGATGGGGGGGTCGCTCCACGACTCCTCGTAGATCCCTCCCGGCAGGGTGTGGGCTATCAAATTATAGTCTCCTACAGCGAGATCCGGGATGGCGTCACAAGTTATGTTGAAGAGGCCTTTCTGGACGACTCCCGTGCCGCAGGCGGCGTCGGTCTCGTTCTTTTTCAGTGTGAGGAAGAGCTCCACGGTTAGGCCGCTGACGCCGGTTCCGTTTTCAAGGGTGACGGTTCCGTGGACCTGGAATGTGCCCCCTTTGAGGGCGACGGGATCGTTGTACGTGATGTTGGTGACGGTCTTGTAGGTACTCACCTGGGGTTGCCCCTCCTCCTCCCTCGGTGGAGTAGCGTCGAAGGTGACCCAGCCCAGCCCCTCGAAGTGGGCTTCCGCCCAGAGATGGGCGTCCCTGTTCAGCACAAACTGGTGGGTCGCCTCGGGGTTGATGAGGTATCCCGCGACGGGCCGGACGGCGATGCCTAGGCTACGCGCAAGGAGGACGAACGCGGAGTTGAACTGGGTGCAGAGCCCTTTCGCCTCCTCGAAGAGGAACCACTCGACGGGGTCGGTCCCGTTGGGGGCTCTCTCGTAGCCCTGGTCGTAGACATAGCTGGCCTTGAGGTAATCCTCGACAGCCTTCAGCTCAGCGTAGGGCGTGGAGGCGCCCTCGACTATGTTCTGGGCCAGCTCCTCGAGGCTCTCCTTCATGTCCTCGGGGATATCGAGATAGTCCGTGAATGGGGTGATCTCAGCCGAGTCGAAGGTCCTCTCCGTGAACCGGTAGACCTCGTGCTCGATTCCGTATGTTCTGTTGAAGGGCTCGATGCTGTTGAAGAGCTCGAGATGGCGGTTGTACTCCAGTTCCTCGAGGCCCCCGACGCGAATAGTGTAGAGGGTCCCGGGGATGTTTCCACTCATCATCCCGATGGGCCTCACTGCGAAAAAGAATCTCTGCTCGAACGCCGA
>JACKQG010003256.1_pt1 | contig 20118 bp, 12 predicted proteins | sample 8237621 | NCBI WGS metagenome assembly JACKQG01 (sample SAMN15677084, study PRJNA649215) | marine metagenome | biome: marine; feature: Black Sea; material: saline water; isolation source: suspended particulate matter (SPM) from the Black Sea western gyre | collected 2013-06-09/2013-06-10 | depth... | reverse complement strand
TATTTGTATCTTCCGAACCTAAGAACTTTTGACGTTAAAACCCTTTATACCCCCGAAGGGAATATTCAACCTTGTCTTTAGTACCAAAATCCTCAGTCCATCTTCTGAAGGCACAAACTGAAAATCCTGAAACTCCGTCTCCGAAAGCAGTTCTGTTATCTGATTTTTGAATTCTTCGCCGGCTATAATAAAATCCTTTGAATAAACGCCTTCGCCTGAAATCTGCCCGTCATAGGACTCGGCAAGAAAGGGAGATAGTTGTCGCATCAAAGGCTTGAGCTGAGCCATCGCCTCATCCCTTTGTTCATATAGATAGTTATCCTCTCTTAGGGAAGTAAGGGTGGCAGTAAAGATAAATTCAAACAGTTGCTCTAAATCTATTTTGCCCTCACGCCAAGAACCGAAAAGCTCTTTGCGCAACGAACTCAGGTTAGCTTCGCTAAGTACGCTCTCGCGGAGTTGCTCTTCTGCCCTCTTTAGGATATCCTCAGGGTAGACGAATTTCCTGAATGTGGCATCCTTAACAACCATTCCCTTAGGTACTTTCTCCCTTAACTCTTCCCTCTCCTTTTCCATCCGCTCCCTGATTTTGAGTAAGCTAGCTCGCATCGCATCTATGGCATCTAAAGCTCTATTTATGATTCTCACCTGTTGACCTAAAATCCCATATATGGTGAACCTATCGGTAAGCCCGTTGCGTATCCCTTGAATTATCCTGTCTCTTATGCGTATCAGTTGACGGAAGGCTTTTCTTACGGAAAGATGTGGAACGAAGGTTAAGAAGAAGAGGAAAAGTAGGGCTATGAAAGTAAAGCCTGCCAAGGGTAAAAGGAGATTCTTAGGAAAGGTAAGGGAAGTTCGCCTTAAAATGTCAAAACCAAAAATTACACCCAAAGCCCCAAACAACCCCAAGTAGAAGAACATCGCAGAGAAAGCGGGTTTCTTTGACGCTGCCTTTTCAAAAGAACCAAGATTACCCTCCAAAGGGGCAGTAGCTCTATCTACTGAGGTAGTTGAGCTGCTTTTTAACTTGAGCATCAACTCCTCTTTTTGCCTTGTGAAACCCTCCTTTAGTGTGTAAAGATACCGCTCTGCCAGCGGCACTCCCGCTGTCGAAGACAAGAGGATATCCTGAGTTTCATCCTCGATAGAAGCGATAATTTCATCTTGAATCAGAAGCCGCCGCCTTTTCAATCTGGAAAGAAGAGGGACGATATTTCTGGCAGCCCGTTTAGTCCAAAGCGAAATAGCGCCAATCCAACCTTCTATTAGCCTCAAGGATATTCTCTGCTTTAGGATTTGTGCTGAGTCAAAAAGATGAAGCACAGGTGTATTTATACTTGGCTCGCCAAACCGAATTTGGGAATCAAATTGCTTCCCTGTCGAATCACGAGATATAAAGGAGTGGATATCCCTTTTGTGGATGCCTTCCGCTTTCTTGACGACTTCATCTTGGTCTTTTGTAGGCGCTTCTAACATCTGGTCTAACAGCCTTAAACTAAATCGGTGGGACAAAAAGGAGGCTACTTCCCTTGTGGGGAATTCAACAGAGGCAACCCCAAAGGATGCGTAAGGACAAAATGCGCTTGCCTCTTTTACAGAACCCTGGAAGGAAGCAGCAAAGGAGAGTTGGTCTCTATACATCTCTTCGGTAGACAAAGGCGAGAAAAGGAAAGTGGAAAGTAAAAGATAGAGCGAATCCTTCACATCAACAAGCGATGTAATCTCTCTGCCCGTTGAAGCTACAGGCGTAAGCAGAAATACCCGCGAGACAAGTTCTGAAGCTTCGCTTCCCAATTTCACTGCCTCTTCATTGAAGCTTGTAAGCATATCTACAATACCCTGTCGCTCATCTTTATTTTGTGAAGAGAATCCGGTAAAGAGAAGGGCGCAGAGGCGATACTGCCCTCTTCTTTGAGTCTTGAGCATCTCTGAGATTCTCTCCATCAGGGGGCAAAAGGAGGAACGCGCCATCTCCTCTTGAAGGCTGCCCACCAAAAAGATATTGAGATACCTCTGGATAGGAACAGTGAAGGTCTGTTGAAGTTGATTTGGCAACTGAGAGGCGAACAGCCGGGAGATTTCCCTCTGAAGTTCAGATTCTTCCAAAGAATCATTATCATCTACTTTAATCCCCCCGAAATCCCACCTGCCCACCTTTAGAAAAGGGGGATGCCCTTTTTCAAAGGGGGTAACCTTTAGAAAACTATAAAACCCGGCTGTTTCATAATCAGTACCCTTCAAGCTCCCTTGCAGGGATTCTAAAACATCTCCCCCTATTTCACCTATCCCGATTATCAGTTGTGGCAACAATGTAGGCATGTCCTTCTTTTACCCCCTATAAATTCACTCCGTATTCTCTTCGGCAATACTCTTCAAGGGATTCCATCTGTTGCTGATAGATTGAATCCTTCGTTTTCTTCAACTCTTGCCCTAACTTTTCATAGATTTCCCTGAAGGCTTCAATCTGTTCATTTCTGGAAAGATCAACCTTCTTCTCATCTAATCGATTTTCTATCTCTTTGAAAACAGGGCTGTTTCGCTGATATTCCATCTCAAATTTTTCAACAGCATCCGTCCTTCCTCTGGCAAAAGAACCTGTCTGCTTGGGCAAATCATATCTATAGTGCCCGCCGCGTCCACGCTTGATATACCCCCAGTGTTCTGCCAGCAGGAAGTAAATATGAACCTCCTCTGAAGAGGGAATGACATCAGGAAGCAAATCTCTATACCTTGCGTCTATATGGAGCGGCTGGGTAGGTTTTTCCTCCTCCTCATAACTCCTCTTGTAGCTATGTATCATGGGGATGGTAAACAGAGGCAGTCCTAATTCGCCAAAGATGGTAATCACCTCATGCGGGTCTGTTATTTCAATCGTAGTGCTTATCTGGAAATTCCTTTCTATCCCTCCCCAAGCATCCTGCCAGTTGGCATTGTTATTCAAGGATGGATGATAGCCCACGGCGATGATGGACTGGACTTGCGCTCCCAAGCCATCAATAGAGCCATCGAATCGAGGCGCCCAGAAAGGTTTGCAGAAGTTGAAAGTGGTAGAAAGCTTCTCTGAAATATGCGCCTGTATCTCTTGTTCATCCTCAGCGCCGTTCAATTCTGCCTCCCGCTCTAACGCATTCGCCACATCCATCCCTCTTACCCTTTCGTCGAATATATCAGTCGATACCTCCAGTATCCGCTCATAAAGTTGATTTCGGTAGGAATTTAACACCGTCCTACTTAAGCTCGCTCCTCCCTCGACTGTTCGGAAGGAATCGATAATCTGATTTAGTATCTGATTTACACTATCTCCTACCAGCCCCACTGTCTGTCCTGCTGGCGGCAAATCCTCCACATTGTAAAACTCCTTGTTTACCAACTGTTCATCAGTAAATATCGGCACCTCCAGCACGAACTTCTCCTCAGCGCCCTCTTTTTTGGTTCCCTCCTCAGTATAAGCCTTCAAAGCAGTGGCAGTTGAGGTTGTAAACCGTTCAGAAAGCTGCCTTAGGATATCTTCTCTCAACACCCCTATGGCTTTGGTATGGAGGCTCAACTCATCAAGGAAGTTCTGATAGAATGTGCTTGCGCCTTCAAGGTGCCTGAGTTTCCTTTCAACAGTTCCTTTGCCGCTCCAGAAGCTGGAAAAGGTGTTTTTAGCTTCTTGCACCTTTTTGCCTGAGAACCATCTTGAAGAGTACCCCTGTTCAATCTGCTTGATGCGTTTCTCATCCGCTTCTTTAAGCTCTGCCACATTCTTCGATTTTTTGTCCTTATCGTCATCAACCTCTCTTTGGATTGCCTTAACCCTTCTTGACAAAAGGTCAATGAATCTGCATGCCTTCTGGAAGGAATTGGTAGTTCCTCCTGTGAGAATCTGCTGAAATTCCTGTTGCAGTTCTCTTATCGATTCGCTGGTAATAGATTCCCTGTTGCGCTGGATTTGAGTCCTTAATGTATCCATCATTTGGGAGTAACTGTTGCTTTTATCCCCTAAATAGGAGCGAACATTGGTGGAATCGATTTGGTCAACATCAACGGAGATAGTCGTAATGTGTAAGTCAGAATGTGTCCTGCTTAGAGCCTCTCGAATCTTATCAGCGGAGAGATGGTTAGCCACGAAATTAGTGACTCGGTTGTCTATCTCTTGAACCTCACCTGAAGAAAGCCCCCCAGCAAGCAATCCATCCTCTATCAATTCAGCGGCATATTTGCTACCGCAGTAATTTAAGATGCGTTCCACAGGATATTTCAAGACCGAGACGCCAAAGCTGCCATATCTTTTCGGCTTCCCCTCCACCAACCCGGTCACCAAGGTTATCGGGTTTCTCATAAGCCCAGCTATCTCCTGTTCCATAGCCGAGTACATATCCACATAGAGCACATCAGCGATGAGGGAGAAATATTCATCGTATTCCCTCAAGGTGCAAAGGTCTTTATTCTTGGACTCTATGATATATACCGCCTCAAAGGGTGGTACCTCCGGTCCCTTCTCTACTGTCCTTGAACCTAAGTTAAAGCTGTAACTCGCCAGTTCATTCCCCTGCTGCTGTCGATTTTGCCTGAGGCTCGTGTTCTGCCAGTAATCCAGTTCCTTTAAGGCGGCGTAGGTATTGCCCATGAGTATAGGATGCTGGGCGGAAGGAGCGACGTTGTTGAAAATATCCGCGCACAAGAATACTCCAGTAATAGAAGGAGTTATTCCCTGCTGAGTTAGGATATCGTGAATCAGGTAGGCCACATCAATAAAAAAACCACTACCTGTTCCACCGGCGAGTGAACCAATAATGGTGGCGTTTACTACCCCGCCGGCTACTCCGGCTCGTTGGTTAAATATATTGAGCGATTGAGTCAGCCTATTTGAAATCCTATTAGTAACATTAGATGGATTATTCGCGGTGGTGTGCCTAAGGCACAAACGTCCATTTATGCGAATCATCCCTGCTCCGTCCCTGATGAAAGGCGGAGCGTAATTCTTATACCACCACTCCCTAAAACTTGGGCCTCCGCTTGATTTTGAAAGGCTGGAAACCACTGTTCTGCCGCCCAAGTTGGCAAGGCTGGTATAGCAGGAAGCAGGCAATCCTGGGTCTGGCTGAGACATTGTATCGAACACCAGAAATTGAAACAGAGTGTCCACATTTTCTTCATCGTAAGAGAGCATCTTACTTCTCAGCCTGTTGACAATCTTCATCCCTGTGCCGCCAACGCCGACGATTAAAGTTGGTCTATACGGCATATTATTCCCTCCTTTGTTTTTATCTAAATTATCAGAATCCTTCCAAATTTGTGATTTGGTGGGATTAATACTACCCTTCTCGATACTCAATGGTATGATTGCCTATCTCAATTAAAGCCCCATCATACAGAAGCATTTTCTCTTCCACATCAAGCCCAGATAAAGAAATCTCGCTTTCTCTTAAGGGAACTAACGCACACCCTCCGCCTCGCCTTGCCACTAATTTAGCGTGTTTCCTCTTTGCGTCCTCTATCCTTATATCGCCAGCGGAGCCGATAGTCAGCGAACTTGAGCAAAACCTCTGTTTTGGCTTCAATCTTATTTCATTTGCTCTATCTATAACGATGTATGCATTTTCATCGAACTTAGGCACCAGAAATAAACACCAAATAATCCATGCCAAGGCAATAACCACAATAGCTATTATCAACCAAACATACCAGGGGACCTCGCCCTTTACGCCTACCGTCATTTCCTTCGGGTCATCGACCGAAATCTTCAGCTTACAACTTGAAAACCAGGGAAGTTTCTTCAGTGCAGTCACCTTTACTGTAAAAGTTGAGGCCGCCTCCTGATTATCCTTAGGCGTTAAGGTAACCGGCTTTCTTTGAGGGCTGACGCTCAGGAATTCCTCATGCTTCTCCTCTGGCTTTACCTCTACAACAAAATCCTTTTGGCGATATAACTTACTGCTTTTTAAGGTAATAGTAATCTCTTGGCTTTTTCCCTTACCCAGTCGCTTCAGTTTGGATACCTCCACCTCGACAACTGGCGGTTTAATCTCAACCTTAAGAGAAGCTTTCCCCTTATTATACACATTCGACCTGCTGGGGGTAAAGGTATACTCTCCAGCCTGGCTTGCTTCTTTGAATACCCCGCCGTAGATAGTATCAGTTTGCTTGGTAAGGTCTACTTTTCCTTTCTTTCCATTAGGATACAAGACATCAAGGGTAATTCCGGGGGTTAAAGCAGGCTGGTTCAGAGTAGCCTTAATTTCCAAAGGTTCGTACCAGAGCAGAGAGGTTTTCTGAGCCTCTAAAGAGAGGATAGCAGGCAAAGCCCTCAAGATACTTATCTTCATCTCATCGGATACTGCGTGAGAGGCGGAAAACCTGATTCTCCCTTCACAGGCGCCTTGGAAATCTGTTGGGATGTCAATAATAACCTTACCTCCAAGAGCCGACTGGGTAGTAATGGTTAACTGCGATGGCTCAATTCTGACCAAGTCTTTAGGGATAACCACTTTTCCGTCTTGTTTAAAGTCAGAAACTTCAACAGTCACTGGGGAAGAAACCTGAATCTTCCTCTGCCCACTGGCTTTAAGGCTAAAACCAATCTCTTTATTTCTCTCAGCAGGCTTTACCTCAGCTTGTGTGAGTCGTGGAGTAACTTCCAGTCTAAACTCCTTGATGATAATAAGCTTCTGTGGCGTCTGCCTCTCTCCCAACTCACTGAAGTTCACCTTCGTCTCGATAGTATAGCCTCCGGGACTATCAGCGATAAAGCTCTCTTTGTATACTCCCTCTTCGCTGGGCCCCTTTAATCGAAGCGTATTCTCCTCGTTAGTCTCCAGAAAGGTGATTATCGCCTCCACACTCTCCACTTTCTCCAGAAAGGAAGGGTCATTTATGACGTTTCCCTGCTCATCTACAAAAACCACCTCTATGGGAATCTCTTCACCCGCGGTGTATTCCTTCTTAATCTCCCTGATAACCAACCGTTTATAAGGCGATGAGGGGAGTAATCTTGAGACAATCCAAGCCTTTACCTCTCCGCTGCCTGTTGTAACCAGTCGCCAGAGCCCAACTTCTGGAGACTTCTGCCGAAGCACAAAAAAAGAGCCAATATTCTGTTTATCCCAAGAGGTTTCTGAGTGATAGGCTTTTGATAATCTATCCTGCCCTGCGCTGGTTAAGGAACTTATCTCTCTTGCCCCGCCTTCTACCAGCAAAGCGAAGGTTAGCTCTTGCAACTGTTGTTCCCTGCTTATGTTAAAGGAGACCTGCCCGCTTTCAGCAAATTTCACCACCTCATCGGTCAACGCCCTGTATTGTTCAAGGTAAAAGCCTACAATCTCTCTTGCATCATCTATCTTCTCATAGCCTCCCCTTGTTTGGTTGGATATATTCCTCAAGAAAGGCGAATCCGCTTTGGCAGTCAGGGCTATCCCGTGTACAGGCAATTCCTTGTCTATATACATGTTTAGCACAGGCGAAAGATACTTATCCCAATTAGAATCAGGGTAGCGCCCTTTAGGTGGGTGCATCTCGCCGTCTGTGAGCAGGAATGTCAGTGACCTCCTCTTTTGAGTTCGCGCTCGCAAAGCTTCTTGCGCCTTTTTTAGGGCGAGGATAATATCGGTATTGCCACTGGCAGTAAATCTACCTATTCTATCTCGAAGCCTATCCTTTGCACCCTCCTCCAGAAAAGCAAGGGAAGGCAAGCCCACTTCATTGTTTACGCTTCTTGGATTATCGCTAAAAAGAATAACCGCTATCCTATCCCCCCTATGGGCGTATGTGATGATGATATTAGCAGCAGTGAGACGCCAGTTGAATTGGTCATTTTCCTCCATACTTCCAGAGTTGTCTATGATAAGGACTATATCTAGAAACTCACCTGCCTCCTGTGCAAACGCCAAAGGAACAAAGGCAGCAAGAACCCAACAGACAATAAGAAGTATAATGATTATAGGTTTGTTAAGATTTCGGTTCTTCATGTATATTTCCTAAGACCTTGTGTGTAACGCCACATAATATCATTCTGTTCCTCTTTGGTGATTGCTTCTCTTGCTGTAGCCCAAAAACTTTTACCTCTCCAGTCATCTTCTGGCGAAACCTTTCTCCACTCTATCTTGCCGTTATAATACCATTTAATCCAGCTAAACACCTCTTTCTGTATGCCTCCGTGTCCTTTGTAGATAGGATGAAATTTATAGAGAGGATGGACACGGTGATATTCATAGTGTTCAGCGGGATTTACCTTCTCGGGTTGAAAATCATGTGGATTTATCTTTTCGTATTGGCGAGCTGCAAGTGGACTCAGATTGAAAAACCAGCCTTCATCAGGAAAATCTTCAAGTACATAGAGGTTCGGCCGAGCAGCTATTTTAGGGCGAGGAACTTCTTCCTTTATTTCTTGTCCGCATTCGGGACATTTTGCAGGAGGTACTTCCCCTTTTGCAAGGCCGCCGGGCCAAAGCACTGTTTTGATAATATGATAGATATGCTCTGGTTCTTCGGAAGTCTGTACAGAATCTCCGACAAAGGTGGCTTCATGCTCGCCGATTACGCGAATAATGAAATCATTGCTACGCGCACCAAGACGCCAATCATTTGGAATGTAGTTGTTAATTTTCTTTAGTAGTTTGTACAACCAGACATTGGCTATTTCATCGGAAACTCTCTCACGGAGTTTACTAACTATGTGCTCTTCGTTGGCTAAGACAACCATTTTGACATTTTCCTTCGGTTGGGTTAAAAATTTTGCTTCAGGGCATCAAGTACAGCTTGTGTGAAAATGGGAATAATCGTGTTCGTTTCGCTTTCGGATGTTAGCTAACGTTGTGCGTGTTTGCAAAGTGCCTTTAGAATGTAGGTGGAAAACCGCAAACGCGCTGTTAGACGAAGTCGCTATGCATTAAACAAATAACCAAACTTCTCCCTAAAATTGGGATTTTCGAAAAGTGATTCCTCAAACTCGAATGTTTTGCAACCAGGCATAACGATTTTATAATAGCTTACCCCCATAGATTCTATTGCAAGTAGGGTTCTGACCTTCTCCATTATTTCTTGTTCAAACTCGAAATAATGGGTTAAGAACTCGCGGATACATCTTGCCATCTTTTCGTTGTCCATGTAAACGCCCCCGTATGGTAGCCTGAAAAATACTTTGCTCCAAGAATCCACTCGTGAATAGTAGAAAGCGTAACTATTAACGCCATGTCCCCAAAAACCTATGAGGAAATAGCCCTCCGGACAAGATTCAATGAATTGTCCGATATCGCCCTGAACGAGAAACGGCTTTTGAATAGCGATGCGTGAACCGAACAAGAGAACGTCTTCATGTTTCCTATCTAAGGCGGCCAAGTTTTCTTCAGGCAGCATAATCTTAGGAATTGGGATGCCAAAGCACTTCTGAAACTTTGCCTTCAATTTCTTCATGACTTTTTCACTCTCTTCACATAAAGCTTATCCGAAACGCTAGGCCAGTGTATTGCTACGCTGACTGGATTTTTTGAAAATCTGTGAAAGTATAGTCTTAAGTTTTCTACGTTTACGCTTTTTACGCAATTTTCGAATGTCTTCATTCCACAAACTGCTAATTTTCGTGAAAATTTCCTTCTCCTTTTTATCGCACAAAAACAAATTCCTCCTTGTCAGCATCTCCGAGACTTTTATGAAGCTTTAATAACCACCACAGTTTTATCATCATACCCATTAAACTCACTATCCACTATTTTCCCCGCTATTGCTTCAACTGACTCTTGATGATTTTCTATAACAATCTGTTTGATAAGCTGTGTTGCGGCTGTAATATCTTCATCAAAAGGGCCAACCCCATCTGTGCAAAGGACGATAATATCTCCGCGTGCAAGCTCCAGATAGGCAAGGAAATCTACACTGAACGGAAGTTCTGGGTGGATAAACAATTCTACATTCTCCCGAACTGCCAGACATCGCCCGGTAGCGTGCCGATAGACAAATATCGGTGGGGTGCTTCCCAGTATACAGTATCGCATGGTGCGCTCTTTACAATTTAAAATGCAATAACATGCTGCAATGTATGTCCCATTTCCTGCGGAATTGAGAAGAGAGCTGAGGCGTCTATGCAGCCCTACAAGAAACTCGGCGTCAGGCGTTGCTGTTTCTTTCATGCCGGATAAAATAGCATACGTTATACCTGTAACAAACGCGGCGGCAACTCCATGCCCCATCACATCTCCTAAGAATATTCCCAATTCATTTGGCGGGAACTCGATGAATTCATAGAAATCCCCAGTGACTTCGCCTGCGGGACGTTGTTGCGCTGTGATACTGAAGCCAGGAAATTTTGGAGCTTTTACAGGAAATAAATGTTGCTGCAAGCCTCGCATTCGCGTCATTTCTTGTTTGTGAAGTCTTTCAGCACGCCCCGCTTGAGCTGCCAATTCTATCATATTTAGGATTTCTGCTGGTCCACTTTGAGTTTTCCTTAAAAAGCCATAAGCACCCAAATTAAGCGAACTCACAGCGTCATCTATTTGGCTAGCCGCTGATAGCATCACCACCTTCACCGTTGTATCACGAGAGCTTATCTCTTCCAAAAGCCTGATACCCGCTCGGTTACCTTCAGAGTCAAAGATGTCCAGTAAAATGACATCATAAGGCAACGGTTCTTTTGCCAGCAATTCAAGCGCCTCAGTTATATCTGTGGTGCTGGTTACAAAATGCCCTTTGAGTATAAGATAGCGTGAGATACTTTCTATTAAATCTTTATCATCATCCCAGAAAAAAATCTTGATTGGTTCATTCAGTAGCATAAGTAAACCTTAAAGTTTAACACACCTGGATATCTCATCCAAGAAGAAAAATGCACTGATATTTCTAAATAACATCTCCGAAAACTTGTCTCATAAATAACTGCTCAAATCGACTTGCGTCAACCTTTATGCAAACGCCCGTAATCTCCTTCTCTTCTTCTCTGAATATCTGAGTTGGTCGATAATCTGCCACAGTCATTCCTGAAGTAAATTCGCCTTCTGTCTCTATTTCTACGTGGTAGCGTTCTACTTCGCATAAGGTTGGTTCAATCACGTAAGCTATGGCTAACGGGTCATGGAGATAACAGCCATTCAGTCCTTCATTTTTTTTGTAAAAGTCCATATAACATTTTGTTATCTTCCGAACAAACTGAGCAGTTTCATTTCCTTTATTTGCCAACGAATGCACCCATTCCCTGCGCAGGCGTACTTGATGGGTTACATCCAACCCAACAAATGTTAAGGGGGTTCTCATGGATTCGTCAAAGCCTCTTGAAAAATCAAGGACTTTTTTCGCAGCCTTTGGGTCAGTATGGATATTAAATTCGGCAGCCTGAGTCCTATTGCCACTCTCAAAAAACACGCCGCCCATTACAACGAGTTCTTTTACCTGACGGACCGCGTCAGGATATTGTTCGATACATCGAGCTATATTGGTTAGCGGCCCGGTTGCAACAATTGTAATTTCATTAGGATACTTTTCAGTTAGTTTTCTAATTATTTCCACAGCACCGTCTTTTGATAGCGGAACTTTTGGCTCTCCCCATTTGCAAGAAATTCCGCCCAGTCCGTCACACCCATGCACATCAGAGGCGTCGCGTATAGCATCAAGGGGCTGACATCCGATAGCAACCGGGGGTATAGACAGGTTGTTATCTCGTTGCCGCAGAAAATCCAGAACAATCCGAGCATTTCTTGCTGAACTCTCTACGTCGATGTTCCCTCCTACTGCGGTAATAGCTAACACTTCGATTTCTGGTGAGTTCATCGCCAGGAAAATGGCTAAAGCATCGTCCACACCCGGGTCCATATCCAGAATGATTTTCTGTGGAAGCCTGTCCTTTTTGCGCAGTAATCGCGAGCAACGAGCTAGCTTGGCTCTTCGGATTGGAATGAGTCCAAAAAGGTTGCGCAAGATTTCCCGAAATACATCTACGTGAACCCCATCTGGCTCTTCTTTCAGTTCTATTTCAAAATGCGTCTCGATAACTTCTTTACTTTCTGGGAAAAAGTATTCGACTTTATCAAGGTGCATTAGAAAGAAAGAGTCGCTGAAATCTGCTCCCCAGTGAAGTTCAGTCCTATTCGTTTTCACCCGTAGAATAGGCGCAATCTCTTTACTATTTTGATCCAAAGACGCAAAATTTCCAACTTTTTCGCGGATTTCATCTACTTGGCTGGACAAAGGGGAGTTCATCGGGAAACGCTTCTTTTCATAGCAGGCTTTATAACCTATGCTTACGGTACGCTTTTTAAGTTCTAAATAGCTATCATCGTGTACCCTTCGTATTCTACAGACACAGTTCATATCTTCAAGGGCTAAGTTTGGGGTATCAAAATAAATGTCTTCTATCGTCCATTCCTGTTTCCCATGAGAGTGATATCCTCTGAGAGATGGAGTTTTCGACAGTATGTTAAAAATCCCGGAAGCTAAGGCATCGTCCTGAAAAATAAGTTTGCACTCTCTTTCCATAATCTTCCTCACATCTAAAAGAATATTCCTATCCAACAGCCTTTAATCCTATTTCATATTTAGATTCAGATGAAGGGATTAAATCAAAGTGGCGCTTAAGAAATGCCACAATCTTCAGCATATCCGCTTCATCGCCATTTTTCATTTCCAGTTCAATCTCCTGATGTTTTCTTGAACCTTTAGCCCCTGTAAAGGTAACGTTGTCCAGAGTTAGCTCGAAGTGAACTTTACCATACTTGTTGAGATAGATAGTAGTCCTTTCATCTTCTACCGTAAGGATTTTAACGATACTTTCACCAACACCTAACAACTCACGCATTCTGAAAATAGGCTCAATATCCATCTCTCCGCTGGCTGCCCTTCCCATATCTCCTCTTTTAATTGGAACCTCGAACTCCTCACGCTTAAAAAGTCCTTCTTTGCGCGTTCTCTCCTTCTTGAATGTGGCTATTAACTTATCACCCTTTTCTCTAATCCGGTATGCTGCTCCTGCTTTAGCCAGCTTATGGTCTGGAGTGTCATAATAGGTATCTTTTTGAATTGCTTTGCTGGCCTCTTCTGCGGAGAAAGAAAGAATATTATCCATCTCTAAAATTCTACGAAATGTGTCTTTATTTTTGGGAATGAGCTTAACTTCAATTTCCATCCCCCTCATCCTCCTTCATTCTCCTCCCCTTCCACAACCGGGGAGCTGCGGTTCTACTTCCGCATCATCAGTTCAAGATAGCTTTCTTCGACTTCGTTTTGCAGCTCGAGTCTATTGACGACAATTTCATCTAAGAACTCCCTACCTTCTGTTTCTCTATCCGCGGAAACGTTCTTTTGAACCTCAACGAATGAACCCAACTCATCAACATCATCAAAGTGCAAGCTGAACTCCCACATCTCTTTTGCATTTTCATTTAATTCCCAGCATTTGTAGATCTTGCGTGTTTTGGTAATTGTCGCTATTGGGGTTATTTTTATTTTTTCCAGAAGTTCTTTCATGCTTTCGCCATCTTGGATTTGGATTTCCCACTCACGGCGTTCCCTTCCAATGGCTTGCGCCTCCCCTGTTTTCATTTTAAGGGTGAGATAATACTCTCCTTCATATTCCCTTAAACGCAGATACTCTACACCTGTGAAACCATCCCCACCAAAGTAGGTATCATTTTGAAAGATTTCTTCTTCAAGTCGGCATCTTGCAAACACACCTCTAACGGCTTCTTCCAACTTCTCCATCTCACCATCTGAAACCCGAAATTTCCTCTGGAGTTCAATATTCCGTTCAGGGGCAAAACCCATCCCGATAACTTCGTCCAGTGCATGATAACTTTGCAAGCCATGAAGAATTATGACGCTTTCTATCAGGTTCGGAAACACTGAGTCCACATTCTGGTAAGAGAAATTGACTTCTTTACCGATTTTTGTTTCAAACGCTGATTTGTCAACAAATGGCTCGGATGCGTCGAGGTGCTTTCTAATTGCTTTTGGAAGCATTGCAAAGGCAGTTAAAGATGGATTTGATAGTGCTTGCGGTGGTGGAAGCTGCGCCAGAGGTTTCGCATCATTGATAGAGAGTCTTTTGCCGTTTAGCTTAACAACATCCGCAATGTCTGAAAGGGGCATACTTGTCCTCCAAATCTTTGGCGCTTTAAAGAGATTACGTTTTACCTCAGTTTGAAGGTGGAAGAAGAGAGATTGAGAATTTAAAGCATTCGATAGGCTGTTCTGGAATTCATCATCTCCCTCTTTGTCCATTATAATCAAATCTATAAGTAGTTGATGTAATGTATCGTCAAATTCGCCCTTACTATCGAAAGCAGCTCTATCAAAGTAGGATATGCCCATAAAAAGGTCTTTGCTGTCCCAAAGTTTTTTTAAAGCAGGATATGCCTTTTTCACGTTTTCATTAATTAGAGCTTTGTCTTGAACCTTAAAAGGGAGAGGGACAACGGCAAATATATATTTAGGCTTTTCCAGGTAAGCGGTTACTACTTTCGGCGCGTCCTCCTCACTTATCCACTTATCCATAGAGTTGAGCAAACCTATCAGAAAAGCGCTACTACCCCCACCTATGTTTGAAACAAGCAGAATCCTGTTTAAATCTGTTAGCTGTAGTGCTTGGAGATGTTCAAAGAATTGTGTTTTTATATCACTTTCTGTTTCCTCGTATACCCTCTCCATGAGGGCAAAGTCTTTGGGAGCGTTAAACGTGGGAAGGATTCCATACTGCTGTGGTATGATAACGGTGTTTATGCCCCGTTCCTTGCAGAGATTTACCATCGGCCTGTCCACATCAATAGCTATAACAGATGGCAGGTATGATTCCAGTTGGGGGTACTGCGAAAGTTCATAGAAAACATTGGAAACAGCGTCTATTGCTTGTCCTCCAATAGCAATTATCGACCACATAGTTATCTATTCTCCTTTGCTTGAAAAATTCTCGGAATTAATTCAAATAATGCAAGTAAGCAAGCAAATAAAGCTATCGTCAAGAATAATGTTGCAACTAACCCGATTCGTCCTATCCAATTGTGAAATAACGAGTAGAGAATCACGATTAGGAACGAACATCCCCAGCACTTTATCCTATCTTGCTTGGAAACTCGCAAAATATCCTCAGGAGACTGCCCGGTAAATTCACTGGTTATCATCACGGTATCCGCTCCAGGACAGGATTGGTTTGCATACACACTGGCAGAGATAATTGCACCGGTTGTCAAAAGTGGAATAACAGGATTTGTTACGTTTCCCAATTGGGAAAACAGAATTACGAAAATCGGGTAAAAGAGGGCAAACAGTCCCCACGCGGTCCCAAAAGCTCCTCCAACAAGTGAAATGAAAAGATATGCGGCTATAGGAATGAGCCATTGGGGGATATTAGGGATAAATGAAGGAACTGTGCCGAGTATTTTGTCCACATCATATATCTGAACGCCGTTTGGCATAACAGTTGGATTCATGAATTGCTTAATTAGAAAGGCTTTTAGAGCAAGGGCGCCAACGAGAACACACATCGCCATAATGATATCTTTGAAGCCTTTTGCAATAGGCTTGTACGCTTCATCACTGGCGGAAAGAACTCTCTCTTTCCATTCACCGAGTCTATTTTTCCACCTTGCCTTCAGAGGTATTTCCACTTTTGGATAAAAACGGATGTTTGTCAACATCAGCCTAAGCTGGTGTGGTAAAGAAAGCCGCTCTTTCAATCTCCCAAGCACACCCGGATTTAAAAATATCCTGCTTTCCCTACCTCTACTTTCGGTTGGAGTAAGGTAGACATCGCTTTCCATCTTTACCATCTGCCTTTCCGAATCTTTCTCTATCTTTTCGAGTTTATCCGTGAAAATATCCAGCTTTTCCAAGCCTTCAGAAACATCAAAAACGGGCAAAGACTCGGAAAAGAGGTAATAGATAAGCGCAAGAACAAAGTAAATAAAGATTCCAGGCAGAAAAACCCCTAGCAGGAGTGTATCGTTTGTAAGTCCGATTACACTACCTGTGGCAAAGCCAGTACCTAAGATAGGGAGTGTCAGCGCCAGTGGAAGAATATATAAAAGGGAAAAAGACCACCATTTGAGCTTGGCTTTTTCCAAAATCCCTTCGCTTCGTAATCGTCCATATTCTCCTGTTTCACCTCTGCGCCGACTTAGGAAATGCGGTTTGATGATGAAGGTATACAAATAATAGATTGAAACGCCGATGGGATAGAATAGGAATGGTATTATCGACGAATATCCAACCTCGAACTTGTTATAAAAAGCCCACCAGGTAGAGATTGGAATCAACGTTGCGGTAGTATTCGCCAGCAACACAATTATCCTGACAAATTCACCTTTATCCTCTGATGAAGATGCGCCTCCACTTCTTATGTCTGCCCTGTAGAGCATATTAAGCCCAATAATCGATGCGCCGTCGTCGAATCCGCTTATACCCGCTAATACGCCACCTGCGATGAACTTTCCAATTTTTGTCTTTGCAATTTTGCGGAGCAAAAGCTGGAATTGTTTCCCTCCATCTGAACTGATGACGAGGTATAGGAAGGCAACCATAACTATAATCCCTACGATGACAGCATCTACTTGAGCCATCAGGTATCGGACTACATCACGAAGAAAGTTTATTCGCTCACTAGCAAACAGAAAACAGCTAATCCCAAATGACGTGAAAAAACTAAATAGCGCATTCTCAGTCAGAAGCAGCAGTATCCACACCAACAAAATAGGCAAAAGCATCTTAAAGTAAAACCAACAATAGACCATGACAAGAAGAAGTAAAATGATGAGAAGCCAACGATATCCAACTGCTTTTTTTACAACACCAATTAATCTTTTCAATAATTAAGTCTCCTTCCAATAATTAGTTCTGCATTTATATCTTGATTCATCATCCCTGTTAAATACCTTATGCAACCGGATTCACTTTGCTCACCAATGGCAATTATCAGATGTGACACTCAAAGCCACATGAAATCTACAATATACTTTTGATTTTATAAATCACCGTTGCTATTCCCTATCTTTATCGTCTATCCATGTCAATTCTTCAGCTAAACCTAAACAGTCACATTCAATTTTTTCGCCGTTTCTGTGACAAAAGATGATTCTGCCAGGCTCTAAAAAATCACTGAGATACGTTTTGCAAGCTCTCCACTCCTTTCGAACATCTTCACATATTTGTTCGGCAATAGATTTTCCTTCCACTTTTCCTTGTCTCAGTTTATCTATATCATTACAGATATATCTCAAATTCAAATTATTTTTATCGTATTCTATTTCTATTTTATCGACCGTGCCGTGCAAAGCATGGTATTCTTCTTGTTTTGCTAATGTCGATATATGATCAAGATTGGTATAGTATTCGCGTAAATCAAGCATATCGCGTGTAAGATATTCAAATTGTTTGTTGATTACATCATCTAAACCGCCGGCATTCTTATCTAGTAATTCTCCGGGTGTTTCTGAAAAGAAATTTTTAAATAACTCGTTCATCTTTTTTTCATCAAATTTGACTTCTTGTGACTTTCCAATTTTACTTTTCACATATTCCCTTAACTGCTTTTTGTAGAATTCGATTTCATCGGAAACAGTCTGTTTTCTAATGTCGCGAGAGATTCTTTCGCCAACCCTGTTTTTCGCGGTGTCTATTCCATCCACTAACCGTAATATAGACGCTAGCTTGCAAATGTTTTTATTATATTTTTTAAGGGTCAAAAGTTTTGATCTTTCATTGTTTTCATAACATTCATCTGGTATCAGTTTCTTCTTCTCCATCAGTTCCCTATATCCCTCGTCATCTATGGGCGTATTGCTTTGATGATATTTGCAAATCAGAGCAATCTTTTTCAATTTACACATTTTATGTTTATCAACATCCCGAATGCATGTTATACAGTCATTTTTATCGTCGCAGTAGAGTTTACGATGATTTAGTCCATATAATTCAGGCTGAGAAAGAATCAGCTCACTAGCGATAACTCCATGGTTTGCTCTGATTTTCGGAATGGCGCCATACTTGTCATTCCCGCGATGCCCAATATCGTGCAACCAGATTGCCATCGACAAACAGAAAATATCCTCATCCGAGAATAAATCTTTATTCTCATCCAATACTGGACATAGCAAATCATTTGCTAACTCCCACACATTATTGGTATGTTCATAACTGTGGTCTACCATGTGAAAACACTTGTTGCCATGCCAAAGTATGTTCCTGTCTATACGCCACTGCCGAATGTTCCCCACGGCTACTCTTTGTAATTCAGGGTTTTTGATGAACTCTAACAGCTTTCCCAATCCTCTGTGGTAATCTTGGATTTTCAAAGGTAAAGACAATGTATCTCTTTTGTGTATGAAATAATCTGCTCCGCTGTTTAACGTTCGTTTGACTGTATCATAATCTTCGCTGCCACTAAACACAAACACAGGAACTTCAGGGCATTTTTCAAGATAGAGCGAAAGAAAATCCTCACCTGTCAAATCGGGAAGGTCAAGACTGATATCTTGGAGAATTAGCCTAAAATCATGAATGTCTTCGTTTCGTTCCGCTACTTGCCATTCTCCCTTTTCTTCGTCTCCATGGAATTTGAAATGCTGTAGCCACCCTTTATCTATTATAAACTTATCGCTATCAAGTGCTTCCTTAAGCTCTACAAAGGATTCTTCTATCAGATAAAAATCCATCTCTCCGAAATATCTTAGAATCCGTTCCATATCCCCCCTTATCTTCTCTATAAACGGTTCATCGCCTTTAGTAATATGATTATCGACGATTAAGACCTTATATTCTTCTATGCTTTTGTGATAGGCTATAGCTATACATAAATCGCAAAGGTTCACGAATTCCTTGTATGCTTGCACAAGGCATGGATTATCTTCGTATGATAACCCGTGGAAGATGTCTCGCCTTGTTTGTTCTCTATCAGAAAGATAATCGTTAATATTCAGATAAAGACGAAATCCAAGCGATTCTGCTGTTTTCTTTAGCACTCGACTCACTATCTCCCCAGTTTTTGCCCGAATTTCACCCTCTTCACTTTCAACGCCCATAAAAGCCTGTGCTACTCTTTTAACATAATCCCCCAAATAGTTTTTATAGCTATTCAACTCTCCTTGCCAAAAATCTTTACTAAGATTCTTTCTAATCTCTCTTTTTCGAAGGTATTCTATTTTTGAGCTAATATCTTTTATGGTAGCAGGAACAGGTACGTACTCACAATTGATGAATTTCAAAAGTAGAGCTAACCATTTGAAAGGCTTAAATCCGTTAAAATCGAGTAGTTCTTCAGGAAACTTATTGTACTCATCCCAAGGCTCGGGAGCTATGAATAAAACTCTTGGAAATTCCTCTAACTCTATCATTGTCTTCAGAAATCTAATAACATCCTCGTCCTTCTCTTCAAGAGCTTCTGTAAGATTAACTATCAAAATATCGCTGTTCTTTAACACCTCACTGAGTTCAGATACAACCATACCCCCAATGTCATCTGCTTCTGGCAGAGCTCTTTTGAGAGATTGAGTAAAGGCTTTTGCATATTCGTTCTCACACTTTATTGAAAAGAAACCTATCGTAGTTTTTGTACTAGCATTTTCCATTGGTTGCCGCCTTCTTTTTGTATTGTTTGGCGATGTAGGGGAATTCATTTACCAGATTGGGAAATTTGTCGGCGATAATTTCAACTCGCCGCCTCATGGCAAATCGGTCATTATAATTGAGCAACTTCCACGCTTCAGTTTTTTTACCATCTACCATTTTTAGGGCTTTTTCGATGTAGGCAAGCTCAACTCTAGCAAGTTCTTCTGTGATGTCTATGCCCTCTTGGGACAACTTCACTGGCAAATCCGTTGGGATGCTATGGGACGATTGGATTTCATAGGGAAGGACTTCTGGGGTGATTTGACTGTGTCCGTTGCGTTCCGCGAAAATAATCGCTCTCTCTATACAGTTTTTTAACTCTCTTACATTGCCCGGCCAATCGTATCGCTTTAGAAGCTGCGTTGCAGAATCCGAAATCTTTTCTATCTTCGTCCTGCCTTGCGCTCTGAAAAAACTCAAAAAATGGTAGGCAAGTTTGGGTATGTCTTCTATCCTTTCAACGAGAGTGGGTAGAAATATCTGAATGGTCTTCAAGCGGTAGTAAAGGTCAGCTCTGAAATCTCCTTCTTCAACAGCTTTCTCAAGGGCTTTGTT
>JACKQG010003255.1_pt1 | contig 20120 bp, 17 predicted proteins | sample 8237621 | NCBI WGS metagenome assembly JACKQG01 (sample SAMN15677084, study PRJNA649215) | marine metagenome | biome: marine; feature: Black Sea; material: saline water; isolation source: suspended particulate matter (SPM) from the Black Sea western gyre | collected 2013-06-09/2013-06-10 | depth... | reverse complement strand
ATATTAATGTTTAATTCATATTCGAAAAGTGTCCAAAATTACTTGACATATTCCGCACACATAAAGATGCTTCAAGTTCCTCCTCTGCTGTAGCAACTACAGTTACTGTTTCTATATCGTTAGCACCGGAAACAGTGATTTCGCAAGTTTTCGTTTCTCCACTACTAAATGATTCGAAATTAACGGTTACAGCAATATCATCGTGTTCTCCTGTAGAAGTTCCACTTGTCGGATTAACAGACAACCAATTACAACTTTCAGTAATTGAGTAAGTTAGATTAGAACCAGTATCTCCACAATTCCAGACTTCAAATGTTCCTGTTGTTGTTGGTTCATTAATAATTAATGAAGTTGGTGAAACACATAAAGATGCATTACATGGCTTTGCTATAGCTGTTACAGTTACAGTTTTTGTATCACCAGCACCAGAAACATAAATTGTACAATTTCTTGTTTCGTCACAACTGAATGAGCTAAAATTAACAGTAAGGATAATATCATCATGTTCACCTGTAGAAGTTCCACTTGTTGGGTCAATAAATAACCAATCACAACTTTCATTAATTGTATAGTTTAAAGTCGAACCAGGCTCACCACAATTCCATACTTCAAATATTCCTGTTTCTTTTGCTTCATTAATAATTAATGTAATTGGTGAAACACATAATGATGCAATTGGTTCAGGTTCATTTCCGTTTTTACCATCACAACCAATAGTTACTAAAGTATTAATAATAATTAATGTGCAAATTATAGTCGATATTGCTTTCATGTTATATCTCCATTTTTTTATTAACAGTAGTGTTCTTAACTCATTAACTAACTTTTTAGAAAATTTAATAAATACGAATATAGTATATAAACCAGCTATCATATGATACTATTGCATTAACATCATCTTCTTGATGAATATCTTGTCTTTAGTCGTAAATTTATAGAAATAGATACCTGAACATATATCTTTAGCATCCCACTCAATAGTATGATATCCAGCAGATTTATATTCATAAACAAGAGTTTCAACTAATTGACCCTTGATGTTGTAAATTTGGATTTTTATATTATTAGACTTGGGTAAGTAGTATTTGATTGATGTGCTTGAATTAAATGGATTGGGATAATTTTGAGAAACTTCAATACTTAAATGAGGAATAAGCATATCATCAATACCAGATTCCATCGAGTCCAATCTAGGAATAGATTGCATTTTAAAACTTGCAATTACAGACTCAACTTGATTTGTTGAAATTTCTATATCTTTTGTATGATAAACCCAATCAACAATCATTGAATGTTCTCTCTGTTCTGATGAATTTCCAAGCCAAGTATCGAACCAATGGTTAAAAACTATGCTCATTTCAGATTCAGGATAATATATACCATTATGAGTTGCCACCTGAACACCATCAATATAATAATTAACTACATCATTATAAATTTGAAATAGCAAAATATGCCAACCTTCTATAATATTTGATTGATAATCAATTGTCTTATTGTTCTCATCCTCCCAAGTAGTTTCATATAAACCAGGTCCCCACCACCAATTATTGTCATATGCAAGATACTCAAAGTCACATTCAGAATAAACTTGGGGATAAGGATCAGTGTTAATTGAGAAAAATGCTTGAACTGTTAAATCATCCCAATATTGTGGATTATCTGTAAAGAAAATTCTACATCCATAAGTTCCTTCATAAAAACGTTGCTGTTCTTGACCTATTTCTCCTTGTTCACAAGTTAATGAATCTCCCGAAGTTTTTGCTAAAATTTTCATTAATATATTGTCTTGATTTTGTGGATCGATTATAAAAGAAATATTATCTCTTTTCCATTGTGCACAATGAAAACCAGGGCCACCTTGTTCAGTACGAATATACCATTGGAAATTAGAAAGTTCAGGATCATCAACACTTGTATATGTAAAATCATCAAAAAATTCATTTTCTGGGCAAATGTAGGTGGGTAACGATATGAACCCCCTAGAACATCTAATGAAGTCTCGTCACCATAAATTTTCCATATATCACCTGTTTCAATATCCCCTATATATAAATCATATCCATAACCATCCCTTGTGGATGAAAAACCAAAGTAATTGCCTGAAATAAAAAATGGATCAGAATCATCTGAAGATGAATTTGTAATTAAGTATTCAGAAATTCCATTGGTAAAATCATATTTATAAACATCATCACTATTGCCTGTCAGTATATAAAAGAAAGAATTTTCACATATGGTTTGAGGATACCATTCGTCATTTGAACCATGTATTATCGGTGTTGCATCTTCACTATTTAAATCTATCTGCCAAATATTATCATTTCCATTCTCTCTATGTGTATAATAAATCTTTGAACCATATCTAGAATAAAATGGTGCCCATTCTTCAACAGTTGAAGTTGAGGTAATTTGAGTTTCTTCTAAGCTTGAGACCTCAATTTGATATAAATCATTATTGCGTTTGAAAACTATAAAATTTCCACCTGGTGAAAACTTTGGGTCTTCATCAGCAACATTATTATTGGTTAACCTTGATAATATCCCATTTTCAAGATTATATAAAAGTATCTCAAGTTTATTGTATTGGTGCTCATTATGAGGAACGGCTATAAAAACTATTTTTAGTCCATCTGGTGAAATATGTGGATTTGTACATCCATCCCAATCTGAAAAATTTAGGTCGGTTGTCGAATAATTTGATAAATCTAATATGTGAATAATTCCATCATAGTTAAAAAATCCTGAATATGTATGAAATGCAATAATACCATCCAATTCTGGAAGGGGTGGTGAACTTACAGTAAAAGCATCACTCCAGGGATATGTATCTGTTACTATATAAGTTCCAGCGCCATCATTATATGTTTTAATATGTGATTTCCAGTAATATGTGCCTGAAGATGAAGGTGTCATTGAGAAAGTGAAAGTTCTAGTGCTTCCTCCATAAACTGTTTGAGCCGAACTTGTTTCATGAAAATCCCAAGGACTTGATTGGTTTCTATCTACCCATAGTTCAACTTTAACACTTCTAGAATATGATAAGTTATTTTTTACTATTATATCAACTGTAACTTCCTCACCAATATTTGGACTTGTTGGAGAAAAACTGTGATCAAATAAATATGGCCAATTACGAGTAAAATATCTTGTGACATTACTACTATTTATCTCGAAATCCTCATCACTACCCCAAAACTCAGTCTCATCACTATCATAATACACCTCATAGTTGTATGTTCCATATGATAAATCATCAAAATCTGCTCGACCAGAACTATTTGTATCATCTGATTCTAAATAGTTCCAATCTTCATCATACAGTTTAACCGTTGCTCCAGAAACTGTATTTTCATTAATATTATAAACATAAACATCCAAGTCGCCCACTTGTTCGTAAGCTGTGAAGGCTTCTTCCCAAGTATAAGTATCTGTTACTATATAAGTTCCAGCGCCATCATTATATGTTTTAATATGTGATTTCCAGTAATATGTGCCTGAAGATGAAGGTGTCATTGAGAAAGTGAAAGTTCTAGTGCTTCCTCCATAAACTGTTTGAGCCGAACTTGTTTCATGAAAATCCCAAGGACTTGATTGGTTTCTATCTACCCATAGTTCAACTTTAACACTTCTAGAATATGATAAGTTATTTTTTACTATTATATCAATTGTAACTTCCTCACCCACATTCGGATTTGTTGGTGAAAAACTATGATCATACAAATAGGGCCATTCTCTCCAGAATTGTCTTATAGTAGTTGGACTTCCCAAATAAAAGTCTTCGTCACTACCCCAAAATTCAATCACATCACCCGGATAATAAACTTCATAATTATAGTATCCATAGTCAAGTAAAGCAAAAGTGGCCATACCAGAACTATTAGTATACTGTGTTGAAATATAATACCAATCCTCATCGTATAAATCAACAATTGCACCAGAAACTAGGCTACCATTTACATTATGAACATAAACATATATTGTTGCTGCATTTAGTAGTGTTGTAATAAAAAACAACCCTATAATAATAGTTAATTTTTTCATTTTTACTCCTTTGCTTTTGATAACTAACGGTTAACATTAATTTTTCTACCTATTTTAGACATTGATATTTTTTAATTACCACAACTATAATTCCTTGCTATTTTGGAATCAATTTATTTCAAAGAACATTAAATATTAATGCAAATTCTGTTCCAAAGAATTGAATACAGCAATACTGCTATTTTCAGCCATTAAATAGGAATAATATTTAAAATCATTGGCAGAAAATCCACAAATTTGTGGCGAAAAATAGACAGAATTATAAAAAAACATATAAATTGTAATAATATTTTCTGATAATTTGTTGTATAGTAAGATTTTTTATAAAACAATATTAATTGGAACCAAATTTGCATAATATATTTGACATAGATGAAAGATATATTTTAATTTGTTTAGAGTTTAATAATTTTTAATAAAAGAAGCAAAATGAAAAAGGAATCTATTCAAAAAATTAAAGTTATATTTAATGAAAAAGTATTTAGATTAAGATATTTTCTAATAATTATTCTTTTGGCTACAATTCTGTTTTTACTATTCAATACTGAATATTTATATGAAAAGAAGAAATTTTTTGAAACAGAGCATACAGTATTAGGAGAAGCAGATCAATTTACATTCCTTCCTGAAAATCCTTTTTATGATGTTGTATATTTAAAAGAAAGTGAGAGTTACCTGGAAACTAATATTAACTATCGTAATTTAAATACTGGAAGTCTTAGACAAGTTGAAATGGTAAATTTTTCCATAAGCTCAAAATGTTTTTATGATAGCACAGAAAAAGCTGTCTATACTATAATGACAGAGGGAACAGATTATTATCTTTATGAACTTTATAATCAAGAAAACACCTTTGTTCCAAAGCAATACAAAATTTTTCATTATGACATATACGATTCTTTACAAGATACTACAATTACAATAAAAAACATAAAATTTTATCAGTTCAAAATTGATAATAATATCAAGGATAATTGTGAAGTTAAAGAATATGAAGATGGATATAGACTAATTTTTACTCAAAGTATAAAAGATTCTATTAATGAAAAATATTATACTTATATTACAAAAATAATTAATAATAAACTTCGAACTGATTTAACCATCTTTGACTTATATGAATTTATTCAATTTAATTTAAGGAATTTATACTATCATAAAAAATATTTTTCTAAACCTGATTATCAAAGCAAATCTTTTTTCCCTGCTTATATTATGGGAATGATCGATGCAAATAATGATGGTATAAAAGAAATTTTAATTAAAGTTGAGGGCACTAGATGGATAAATGATCTTCTTATATGTTATTGTAAAGAAACTCAGGAAATTGTTTGGAAAAAAGAATTTGCTCAAGGAATTGAGGATTTCCTGATTTATGATATTGATAATGATGGTGAGAATGAAATACTATTTGCAAGCTATTCTCCCAGTATTGAAATGCCATATGATAGTTTTAAAAAAGAAATGATGGGAACAACAAATCAAAGCAATTTTTATATATTAAATAATAAGGGAGAAATAAAGAAGATTAATAAAAAACCTGCTTTAATAATTAAAGAATCTCATTTCTCTCAATTTAGATATTTGCTTTTAAATAAACAGCAGAAAATCCTTTTAGGGCTTTTTTCAAATCATGATAATTTAGATAAAAGACTATTGCTTTTTGATTTAAAGGAAAACAAAGTTGATTCGCTGGATATTATTTATCAAAATATTATTTCGTTTTATAAAGAAAATGGAAATATCATTGCAATAAATTCTCTGGATAATGAATTAAAGAAGATCATTATTTCTGAAAAATTCAGAATCAAGAAAGTACTCTCAAAAAAAGTAACAGAAAGATATGAAGGATATAAACAAAATTATTGTAAAATTGATAATGTTGTTTATTTAATTCTTACATATCCACATATAATTTTAAATAAAAGACTAAAATTTTTATATCAATTTCCCTCCAATATTGATGTTAATAATGCAAAATGGAAAGATAATGATATATACTTTATTGAGCACAGGACTGGTAAGAATTACTTATCAAAACTCCATTTTGAAAGGAATAAAACAATCAATCCTTATGTTATTATGATATTACTTTTTGAGATTTTACTTATCGCTACATATTATCTTGTTCATCAATTTATTGCTATTCCAATCACCTCTGGCTTAAAGAGTTATCTTATTGTGTATTCTCTATTCAATAAATTACACTTCTGGAAAATATATGGAAAAATGAAGAAAATATATACATTACCTAAACGCATATCGTTTGATACAAATACTTATACACAGATAGTAAATGATTTATCAAAAAGAAAACGGAAATATATAAAAAGAATTTTTTACTTTTCAACTACAGAGTCTATGAATTAGAATCTATGGATGAATTATTAATTATTCAGCGCATTGCTCATGACCTGAAGAATCAAGTCCTTTTAATGAAAATGATGGTTTCTCAAAAAGATAAAATGAGAGCAGATGATGATGAACTCAAATCTATTATTGCAAATATATCCCAGATGTCTATAACACTCTCTCAGTTTTCGCATATCAAAACCTTATACAGAGAGGATTGTAATCTTATAAAAATAATTGAACAGACGATTTCGCAGTATATAAATCATCCTTTATTTGACCATATTGAATTCAATCATGATGTTTCAGATTCTAAGATAAAAATAGATAAAACATTATTTCAGATTGGTCTTAGAAATCTTATAAATAATGCACTTCAAAATATTGATGAAAATGGTTATATTATTGTTCAGTTGTCAGATTCTAAAAATAAGTTTTATCTTGAAATCTCTAATCCGGGAGATATACAAGAAAGGGACATTCCTAAAATATATGAAATTGGGTATTCTACAAGAGAAGAGGGTTCAGGAATTGGAATACCGATCTCCAAAATGATCGTAGAAAGGCACAATGGTACATTTGATATCACTTGTAAAAACAATGAAGTGAAAGTTAGTATTATATTACCAAAGAATTAAGTTCTTTAATGAGTTCTGCAAAATTTGTTATTTCACTTCAGCCTGATGCTGATGAGCCTCTGGCTCAGAATTTCTACTCTAATCTGTCATTCTGAGTGAAACGAAGAATCTCATAATGTTCTATATGAATGAAAGTTAGAGATTCTTCACTTCGTTCAGAATGACACCTATAGGTTAGATTTCTTAATATTGCAGATCTCATTTAAGTTCTTTAATAAGATCTGCAAAATGAGTATTTTCACTTTATTTCTGGCTACGGCTTGCTTCTCCAAGACAAGTGTCATTCCCGTGAAAACGGGAATCCATTCCTTACAACCTGTCTTTTACTGCGTCTTCACTCTATATGGATTCCCGAGCGGGGTCGGGAATGACATCTGTGAGCCTTTGGAATGACATGAGAATGCAATTTTGCAGAACTCATTTAAGTTCTTTAAATATAGGAGTTAGTGTAAAAAGCAAAATACATATATCATCTGCATGTTTATCGGAATCTCAAGAGGGGATTTAATTGATTGAGATTCGGGAAATTATACTCTAATGGATTAATAAACCTTGCGAGGATTTTAATACTTTAAAAGGATAGAATATATTTAAAATAGGAACACTAAATGAAAGGTAAAATTATTATTTTAGAAGATAATAAAAAATTGGCTGGATATTATAAAGCAATCTTAGATGAAGCTGGTTATGATGTAAAAGCAACGAATAACAGCCCTGAATTCTTTAATACCTATGAAACTTTCAGACCTGATTTGATTATTCTTGATATAAAACTAAATAATAGTGAATTGAATGGAATAGATGTATTTGAGCAATTATTAAAAGAACAAAAACTATTTTCTAAAATTATTGTTCTTTCAGGTGAAGCTACACGATTGGAAATTGCTAAAGCAATGAAACTGGGGGCTTATACTTTTATTGAAAAAACTGGTGAATTCAATGTTGAAAAGTTTTTAGCTGATGTTCGTCAAGCAATTAATCTTAAATTACAAGAAGATTACAATATATCCCTTACTAAAGACAAAGAATATCTTCGTAAGACATTAATGGATACAAATCCTTTAATTGGTGAATCAACTAAAATGCAAAAAGTGAAGAAAATAATACAGAAATTTGCAAAAGCAGATATAGATGTTTTATTAGTCGGAGAAACTGGAACTGGTAAAGAAATTGTTGCAAACCATATATATTGGCAGTCAAAGAGAGCAGGAAAACCATATATAAAAGTTAATGCAGGTGGTTTGCCAGAAAGCCTGGTTGATTCAGAATTATTTGGTCATAAAAAGGGTTCGTTTACTGATGCGGTTGCAGATAAAAAGGGATTTTTTGAGCAGTCAAATAAAGGGGTGTTATTCTTGGATGAGATTGGTAATCTAAGTTATATGACACAAGCAAAAATTTTAAGAGCAATTGAATATAAAGAAATACAGATTGTTGGAGATGCTAAAATAAATGTTGATGTGAGGTTTATTTTCGCTTCCAATAAAGAGCTAAAAAAATTAGTAAATGAGAATAAATTCCGTGAGGATTTATATTATCGTTTAGAAGGAAATATTATTCATATATCTCCATTACGAGAACGAGAAAATGATATTATTCTTCTTATGGAACACTTTTTTCATATTTTTTCCAAGAAAGACGGTACTTATTTAGAAACAGATTTATCAAAAATAAAAAATAAATTACTTCATTATTATTGGCCAGGCAATGTGCGAGAATTAGAAAAATTCTGTGAATATCTTTTTATTATTCATGATTTCATTGATAATAACATTATCTTAGATGAATTCAAGAAGAAGATTTCTGGGAATTTACCATCACAATGGTCTTCTTTTCAAGAATTGTTAAGATTAGAAAGTTATGCTGAAGTTATTGATGAGTTTGAAAAGAGATTTCTTGAATTTCAACTGACGAAAAACAATGGGGATGTTAGCGAAACTGCTATGAAGATTGGTCTGGATAGATCAACTTTGTATAAGAAAATTAAGAAATATGGTATATAATTCACAAATTAAAGGCTTTATGCAGTTATTGTTTTTTTTATTAATATTTTTAGTTAATTATTTATTTTATTTATTTTCATTTCTTATTCAGTAATTCTTAGTTATCCTTTCTCTCTCCAAATATCTTGGTTCCAATCCGCACCATGTTTGCGCCTTCTTCAATCGCTATTTTATAGCTATTACTCATTCCCATAGAAAGATATTTCATCTCTACATTTGGGATGTTGACATCCTTAATTTTATCAAATATCTTTTTTGTTTCCTTAAAATAAGGTCTTGCTTTTTCTGGCTCACCAAATCTTGGTCCCATAGTCATCAAGCCTACAATTTTAATGTTGGATAAATTGGAAATTGCTTTGAGCAACTTTTCTGTATTTTCAGGCATAACCCCAAATTTTTGTGGTTCTCTGCCACTATTTATTTCTATTAGAACAAGCATTATTTTATCATATTTTTTTGCAATTTTATCTATTGTGTTTGCGAGTTTGATAGAATCCACAGTTTCAATCATATCATAAACAGGAACTGCATATTTGACTTTATTTGTCTGGAGATGCCCGATAAAATGCCATCTTGCTTTAGGTCCAACCTTTTCTATTATTTTTAGAGATTCCTGCACATAGTTTTCACCAACAATTTTTATTCCAGCTGCAATTGCTTGCAGAACTTCATCTGCAGTTCGTGTTTTGGCTGCTGCAACCAATTCAATACCTTCTGGAATTTCAGCTAATATCTTTGTTAAGTTTCTTTTTATATCATTCATTTTTTCCTTTTATGATTTTAACCATAAATTAATGTTATCTTCATTGTTAAATAATTATGGATTTCTGATTTTTTTCATTTTTATCCATTTTCCCTGGTCAATGCCGACTATATTTCCGCATTGACATTTGACTTTATCACCATCTCTTATACTATAATCTTCAAGTATTCGGTTTTTCCAGCAGTGCCATAGTCGTCCTTTGCCGATTTTTAGATATTTGAAAATTTTATTGTTACATTTGTCACATTTTATTATCATTACTTTAGATTTTTCTGCCAAAGTTCTCTCCTTCTTGCTTCAAGCATATCAACAGGAATGCCTAAAAACTCTGCTGCTGTTTGAATTTTGACATTTTTTTGCTTTCCTGCCTCAAAAACTTCTGCTATTCTTTCTTTCCATTTCAAATCTCTGAGAAAATGATGGTCTATAACTAATGAATCCAAAGGGCAGTTTTCAATTATTTTTATCATATTTTCAATTGAAGCATTCAAGCTTTCGTGACTATATCTGAATCCCAGCATATAAGAAAGTGGACCATCTAATATTACTAAATTTGGCTTGTTCTGAAGAATGAACTCTGTTTGGTCATCAAGGCTTGGTCCTTCAACATCAGATGTGTGAATAAATCTATAACCATCGTCAATTAGAACTTCTGTCACATATCCTAATTTTGAGTTCGTGCCGTGAAAAACCGGCTGTGAGAATTTAATCTTTGTATTGCCGAATTGGAATTCTCTGCCATCTGAATATTCCAATTTTTGTGGCAACCCCTTTATTTGCTGTAAAAAATATGCTACCCTTTTTGTCTGGCTGCGATTGATCTTTTCTGTTGGATGTTTAATTAAAACAGTTTTGTTTTTATAGATTTCAAGATGGTCGTTTGGATTATGATGGTCATAATGGTAATGGGTAATTATAAGAACATCGGAGAGTGTTGCATACTTTACTATTTTTGCCCAATGTTCCTCTAATCTTTCCAGTTCAATTTGATGAGGAGGTAAGTTGTATCTTCTTGGTCACAGAGCCACGCCCGGATCTATCAGAATTTTTACATCTTTGGTTTCAACAAATGTGCTCATAGAGCGTGTTCCAAAACTGTCAAATGCTAATGGTGTTATTTTCATTTGGTTTACTCTCATTGATGAACCGCAAATAGACGCTAATTCACCCCATTAGATAGTATCCCATTAGATTTCAAGAGTTAAATATTATAAGAACATCTAACGGGGTAAACGCGAATAAATTAAAAAATATTAGCGATAATTAGCGTTCTTGGCGGTAGGATAGCTGTTTCTTAACGCATTCCATTTTTCTAAATATTCATCCAATAATTCTAAGTTTCGGATAATAAAGGCAGGATGGGACATTGGATAAATTTTATAATCATCTCGCTCAATCATTTTATACCAATCAACACAATCAAACCAATTGAAAGCTTTCTTGCCAAGAGGAACAATAATTTCTGGTTTTATGATTTCGATCTCTTTTTCAAGAAATGGTTTACAATTGTCAATCTCTAATTTCCGAATTTTTCTATTATTTGGAGTATGACATTTGCAAACATTTGTAATATAAACAGTAGACCTATTTTCACCTATTCTACTTAAGCCTTTATCCAGAATTTCACCAGAACCTTTATAGAATATTTTTCTTTCTATTGCACATAACTCACAGGGATTTTGTGCTACGAACATTAATCTTGCTTCGGGATCTCCCTGACCCATTAATGATGTGTTGGGTAGTTCAATATTTAGTTCAGGACATTTTCTACAATTATATACAAGTTTTTCTATTTCAGTAAGTTCAAATTGTTTTTTTATCCTTTCAAATTTGAAGCAAATATAAATATTTTTATCTTCAATGCTGAATTTTTTATACTTGCATAAAAGATTTAATTCATTTTCTAATACATTGAAATCAACTCTTTTATAATCATCATTTGAATGTATTTGATTAAATCCATTTTCATTTAAATCAACTACAATAATTTTTTCTTTGGCTACTCTAAATAATTCTCGTATAAAATTATTTCTTTTTTTAATAGGAATATGATGTAAAGCACAATAGCTTATTACAGAATCAAATGTTTCATTTTTATATGACAAGTTTGTAGCATCTTCTAATTCAAAATTGATATTATCAACCCCTTTTTTTAAAGCATCTTCTTTTGCAATATCCAATTCTTCTTTTGAAATATCAATAGATGTAACTTTGCAATTAAAATCTCTTGCTGCGATTATTGCTAAAGGACCGGCTCCTATGTCCAATATAGTTTTATTTCTGATTCTTGATTTTTCAAGAACATCTGTCCTTATTCTTACTCTATCAATATCTGTGTTTAATTGATTACTAATCATTTAATCTGTTTGAGTTTTTGTTATCTTTGAAACTTTCAAATTTCAGATTATCTACAACATTTACTATATGGTTGAATTGGTAATTTTGTTATTTAGTTGTTAAATAATTCTTTTTCCTGTTTGCATTATCTCTTTTGCAAATGGGTTATCTTGTGTAAAATCTTTTATAGCAAAAGGATGAGGTTCAATATGATTATCTGCTTTTAGTAAGGCATCAATTATTTTATCTATATCAAAGAATCTAATCCCTTGAAAATCTTTTGATACAATTGCAATATCAATATCACTATATTCTTTTTCTGTATTATTTGCATAAGAACCAAAAAGATACATCTTGTCTATAGTTAATTTTAATTCATTCAATGCAGAAATAAAATCAGCGATTATTTTGTCTAAATTTCTTTTTGTAACCATTTATAAAATTCCTTTATTTTTTCAAGATATTTGCTGGTAAAACTTTTATCACATATCTTATGAAATTTCATTCGGTAATCAGGATATCTGGTTTCAATATTAAACTCGTTTACTTTTACTAAAAACTTTTTTTGTACATCAGTAAGACTCAATTTTGTGTCATCAGCAATTCTTTTTAGATTATGTATTTTAGGTGGGAAATTGAGCTCATTATCCCTAACCCAAAATGCTTTAAGCAACTTCTCTAAAACCAAATGACCTATAAAGAGGGCATAATCATACCTTTTACTGGTGAATAAATCATCCATAACTGACAAGTCATATTTGGCAAGTTTTAGCCAATATTCAGGGGGTGGAATAAAACAAATTTTACCTTCTAAATTTGTAAAGGCTTGCTTCACAATAATCAAAGAGAATGCCATAAATATTATTCTATTCCACCCCCTAAATATGTTCTTCTTTAGTCATGATTTATTACCTCCCAAAAATTATTAAATATGAAAACTATCAAAAAAATTACTAAATTCCTGTCAATTTTATTGAGCATCAAAAGAGAGTTGATTGAATTTTCTCTTTCTTCTTTTTCTTTTTATATTCACTTTTTGATAATTCGGTAAGTTCCTTTTCTATATTTGAAAGGAAAGGGCTTTTTTCCAGATGGAATTCTTTGCCAAAGATAAATCTCTTTTTTACATGAGAAAGAATTAGAAATCTTTTTGCTCTTGTCATTCCTACATAAAAAAGTCGTCTTTCTTCATCTAAGTCAGATTTTTGACTCTTAAAGATAGAGTATGGAAGTAAGCCATCTTCACAGCCAATTATAAATACACATTTGAATTCCAGCCCCTTTGCAGAGTGTAGAGTCATTAAAGTTACATTTTCTATATTCGGTCTATATGTATCTACTCCTGTACCTAAAACTGCAAATTTCAAGAACTCCTCTAAATTATCTCCAAAATCATCAGCTATATCAAATAATTTCTTGAATATAACTTCATTTTTTAATTTCTCACTACGGAAATATCTATCAATAATTTCAGAAAGTGCCTGTTTTACTGACTTATCCATAATTGATTTTGTAAACTCTTTTAGCTCTGAGATGCTAATTTTTTTGCTTTCTTTAAATTTATTTGTTAAAAAATTATTGTTAGGATTTAATGATAATTTCAGAAAATCAATAATAGATTTTATTGGCTTTTGCTTAAAAAAAGGAACATCTCCAATCTTTTGATAGGGGATACTATGGTCATTAAAGGCTTTTTCAATAGGTTTCATCTGTTTGGAAATTCTGCATAATACTGCAAAATCTGATAAACTTTCAATTTCTGATTCCTCTTCTCCCTCACTTATCTGACTATCAATTGAGAAAAATCTTAAACCACCAATCATTTTTTCTATGGTTCGGGCAACGAATTCTGCTTCACTTTTATCAGTGTTGTTTTCAGAGATTTTTATTTTAACCCCTTTTTGCAGACCTTCCAGCATACTTTCTTTTTTAGAAGGTTCAGTCTGAATAACCTGACTTGACGCTCGCAAGATATTATCGGAACAGCGATAACTCTTCTTAAGTTTGTAGACCTTTGCCTCTGGATAATCATCAATAAAGCGTTTAATGAATTTCACATCCGCACCGCGAAAACCATAAATCGCTTGATTTGGGTCGCCTATTACGCACAAATTCGCATCACTATCTGGAGCCAACTTCTTTAACATTTGATATTGAGCAAAATTTATATCCTGATATTCGTCAACAAGAATCCATTGATATTTTTTCCTATAAATAGAAAGGATTTGAGGATAATCAATAAAAAGTTTAACTGGATAATATATCAAATCATCAATGTCAAAGGCGTTTTGCAATTTCAAAATCTGTTCATATTTTTGAAAAATTTCTGCCACATCTTTATCTGTAATTTTGTTTACAGACTTCAAATTTTGCTTTGCATTAGTTATTTCTTCAGAAAGGCTTCCAACTTGTTTCCTTTCGCTGGCAATTTTTTCGGACAATATCTGTTTTTTATCATCTTCATCAAAGATAGAAAAATTTTCATCCCTTCCAAATTTCTCACAATGTTTTTTAAGGATTAATAGTCCAAAAGCGTGAAATGTAGAAAGTTGTATTTTAGAAATGGTTGTTGTTTCTTTTAATAAAGTTTTCAATCTTTCCTTCATTTCGTTTGCAGCTTTATTCGTAAAAGTTACAGCCAAAATGTTTTCTGGATTTACTTTTTGGTTTTCAATTAAATGTGCTATTCTGTAAGTAAGGATTCTTGTCTTTCCTGTACCAGGTCCTGCAATGATGAGAGCAGGTCCCAGAAAATGCTTTACTGCTTTTTGCTGTTCTGGATTGAGTTCTTTAAGTAGATTCATTTTAGGTTGAAATAGATATGGTTCCTTTGTTTTTTCTTTGACCAATTCGGGATGAGTGGAAACTTCCCTCAATCGTCTATATTCGTGCAAATCAAAATTTATTAGGTCTCTCCTTTGTTTTTGTGTATTCCTCTTTTGTATAAGGTCATCAAATAATGCTTCTTGAGGAGCAATTTCTTTTTTCTCATCTTCTTGAAACACCTTTATCTTGCCAAACTCTCCATCAAAACCTTCCTTTATGTAAATCTCTCTATTCCTCATTCTTCTTATAGCTTCAGCGATAACTTCGTTAGAACTTTTTCTGATTTCTTCAATAGAAAGGTGAAGAAGCATATCAAATTCTGAGCCACATTTTTTTAAAAGAGAATTATAGGTTTGAATGATTTTCTTTGATTGAGGTCCAACTCCTAAAATTTCAGATAATATCTCTTTCAAAGGAATAAGTGAATAAAAGGAATGTCTATTTTTTCTTTCTTGAATATTATCTCTATCTGCTAATTGCACCACACGATTCATAACGCCTATTGTAACTTTTTTACCACATACAGGACAGATTCCATTGTGCTTGAGTGTTTCCAATGGATTCCAACAAATGTCGCATTTTCTATGCCCATCATAATGGTATTTACCTTCTTGTGGGAAGAATTCAATGGTGCCGAGAAAATTTTTAGGATTTCTAATTTTCATTGCTTGTTTGATTGCATTATAAGAAAGTTCAGTATCAAATAGGTTGGCTTCTCTGCCTAATTTTTCTGGGGAATGTGCATCCGAATTAGAAGTAATCGTGTATTTATCTAAGAAACTGCACATCCAATTCATAGGGGGGTCCGAGGATAAACCGGTTTCAATTGCAAAAATATGTTCTGCAAGGTCATCATAGCATTCGGATATTGTATCGAAACCAGATTTTGAACCCAGAGCAGAGAACCATGGTGTCCAGATATGAGCTGGGATTAAAAAAGCCTCATCAGAGCATTCAAGCACAATTTCCAGCAGGTCCCTGGAATCTAAACCTAAAATTGGTCTTCCATCAGAAGTAATATTTCCAATTTTAGATAATTTTTGCTGGATTTTTTCAGCGGTTGCAAAATCAGGTGCGAAAATCAGATTATGGACTTTGCGGACTTTTCCATATTTTTTATAGATATTGCTGATTTCAGCAGTGAGAATGAATCGTATACCATTTTTGCAGGATTGAAAAATTTGCAACTCAGTGATTTGCTTGAACTCATTTTTTAATTTGAAAAGTCCTGGTTCAGCAGGCAAGAGTTTTTCCTTTAGTTCTTTCAGCCAGCCGGGATGAGTAAAATCGCCGGTTCCAATAACTTTTATCCCCTTAACCTGTGCCCAATAATTCAAATATTCAGGGGTGAGTCTTTTGCTCGTTGCCCGCGAATAATGTGAATGGATATGGAAATCGCCGATAAATTTCATAGTTAAATATTTTTACATCCAACAAATATAAGTCAATAATATTTTTGAATTTTATTGATAAAAAGATTGATAAAATATTTGACAAGATATAATAAAATGTCTCATCTTGGCAAAGGAAGAATGTTTACAAAACAATTGATTAATCTAGAAGATTTTGATGAATAGTTATTTTTTTATATTTATGTAAAATTATGTTTGATAAAATAGAGGAGTATAATTATGTCTACCGAAAGAGCAGAAGCAATAGAATTAATAGGATTACTCTCAGAAAAAAAATTGAAAATTATTATTGATTTCATAAAGTATCTGAAAGATAAGGAAGAATGGGAAGCAACAAACGAATTACTTGATTCTAAAACTATTTCTGCAATTGAAGAAGGGAAAAAACAAATTAATAATGGAAATTTTGTAGAATTTGAGAATATTTCCTGAAATGTTTAAAATTATTCTTTCAAAGAATGCTAATAAAGTTTATAATTCTTTGGATAAAAAAACAGAAAAGCGATTCACTAATGCTTTTAAAACAGTTTCAAAAAACCCATATTTTGGCAAAAATATAAAAAAACTGAAAGGCAAACTTGAAGGATTGTATAGATATCGTTTAGGTCAATATAGAATTGTTTATGAAATAAAGAAGAATGTAAGGATAGTTGCAATAATTTGGATTGGTAAAAGGGAAAACACATATTAGTAAATATTTTATAAATTTGTAAAGTCCCTATTCAGCAGGTTGCAATTTTTCTTTCAGTTCTTTCAATCAACCTGGATGGGTAAAGTTACCGGTGCCGATAACTTTTATCCCCTTAACCTGTGCCCAGAAGTTCAGATATTCTGGAGTTAGCCTTTTGCTTGTTGCCCGCGAATAATGTGAATTGATATGGAAATCTGCAATAAATTTCATTGTATGCCAATCGTATATTTATCTACCTGTCCTTAATAAACCTACAATTCCAATCACCCCAAAACCTATATTTGCAAACCAGGCAGCTAGGAATGGTGAAATGATTTCATTATATCCAAGACTTTGTCCCAATCTAACCGATGAGAGATATAAGAAGCATATTGCGACCCCAATAACAAACCCAAGTCCACGAGATTTTCCACGAACAGATAAAGTTGAAATAGGAATGCAGAAAAGCAAAATAATAAGATTCACAAACGGAAATGCAATTTTCAGGTTTATTTCAACTAATTCCTTTTGATGCTTTTCACCTATTCTTTGCAAACGGGCAACATATTCTTTCAGTTCAAAAAAGTTCATCTCCAGCGGGTCTTTCACACTTTTTACAAGGTCAATCGGCTGGATTTTTATGTATGGAATCATCTTTTTATGAAATTGCTCAAAATCAGTTAGTTTTCCATCAGAAAATTCTCTGATATAACCATTATAAAATATCAAATCTTTTGAGGAATTATCAATATTGCTTTGCCAGAGAGCATATTCAGAATTGATTTTGCGAACCATCTCATTATTCTCATTTAATTCGGAAATATCAATGTTCTTGATTTTGTTTCTGTATCCATCCAGAAATCCAATGTAGTAAAGTCTGCCTTCATCATCCTTATATTGAATATTTGACCGCATTCTGATGGTTCTTTTAGGATGATTGTAAATCTTCACATTTTGTATATAAACTCGCTTATCTTCAGAATAAGGTAGTAATGTATCACCCAAAATAAAAATGATTATGCTTAGAAATAACCCACACCAAAATAGAGGTAATGACATACGAATTATACTTATCCCCGCACTTCTAATCGCAATTGTTTCATTATGTTTTCCAAGATATTGCATTAAAAAAAGTCCGCTAAGAATAACTGCTACAGGTGAAGATAACACTATAATATATGGAATTCTACAGATAAAATATAATATTACATCAAGGGTACGTGGATTTTCACTAATGAATCTGCCAAATTTTTCAAAAAATTCAATTATAAGGAAGATTGCTATAAACGATAAAAGGATAATAATATATAATCTGACAAAACTTTTAAGAATATATTTATCTATAATTTTCATTATTTAACTTAATCCCTGCCTGTTGATTTTGGTTTATAGATGGTTTTGTAGAAACACATCGGTTTTTCATTTTGTAACAAGATATAAAACACAAAGATTTTATATTGCTTTTTCATTCGTTGATAATTCAATAAATCTAATGTGATGTATAAATAGCATCAGTTTTTAGAAAGTATTACTTTCTTTTTTTGTGTTTAAAAATATTTTTTAGTTTCTCTATATGAATAATTCGCCGTTCACGAACAGAATAAACAACCAGGTAAAGCCCAATAATAGTAAAAATAATATTTGAAATCCACATTCCAATAAATGGGGAGATAATCATCTTATCAGCTAATTCTTCTCCAGCAAAAAGAGACACATAATAAACGACAAATATTAATGAACTTATAGTAAATCCCATTCCAATTGAGTTTGTTCGCGTCATCATCCCAATAGGTGTGCCAATAATGATAAAAACAAGACAGGCAAAAGCTATTGAGTATTTTTTATCAATTTCAACTTGATAACGACTAATTTCAGTACTTAAACTTTTAATGCGATGCTCACGGAGTTTGATACTATGCTCAAGTTTTTTTGTTTCTCTTTGTAGTTTTGGTTGGTCATAGATTTTAGTTCGTAGTTCTTCAAATTGCTTTTGATATTTATTCAGTTCATTTGTTTTAGATTGACGAGTCTTGTTAAGATTTTCTATTTTTTTTTGCATATCTTTTGAACTCATTTCCCTGTCACCCCGTTGGGAATACCTTGCAGTACTTACAGCAATACCTAAATCCGATATATCAATTTTATACTTTTTAAAAGAAATTGATGTGTGTTTTTCAGGGTTCTCGTTAAGAATTTCAAATATTTCTCCATCAAATAATGTAGCTGATAAAGAATTCCCACCATTAGAAAGTTCTATTATACCAGTTTTTGCTGTAATCATTCGTGGATAATTTCCTGCTTTTTTATCATAAATGATAATTTGTTTAAAAAGTCCACTCTCTTTATCTTTACTGTGATAGTAAAAATTATAATCTTTTAGTTTAGTAAAAAGTCCGGGTTTTAGTTCCGAGGTAGGTCTTCTGGCACTTATTTTTATAAGAAGATTCTTCAACAGAAAATTACTATTTGGAAGTATCTGATTATTGAAATATATCATAAAAATTGAAAGTAAAATTGCAACAATGAACACTGGTTTCATCATACGATAAATGTTGATTCCACTCGCTTTGAATGCAGTGATTTCATTGTCAGAAGACAACCTTCCAAATGCCATAATTGTGCCAACCAAAACCGCCATTGGTATAGATAATGCCAGCATAAATGGGAGGCTGAGTCCGAATAGTTTTATAATCGTAAATGGCACCAATCTTTTAGTGATAATTAAGTTAAGCAGGTCTAAAATCCTGTCTAATAACATAACAAAAGTTATGATTGCCATAGAAAGGAAAAATGGACCTGCATGCTCTTTCAAAATATATTTAGATAAGATTTTCATGATTTCTAACTCAACCCCTGGCCCTCCCTATGAAAATCGGGAAGAGGTGGCCAATTCCCTCTCCTTACAGGCTAATCATTATACACAAGTCTGTAGATAGGCTTTTACAAAGCATTTAGAAGCCCACGATTTTAATCGTGGGAAAATGGAAATGCACAACCATTTAACCATTTTAATGGTTTTAAAACCGTTGAAACGGTTGATGTTTTCCAATTTTCTTTTTAATACCCACAAATGAA
>JACKQG010001160.1_pt2 | contig 20131 bp, 14 predicted proteins | sample 8237621 | NCBI WGS metagenome assembly JACKQG01 (sample SAMN15677084, study PRJNA649215) | marine metagenome | biome: marine; feature: Black Sea; material: saline water; isolation source: suspended particulate matter (SPM) from the Black Sea western gyre | collected 2013-06-09/2013-06-10 | depth... | reverse complement strand
ACTCCCCCAGCCCCTCTCTTCAACCCTTCAATTCCACTGAAAACGTCGAAGAACCATAAAAATGGGGTGTTCATCGAGTTAACAGAACAACAGACGAACACACGCCCACGCGAATGTTTCACCAAGGACAACGCAATGATCGAAGTTAACGCAGTTTACTACTGGCGTATTACAGATCCTAAGAAAGCTCTTTACGAAGTAGACATCCTGCCCAAAGCCCTTCTTGAACTTGTGCTGGGTGCATTGCGCGCTGTTGTTGGGGCTAATGAATTGGATGCAGTGCTATCTCAAAGAACCCAAATTAACGAAGCGGTTGTTTCTCAGTTGATTGATGCTGGTTTGAAGTGGGGCGTGCGGTTTATCCGTGTCGAAATTGAGGAATTAAAGACGGATGACAAAACTTCAAAGGCCATGCTTCAGCAATTGGAGGCTGAACGCTCAAGGAGAGCAACTGTATCGAAAGCGGAAGGTGAAGCGATCGCAGAGGTCAAAGTAGCTGAAGCCCAAAGAAACGCTGCAATTCTAAAGGCAGAGGGGCAGGCGAAGGCGTTGGAACTTATTACTGAGGCAGAAACGCAATACTTGAAATCGTTGAGCAACTTGGTGGGCAATCAGGCTGCAGATTTTTTATTGGCGCAAAAATACCTGGAAGGGTTCGATAAAATCAGTCAAAATCCCGCAGATAAGGTTTTTCTTCCCAACTCGTTTCAGGGGCTTTTTAGTCTCTCTGTTGACAGCCCTGCCTCAAGAAACATTTCAGATGAAAGTTCGGTCAACCTGAATGTTTCTGCCAAATCAGGTAAAGATACTACCCCTCCTGATTCGCCGAAAGCAGGCGAGGAGAAAAGCAGCTCTTAAGTTAAATCCTATTTGTTACTTACCGTCGTTCAAGCGGTAATATCAAGGAAAACAAACCCAACACAGAAAGGAAAAAATGGCTAAAGTAATCAAAAAATGGCGAGCGTCTGATGAGCCGGATGCCGATGGTGTTTTCGTGCTGATCTCCGGTCGTAGTTCGGGCCTCATATCTTGGTTGATGTCACTACTGGGATTGGATCCGACCGTTACCCTAACAGCGACAGGGAGCCGCATTGAATTCAGTTCAACTTCTTTGTCAGGAAAGCAGTCGATACTGATACCAATCAATAAGGTCAATAAAACTAGTTACGGCTATGCAAAACCGTGGAAAGCGGCTATCGGTTATATTGTGGTTTTTTCAGCTTTGACAGCGGCAACGCTGGATGCCAGCGGCATGCTTGCTATTACTCTGTTTATTATAGGATTGCTGTTGGGTGTTGTGAAATATTTATTTGGAAAGGAGTTGACTATCGGTTTTGGAGATGGAGATGACGAACATACGATCGAGTTTAAACGATCATTGATCGAAAACCAGAATATCAACGAACAACAGGCGGAGCACGTTTGTGAACTCATTCAGCGATTGATCAGCAATGCTGGACAATAAATATTGCTGCGCAGAAATTATGAGTCTAAAACTTGTTTAATAATCTTTAAAATCAGTTTGTTTGTTGCGACGTGTCACAGTCCAAGCGATATGATCGGTTTGTGTGGGTGGAATAGCAGGAGTGAGCAGTGATGGCAGTGAGCGGTGAGCGGTTGGAAACCGGAAACCAAGCGCTGTGAGCCGGGAACTGATTATGGGTTAGGTTGAGAAGGGAGCGCACGAAACAAAGTCTCCTGTCGGAAACGGCGGGAGACTTTTTCTTTGAAACCGCGAACGGACGTCAACCAACGCGAAGAAAAGACACGGATTCCACGGATTAACACGGATTTTTTGACCACGAAAAACGCGAACAGGCACGAAAATGGGGAAATGTACATGGATGGGAAGGATAGACAGGATTTCTTATAATATCCGCAGATTTCGCTGATGAACGCAGATTGGTTGTTGTTTTTTGATCTGCGGAAATCTGCGTCCTCTGCGGATTCCTTCTTTACCGCTCACCTTCCACGCGGCGTCGCGTGAGAAAGAGAAGTTGAGACGCCGCTTGCGCTCGGCCAAGCGCTTGGCTTAGAGGATCCGCATCAGGGCCTCGGCCATTTGGGAGGGGGTTTCGGCGACACTGATTCCGGCGTCTTCCATCGCTTCGATCTTGGCTTCGGCGGTGCCTTTGCCGCCGCTGATGATCGCGCCGGCGTGGCCCATGCGGCGGCCCGGCGGGGCGGTGGTTCCAGCGATGAATCCGGCGACCGGTTTTTTGCAGTTGGCCTTGATCCACGCTGCGGCTTCCTCCTCGGCGGAGCCGCCGATTTCGCCGATCATGATGATGCCGCGCGTGCCGGGGTCGTCGTTGAACAGTTTGATGATGTCGAGGTGCGTGCTGCCGGGGACGGGGTCGCCGCCGATGCCGACGCAGGTCGATTGGCCAAGGCCGTTGCAGGTGAGTTGCCACACGGCCTCGTAGGTGAGGGTGCCGCTGCGGCTGACGACGCCGATGTCGCCCGCCTTGTGAATGTAGCCGGGGGCGATGCCGATGCGGCAGCCGCCGTGGGAATCTTCGCCGGTGCCGGGGGTGACGACGCCGGGGCAGTTCGGGCCGATGAGCCGGGTGGCCGATCCTGCGATCGCGGCCTTGACCTCGATCATGTCGCGCACGGGGATGCCCTCGGTGATGGCGACGACCAACTCGAGCCCGGCAGCGACTGCCTCGAGGATGGCGTCGGCGGCGAAGGGCGGCGGCACGAAAATCGCGGAGGCGGTGGCGCCGGTTTCGCGGGCGGCCTCGGCGACGCCGTCAAAGATCGGGACGGTGTCTTCAAATTTCTGCCCGGCCTTGCCGGGGGTGACGCCGGCGACGACATGGGTGCCGTAGTCGAGGCTGAGTTGAGTGTGCCGGCCGCCGAAGCTGCCGGTGATGCCCTGGACGAGGAGTTTGGTGTTGGGTTGAACGAGAATGGCCATGCTGTTGTGAAATTAAGTTTGGGTTAAGCGGCGGCCTCGGCGACGACTTTTTGGGCGGCCTCGGCCATGCTGTCCGCGCCGATGAGGGTGAGGCCGGAGTCGGCGAGAGTCTTGCGGCCGGCGACGACGTTGTTGCCTTCGAGTCGCACGACGAGCGGCAACTTTAGCTGGGTGGCCTCGGCGGCGGCGACGACGCCCTCGGCGATGGTGTTGCAGTTCATGATGCCCCCAAAAATGTTGACGAGGATCGCCTTGACGTTGGGATCCTTGAGGACGATTTGGAATGCGGCGGTCACCTGCTCCGTCGAGGCACTGCCGCCGACGTCGAGGAAATTTGCCGGCTCGCCGCCGTAATGCTTGATGGCGTCCATCGTGGCCATGGCGAGACCGGCGCCGTTGACGAGGCAGGCGACGTTGCCGTCGAGCTTGATGTAATTGAGGTCGAACTTGCTGGCCTCAACCTCCAGTTCGGCCTCCTCGTTGAGGTCGCGCATTTCGGCGATGTCGTTGTGCCGATGCAGTGCGTTGCCGTCGATGGAAATCTTGGCATCAACCGCGGCGATCTTTTGGGAGCCGTCCGGGCTTTCGACGATGCAGAGCGGGTTGATCTCCACCATCGTGGCGTCGCACGCCCACCAAGTCTTGTATACCCCGGCAATGAGCTTCGCCCCGGAGTGGATCAACTTGCCGCTGAGGCCAAGCGCCTTGGCCAAGTTGCGGGCCTGATAAGGCTGCAGGCCAAGCAGGGGATCGACGTTGAGCTTGACGATGGCGTCGGGATTGGTCTCGGCGACTTCCTCGATGTCGACGCCGCCCTCGCGGCTGGCCATGATGAGCGGCTGGGAGGTTTCGCGGTCGAGCAGCACGGCGAGGTAAAATTCGTCAACGATCTTCTCGCCGCTGGCGACGAGCAGGGTGTGGACCTGCCGGCCTGCCTCGCCGGTTTGCTTGGTGACGATGGTGTTGCCGAGCATCGCCTTGGCTTTTTCGTGGACGTCGTCGGCTGACTTGCAGAGGTGCACGCCGCCCTTGAAGCCGTCCTTGAACACACCCTTGCCCCGGCCACCGGAGTGGATCTGGATCTTGAGCACGACCATTTCCTGGCCGTCGGCGAACAGTTTCTCGGCGATGGAGCGGGCCTCGTCGGCAGTCGTACAGGGTTGGCCGCCAGGGACTTCGACCCCGTGGCGTGCGAGCAGTTGCTTGGCTTGGTATTCGTGAAGGTTCATTTCTCCCGGCCGCCGAAACGGCGGCGGGAATGTTTACGGCCAAGCGGTTGGGGAATCAAGCGGTTTGGATACCAAGAAAAATATTTCAAATAATCATTTGCATAATGACACGGATGTGCTAAATATTTCCTGAATGTTGTGTTGACGGTATGTCAGAAAACCGCAATAACGCCGCGCGCCATGCGCCATTGAGCGTGATGAGTGCGCACTTGGATTAACAAAATCGGAATTGAGTAATGAGCAAGAAAAAAAACCTAGCAAATGAAGAATGGGATTTTTCCGTCCTGGAGAAAGCCCCACGAACCTTGATCCACCGTGCCCTGCAATGGGAGCTGGATCGTGAACTGGGAAGCGGCCGCGAGCCGTTCCTGAAAACCGCGGAGTGCCGCCGGGCGCTGGCGTCCGGCAAGGGACAAGGCAGCGCCTCGGGCGTGGTCGAGCTGGGCAAGGCCAGCGACAAGACCATGCCGTTTGAGGAAACGCACAACTTCCGCGTCGACTGGTCCCAGCCGCGTGAGGAGTTGATCGACCAGTTTGGCCAATGGCTGGACACGCAGGAGAAGAGCGGCCGATTGATCCGGAAGCCGACCCTGGGCAAGCCGCGCCAGCCGCTGACGATGCTGCGCAAGATGTCCATCGTCCGGTTGAAGGCCAACGGCTACTCGCTCCGCAGTGCCACGTCCAACTTCTCCGACAAGAAACGGTACGTCGAGAGTCTGCACAAGATCAACTGGACCACGGCGTCGCGCGAGGTGAGCAACGCGATGACACGCCGCCGCGGCAATCTCAAGTCGCTTGAGCGGACGATGGGTGCCAAGAACTGGAAGACCGGTGTTTACCGGGGCGCGTAGTCTCCGGCATCACAACGAACGTCGAATGTCCGCCGGGGGGGATTCCCCGTCGGACATTTTTCTTGCCGCCATCACCCAGCCGAGGCAGAGGCGGCGCACCGGCTTGAACAGGTTGAGCACCGAGCAGGTGTGGTTCACCGCGAGGCTGACCAGCGCCGTGTAGAGCCGTTCCGGCAGCCGCCGGCCGAGGTTGCCGACCTGCGTGTCGAGGAACATCTGCGCCATCGTGCTCCAGTTGTTGCCGCGGCGAATCTCGTCGAGGATCTCGAAGTCGGCCTCCTCCAGCAGGTGCCGCAGGCCGTGGAGCGTGTAGCGGTAATAATCGTGCGGCTCCTCGTGCAGCGGCCACGTCATCGGCGCGGAGAGAATGAGGATGCCGTCCGGCTTGAGGACGCGGGCCATCTCCGGGATGACGATCTCCGGCTGCCGCACGTGCTCGAGCATCTGCGTGCTGACAACCGTGTCAAACGTCCCCTCGCGGAATGGCAGCACCATGCTGTCCGAGAAAAAATCGGCGCGGGTCGAGTCGCCGTACGAGCCGCCCATCGTCACCGGCCAGTCGGTGCCGTAGTAGCGGCTGCCGCGCTGCGTCAACAGGCTCTCGTACGGCTTCATGCCGCAGCCGACATCGAGCATTTTTCCCGGCTTCACGCGCGGACGCAACTCCCTGAGCGCCTGCACGATACTCACCCGCTCGAGGTAGTGCGGGCGGTGCTTTCCGGGGTGCAGAAATTCCCGCTCCACCGCCGCGCTGGGTTGGTCTGGTCGGTCAATCATTGCGTCGGGCGCAGCCGCTTGGCCAAAGGCGCGTCATTAGACCAAAGGGAAGCCGGTCGGAAAAGTAAAACGGCCGCTTGGCCAGGCGCTCCGCCGAGAGGCGCGGCTCGGCGGCAACGCGCTGCAGGAACGTGTCGAACACGCGGAAGTATTCCGCCTCGGTGTGGCGCGCGGTGAGCGCGCGGGCCTCGGCGCGCGCTTGGCCAAGGGCCGACTCCGGCTGGGCCAACGCGGACTTGAGCTTGGCCGCCGCCTGGGCGAAGTCGAAGGCGTTCCAGACAAACTCGTCGCCAAGCTTGGCCGAGTACTCGTCGCCGCCGCTGCCGATCGCCGGGCAGAGCGGCAACACCCCGGCGCTGAACGCCTCGAGCATCGAGATCGGCAACCCCTCGTAATCGCTGACGCTCGTGATGAAATCCCACCCGCTCAACACCGCACGGTACTCGTCGCCCGACTTGCGGCCGTGAAACACCGTGCGGCCGCTTGGCAACTGTCGCTCGAGCCAGGCTCGCCTCGGGCCGTCGCCGAGCAGCTCGAGCCGAAAATCGATGCCGGCCGACTCGAGCGCCGTGGCCAAGCCGGGCAGACGCTCGACCCGTTTTTGTTCCGACTGCATCCGGCCAACCCAGCCGATGACGACCGTGCGCTTGGCCAAGGGCGGACGTTCCGGCATCGCCGCCAAGCCGTCGACCGGGTACGGGATCAGCGCGACGCGGTTCGCCTTGGCCAAGTCCGGCAGGCAGTCGGACACCCTCTCGACGAGCGCGTTGCTCACGCACAGCACGCCGTCGAGCAGGCCGCGCTGCGACCCGAGGTGGGGCCGAAGCCCGGTCCAGTCCGAGTGCAGCAGGCCGACCCGCCGCTTGGCCGGCATGAGGTCGGCGAGGAATTGCAACCCCCACATATTGTGACAGATTGCCACCGAGTCGGTGAAGCGATCGGACTGCCTCGCGAACTTGGCGCGCATCGAGCGGATGGAGTGGCCACCGCCGAAGCCAAGCCCGGTGAGGTCCGGTTTGTCGAAATTGTCCGGCTCGAACGCGAACAGAAAACCGGGTTCATGGCCCCGCCTGGCATCCGAGGCGTGATGCCGTTTGAGGATCGATTGCACCCCGCCCAAGCTTCGGTAGTAGGTGAAAAAATGAGAGAGGCGCATCACGGGGCCAAGCGCTTGGCTTGGGGTGCGGATGGTTGGGGCGCGGTGGGTGGTGAGTCAATCGAAACCGCCAAAAGATCGGAAAACATTGGGAATCAATGGTTTTATCGACGAAAGAGCCTGTCAAAACATTTTTCGAAAATGTACTGACAATGTATTGACAATGTATGGTCGGGGCGTATTTTTCGTTCAGCGGAGATGGATTTTGACTGGGCAGACATGCCGTTTGAGTGGGAAGGGTTGGCCCCGAAGGACGTGGAGGAGTCGTTCGAGGATCCGTTTTCCTGCAAGCTGTTGCCCGACTCGCCCCGTTACGCCGGGGAGTCGCGCTATTTCAACTTGGGCATGGCGGCATCGGGTTACGGGATTTTCAGCGTCTATCGAACCAACGGCAAACAGATTCGCGTGGTGATGGCCCGGGGTTTCACGGAGGATGAAACCTTTTTCTATCAGCGTAAGATGAACCAAAAGATCGGGTGAGCCATGAGGCGGCGCATGAAAAAAAACCGGAATGAACCAGATCAGCGATTGGGAAGAAGTGCCGCAGTTCGATGGCGAAAATGCGGAAGCCGCCTACTGGGCGGACACCGGCGTTGCGCCGCGATTGATGGAACTGGCGCTGGCGCAGAGCGGGGAGGGGATCGAGTCGGTCACCATCTCGCTGCGGATGGATCCGCGGATGCTCTCCAAGATCAAGCGCCTGGCGCGGTCGCGGTATTTGGGCTATCAAAGCATGATTAAGCAGTGGATGAGCGAACGGTTGGAACAGGAGACGAAGGATCAATGAAACAGTCGAAGAAAAACAGAGGGGCGCGGCGCGGGTTCACGCTGGTGGAGTTGCTGGTGGTCATCGTGATCATCGGCATCCTGGCGTCGCTGGTGGTGGGCCTGAGCGGCACGGCCAGCCGCAAGATGCGCGAGTCGCGCACCCGGGCGGAGTTGGCGGCGATCGAGACAGCCATCGAGGCGTACAAGGCGAAGTTCGGCCATTACCCGCCGTGCAACGAGAATAACCCGGCGCTCAATTCGCTGTATTACGAGCTGACCGGAGCACTATACAGTCCGGCGCGCAAAACGTTCCGCGATCCCAAGTCGGGAAATGTGATGAGTTTGGAGATGATAGAGGAGCACTTCGGGGTGGAGGGGTTCGTGAACACGGCGCGGAGTGTGTCGGAGTTGAAGATCTTCTTCGAGCCCAACCCGAAAACCGTCCGCCATGTCAGCGAGGAGCACGATGACGACGACGAGGGGCACGGCCACGAGATTCACCATCCCGACGAGGTGCATGTCCTCTGCGCGCCGGTGCCGTGGCCGATGCAACGCGACGACCACCCTGTCCGGCACCACGGCAAAGTGGCCAAGGGCGTAAACCCGTGGCGGTATGTGACCGGCAAACGGGTGGTGAACAACATCGGCAAACACGACCTGTGGGCCGAGATCGTCGTGGGCGACGAGGTGCTGGTCATCAGCAACTGGCGCGAAGATACATTTCCACGGGAGAAGCTGCACAGAGATTACAAAAAGCAAAAACGGTGACCTGACTTTTGAACAACAAACGAACCATGAAAATGAACAAAACGACTCCCGGCATTGCGACGGCCACGCGTGGTTTCACCCTGGTGGAATTGCTGGTGGTGATCGGCATCATCGCCATTCTGGCTGCGATGATCCTGCCGACGCTGGGCAAGGCCAAGGACTCGGCCAAGAAAGCGCAGGTTCGCAGTGAAATGCAGAACATCTCCGGCGCGGTGCGGGCCTACCAGGCGGAGTACAGCCGGTTCCCGCTCCCGACGCAGGTCACGGATCAGCTGAAAACACCGGACTACACCTACGGCACCATGCACATGACCGGCAACTCCGCCCGGCGCCTGACCAACCCCAAGGGCGAGCTGCTCCCGAAGATCGCCACCGAGGGCCGGGTGCAGGTGAGCAATGCCGAGCTGCTGGCGATCCTGCGGGCGCAGGAAAGATTCCGCAACGGCCGCCCGACCTCGAACCGGAACCACCGGATGAACCCGAAGAAGGTGAACTTTCTCAATGCCAAGGACGTGACCTCGACGACGCTGGGCGGGGTGGGGAGCGACGGCGTGTTCCGCGATCCGTGGGGCAGCCCGTACATCGTCACGGTGGATGCAAACTACGACGGCAAAACAATTGATGCCTTTTACGGATTAGGTTCTGTGTCAGCGGCAGAAAGAAATGAAGGATTAACCGGCTTGACCAAGGTCAAGGGCGGGTATCAAGCCAACGCGCCGGTGCTGGTCTGGTCCCTCGGCCCCGACGGGCTGGCCAGCGCGGATGAGAAGGCAAACCAGGGGGTCAACAAGGACAATATCCTGAGTTGGCAGTGACCTTGGCCAAGCGGGGACGATGACATGAATGATTCACGCACCAACCGGTGGCAAGCCGCAACGGCTGGCCAAGCGCTTGGCCAAGCGCGGTGGGCCGGTCTGGGTGCGTTCACCTTGCTCGAGTTGCTGGTGGTCATCGGGATCATTGCCCTGTTGACGAGCATTTCACTGCCGGCGATGAAGGGGCTCGGGCGCAGCGCCACCCAGAAGGGCGCGACGCGCCAACTGGTGGAGGACATACGGTACGCCCGGCAGATCGCGTTGCGCAACCGCTCGACCGTGTACGTCGTCTTCACCCCCACCAACATCTGGGAGATCATCAAGGACGTGGATCGCGAACAGTTGCCGCCGCGCAAGAAGGATCCGCGCCTGCTCTCGCTCACCAACATGCTGGAGAAGCAGTTCAGCGGCTACGCGATCATGTCGATGCGCTCGGTGGGCGACCAGCCCGGGTGGAGTCTCCCCAACTACCTCACTGAGTGGAAGCGGCTGCCGAAGGGCATGCTGATCGCCCCGTACAAGTTCATGGCATGGCGCAAGGGCGTGCACGATTATGGTCCGGGCGACGAGTACGGCGACGGATTCCTCCGCGACCATTTTAACGGGCATCCGCCCCAGCCGCCGATGATTCCGTTTCCGCTGGCCGATAGCAGCCCGGCCCGGCTGCCGCACGTGGCGTTCAACTCGCGGGGGCAGCTGGTCAAGCGGGACGGATTTGGCAAGTTCATCCCGGCGGGGCGCGACGAGATCATCCCGCTGGTTGAGGGCAGCGTGTTTCATGAGCGGGATCGTTTTGGCAACTATCGGCCGACGAGGCCGGATGTACTGGCCACCGGTGGATTCAGCGATTTGGCTGAACGGTGGTACCACACGAGAATTCGTGTGAACCACCTCACCGGCCGCGCCCGGGTGGAGACCGACGCCGGGCTGGAGGTGGGCAACATCAGATGAACCTGCGGAAACACAACACGCCGCCGCACCGGGGCCGGGCCGGGTTCACCATCATCGAGCTGGTGATCTGCCTGGGCGTCATCGCCTTTGCGCTGGTCGCCATCATCGGCGTGCTGCCGATCGGCATCAACGTCCAGAAGGACAATCGTGAGGAAACCATCATCAACCAGGACGGCATGTTCTGGATGGAGGCGATCCGCAGCGGCGCCACCGGGATGAACGACCTGACCAACCACATTGCGTTCATCGAGATACAGGGATCCAACTCCAAGGTTTACCGCTGGGAACCGGTGCCGGCGGCGGCCGGGGACAGCCACATCGAGCTGCCAAGGGGCGTGCAGGGCGCGGCCATCATCGGGCTGTTGAGCCTGCCGGCACAGGCCGACCTAGTGGGGCCGGTCACGGTCAAGAACTGGCCGCAGATCAACAACCCGTCGCAGCGGTACAACTGGATTCGGGCCAAGGTGCGCGCGATCAGCGGCAGCGCGGTGGACAAGGGCGAGGCCGCCAAGGAGATGGCGTTTTCCTATCGACTGACCTCTGAGGTGCGGCCGATCCGCACGATGGGCGACTGGGGGAACCTGTCCGGCAACAAATTTGCCATCGACGCCAACCGTTTCCGCAAGCTGAACTTTTACGAGATCAAACTGACCTTCCAATGGCCGGAATATGTCTTCGGCGGGGATGAGCGGCCGGGGCCGAACCGGAAAGTGTTTCGCACGGTGGTTGCCGGCCGGCTTGTCAACCGCAGCCTGTTTAACCCGATCGAGACGGCGACGGGCCGGTTTCAGGAGGATATCACCTCGCCGTTTTTCTTTTTTGAGCCGAACCGGTACAGCGTGCCCAAGGGGGTCGTGGGCCAATGAACAGCAGACAGGACAACACCCGCATGCGGACCGGCAACAGTCGGGCGTTCACCCTTCTGGAGTTGATGGTGGCCGTGTCGGTGATGACGCTCGTCATTTACACGCTGTACGCGTTGTTCAACCAGACGCAGATGGCGCTGCGCAAGAACGCCGCCCAGGTGGACGTGAACGAGGCCGGCCGCGCCGCGATGGAAATGATCGTCCGTGAGCTGTCGCAAATGGAGATCAGCGGCTACCCGGCCATCACCGACCCACGGACGCTCCTCACCTATTCCGGCAGCAAGAGCTTTCACTCACGCATCACGCCGGGCAACTCGGCGCTGCTGCTGGCCTACCAGTCGGACGCCCTGACCCCGGAGGGGGATGACGACGACCTGGCGCAGGGATTCCGGACGAATATCCTGCAGGAATTCACCTTCACCGGCCGCGGCGACTCCGGTTTTTTCGTGACCAGTTACCGGGTGGTCGGCGCGACCAACGGCATCGGCACTCTTGCCCGTTACCAGACCAACGGCACCCTGCGCGTTGCTGCGGCTGGCCAAGCGCTGGTTAACAAGACGGAACTTTTCAACCGTTTCTTTTTTGACACGGTGATCTACGCCCCCTCCGAGAGATTCGAGACGGTCGCCGATGGGGTGATCCACCTGCGGATCTCACCGTACGATCGGTTGGGCCGTCCGCTTGGCCACGGCAGCCTGTACTACGATCCGCTTGGCCTGAACCTCGAGCGGCGCGACGCGGCTGGCCAATTGCTTTTTCCTCCCGAAGATCCCGACGCCCCCCAACCCCCGGTGGACGGAACGCTGATGGAGGATCGCGGCGGGCAGAGCCAGGTTCAGTTTTATGGGGCGCTGCCGGATTATTTCGACGTGGAGATGGCGGTGGTGGAGCCGCAGGTGCTCAAGCAGGTGCGGGCGATGCCGAAGGCGGCGCAGGTCAACTACCTCGGCCGGCAAATCGGCAGGGTGACGCTGTTTCGGCAGCGGGTGCCCATCCGGGACATGAAGTGAATCGTTACACGACACAACAAGGCGCGGCGCTGGTCATCACCCTGATCATGCTCGGAATGGTGACCGCCATGACGGTGGTGTTCCTTAGCATCAGCCAGCGGGAGCGTGCCTCCGTGACGGTGGTCTCTGACCAGGTCAGCGCCAAGCTGATGGCCGAGACCGCCGCCGCCAGCGCGTTGGCGAGGGTGGTCGGCCGGATGGTCGCCGCGCAGGATCCCCTGGCCTACGACTTCTCGGTCTCGACGAACTACCTCAACCGGACCGGGTTCGTGCCCGGCGGCGTGTCCCCGACGAACGTCAGCTACGTCTACCCGAACGGCCGATCGCTGACCCCGGACGACCTGCTGATCAACCTGGCCAACCTGCACGAGTTGGCGCGACCGCCGGTGTTCGTGGACACCAACGCGCTGGGCTGGCGGCCGAAGAAATATAACGCGGTGGAGGAATTCCGGTTCTATCTCGACCTGAACCGCAACCGGGCCTACGAGCCGACCGGGCTGCAGGTGGTGACCAACTGGCAGGGTCGCCCGGTCGTGGGGCCTCCTTCCCTGTCACCGCCCTGGCCGGGGGATCAGCGTCCGGACAACCAGTTGGCCACCGATTATTTTGTTGGCGATCCCGAGTGGATTGGCCAGTTGGAAAGCCCGGCCTTCGCGCACGGCCCCACCAACCGCTTCATTGGGCGATACGCCTACATGATCCTGCCGACCGGCCGCTCGCTGGACATCAACCACATCCACAACCAGGCCCGCGATCCGATGAACCCGAGGCTCGACACCCCCGTCGGCGCGCGCAACCAGTTCCTCTTCATGCGCAACCAGGGCGTCGGCTCGTGGGAACTGAACCTGGCCGGTTTTCTGCGCCAGTTGAACCCCGTCCAATGGCGATACTACTACGACTGGAGATCGCGGCCCGTGAACCCCAAGGGGCTGGATTTCCCCGTGGCGAATTATTGGGCCTTCTCAGACGCGCGGGACATCATGATGCACCGCTACTACGGCTCGCGGCGCACCCTCTCCGGCATCCTGCCTGCGCTTGGCCTGTTGCCGAACGACCCAAGATTCGGGTGGAACATGATCGACGATTACTCGGACGGCCCGTTGATTCTAAACAGCACCCCGATGCTGGACAGCGAGGACGGTTTGCGGGTGGACCCGGCCAACGCCCCTTGGCCAGGCGCCGAGAATCCACGCCGCTTCACGGACGTGCAGCAGTTGCTCACCTTCCAGCCGTACGCCGAGCGGCCGCAGAAGGCGGACAACTTCGTGTCGCGCCTTCGCCAGGCGATGAACGTCCGGCCCAAGTCGATGTACACCCGGAAGCGGCTCGATTCCTACGACCGTTACACCTATTACCGGCTGCTCAGCCAGATGGGCGTCGACTCCGAGCCGGCGCTGCGCGGCAAGCTGAACATCAACTACGCCAACGACTGGTTCACCGGGCACAACACGCAGACCAACTGGACCGCCGATGCGTTCATCAACCGCGCCGCCCATGCGATGCTCCGGGCCAGCCTGATGACGCGCTCGGTGACCAACCCGGTCACCGGCAACATCCACACCGCCGGCTTCATCGGCGGCAAGGTGGTCAACCCGGACATCGGCATCACCGGGATGCGGCATCCACTGTTTCCAGTGCGCCTGAACCAGGCCGTGTTCAATCCGACCAACGCCGTCTCGAGCGGCATTCAGCTTTTCCCGGCCAACGCCTACACGCCGGAGGTGCACCGGTTGCTGCAGGTGGCAGCGAACATTTATGATGCGACCACCAATCGCCTGGTGTATCCGCATCCGCCGACCGTCATGCGGCCAGTGTTCCGCAAATATGCCAGCCCCGGCGGCGGCACCGGTTTGTTCATCTCCCGTTACACGGAGGTGACCAACGACTGGCAGCGGATTCGCCGCCAAGGCTTCTTCGACCTGACCAACGTGGTGCTCCGGCCGCAGTTCAAGTTCGACACCGATCTGCACATCGGCATCCACGGCGTGCCATGGATTGTCGGCGCGAAGAAGGGACTGCCGAACTTCAACGAATACTCGGTGGAATCGATCGTGCAGGTGTCGCGCCGGCTCGAGGTCAACAAGGGAGCCTTGGCCAATGTCACCCCGGCGATGAGCCGTAACTGGCGGACGAACCAGATGTACACCCTTGGCATTACCAACGTTTTCGGTATCGAGGGCTGGAACTCGTACACCAACGCCTACCCGCGTCGGTTGGGCATGGACGTGCGGCACCAGTACCAGATCGGGCTGTGGGATCACAGTGTCACGAACCGCTCCGGCGTCGCACTGCCGCGCCTGCTCACGAACCTGGTCTCGACGCCGTACAGCCGGTTCACCACGCTTGCGCCGAACGAATGGCTTGGGAGGGAGTTCAAGGTGCCGCTCAACGCCGCCGCGACCACCATCACCAACTCCATCTACAGCACCGGCCTCAAGCGGTTCTTCCCGGCCACCCGTGCCTCGACCAACGTGTTCGAGACCGGGTACGCCGTGCCGGACTGGAAGCTGCACATCACCAACCGTATCCAGTATTTCCTCGTGGACCTCGACCTGGACCGCGTGGTGGACGCGGTGAACCTCGACAACCTGGTCACCTCGATGGACATCACGCAGTTGACCAGCGGGCAGGCCGGTGCCGAGCCGTTCTGGTCGTTGTCGGAGGGCGCTTTTTGGGACACCAACCGGGTGGACGCCAGCCGGGGCGCGCGCAGCCCGACCTTCGGCATCATCAACCAGATCAAGGTGTCCAGTGGCGAGAAACCGGTGAGCACGGCCTACTGGCGCAGCTACAACAATGACCCGTATGCCGGGCGGAACAAGGATAAGGCCATACAGGATTTCAACGACTTTCTCCAGGGCCGCAACCGTCCGCGCAACCCGTCCGACCTCATCCGCAAGCAGGCACCGTTCACGCCGACCCGCAAGATTTACAAGCGCGCCTCGTGGCAGGCCAACGACCCGCTCGTCCATTACACCGTCAATGACCTGACCGACCCGGTCATCACCGACCGGTTCAGCACCAACAACGTGGTTTACCTGCGGCCGCCCAACACGCCGAGGCCGCCCAGCAACCTTGGGCGGATCAACGAGCGGTACCGGCCGTGGGGCGGCGGCGGGCCAATGCCAGACGTCAACACCTTCAACTATTACACCAAGGATCCGCTCATCACCGGCAGCGACGCGTGGCAGTTTCCCGACAACAAGTTCCCCGGCATCGGCTGGCTGGGCCGGGTGCACCGGGGCACGTCGTGGCAGACGATGTACCTGAAATCCGGCGTTGCTTCGCTGACGAACTGGTGGGCGTGGTCCGGCAGCTTCGGTGTGCACAATTTGGTGAAGGGCTTCGACCGCGACCGCGACGGCATGCCCGATTACTGGGAGACGCTTTACGGGTTGAACCCGCAAAAACCGGACGCCTACTTCGACGCCGACGTGGACGGCCTCGTCAACCTCCAGGAATACCATGCCGGCACGCATCCGCTGCTGCCGTCGCCGCTGCTTGGCCTCAACACCACCCACCCGACCAACGACTGGCGGCTGCTGCAGCTCTTCACCACTGCGCCCAACGCCGACGCCGCCAGCGGGCTGCTCTCGGTAAACCAGACCAACGCCGCCGCCTGGGCCGCGGTGTTCAGCGGCGTGCCAGTCCTGTCCAACTCCCTGCCGGACAGCCCGATACTCGGCGCGTACGTGGCGGAGGTGGGCACGGCGGAGGAGCCGCACCTCATGCAGCCGCCGTTGCCGGACCCGACGGCCGCGCCGCAACTGGACTGGATTCTGCACGGCACGCACGGCCTGCCAACCATGTGGATCAACGGCCAAGCCAGCATCATCCCGGGGCTGCACCAGATGCGCCTGGCGCGTGGCGGTTTCCGCACGCTTGGGGACGTGTTGTCGACGCCGACGCTGACCGAGTTTTCGCCTTACCTCAACCTGGGCGAGACCAAATGGGTGCCCAACGTGGACCGGCCCGGGCCGATTCCCGGCCCGCTCCGGCCGCAGCCGATGGCGTTGACGTTGCCGGGGTCGCTGCCGACCGAGCAGCAGAAGTACGGCATCCATGAGAACGTGATGGAGTGGATTCCGCAGCAGGTGTTGTCGCTCCTCAAGGAGGACGAGCCGAGAGTCACGGTGTACGCCTTTGGCCAGGCGCTCAAGCCGGCGGAAAACTCGATCGTGACCCGCCCCGGCCGCTACTACGGCATGTGTACCAACTACGCCATCGTCGGCGAGGTGTTCACCAAGACCACCTACAAGCTCGAGGAACAGTGGGAAGGCACCAACCAGGTGTTCCGGACCGTGGTGGAGGATTACCAAGTGCTGGCAGAGGAATAGCGCAGGATGAAAAACAGGCAGACACTCTCCGCAGTTTTGTTGACGGCCCTCGTCGCCGGCTTGGCCTACCTCGGCATCAGCCGGGGGCCGGTCACGCGCCAACCTGCGCCGGCGCTTGGCCAAGCGCCGGCGGTCGCGCCGCAACGCCTGGCCAAGCCGGTGGCCGTTGCGCTGCCGCAGACGGCCCCGGCCGATGAGAACCCGTTCCCGTTCCGGCTCCGGAACACCGGCGCGCCGATCGGCGACCTCGTCCGCAACGAGACGGCGGTGCTGCTGCGCAACGCCTTCATCGACACCGCGCTTGGCCAAGCGCTGCCGATCCCGGCCGAACTCAAGGCCGACGGCGATCCGCTGACGTACATCGCCCAAGCGCGCGGCCCGGCCACGGCGGCGTTCCGGCGGCACATCGGCGCGAGCGGCGGCACGATCATTTCGTACATCCCCAACAACGCCTACCTCGTGCGGGTCGATGCTGCTGGCGCGGCGCGGCTGGCCAATTGGCCCGGCACGCAGTCGGTCCTGCCGTTCGAGCCGTATTACAAGCTGGAGATGAAACTGCTCGAGATGGCGCTCACCGGCCGGGCGCTGCCGGAGGGGGCGCTGCTCAACGTGGTGCTGTTCCCGGAGAGCGAGCCGGCCGTGGCCCAGCGCCTGGCCAAGCTGGGCGTCGAGGTGCTCGCGCAGGATCGCACGCCGTTCGGGGCCAAGCTCGTCGCCCGCGTCCCGGGCGGCAAACTGGCCGCCTTGGCCCGGCTCACCGGGGTGCAGGGCCTTGAGCGGCATCGGCCGCGCCGCTTGGCCAATGACCTCACCCGGCCGCGCCTCGGGGTCGAGGTGTACACGGTTCAAACCAACGCCGCCGGCGCGGTGACCAACGTGATGAGCGAGGATCACCTTGACCTGACGGGGCAGGGCATCTACGTCAACGTCAACGACACCGGCGTCGACGACAGTCACGCCGCGTTTGGCAACCGGATCAAGGGGCCGGCGACCAGCGATTCCAACGGCCACGGGACGTTCGTGGCCGGTATCATCGCCGGGGACGGCGCCGGGTCGGACACGATCAAGACCAACCCACCGCCCGGCTCCCTCAACGATCCCGACTTCAAGGGCATGGCACCCAAGGCCAAGCTGCACGTGCTGCGCTCCGGTGACCGCAACGCGAACAACCACGTCTCGGATCGCTGGCTGCAGACCGAGTCGGCCACGTACAATTACGACCGCAAGTCGCGCGTCAACGTGCTGATCTCCAACAACAGTTGGGAGTACGACGAGGAAAACGACTACACCTGGGCGGCCGCCAGCTACGACGCCGCCACGCGCGACGCGCTGCCGGAGCGGCCCGGCGACCAGCAGGTGATTTACGTCTTCCCGGCCGGCAACTCCGGGGCGGGCAGCGTCAACGGGCTCAACGCCAGCCCGAACTCTGTCTCCGCGCCCGGCACGGCCAAGAACGTGATCACCGTCGGCGCAATCGAGACCCTCCGCGAGATTGCCGTCGAGTCGAAATCGTACGAGACCAACACCGTCACCGAGACCGACGAGGACGGAAACGAGGTCACGAAGGAGGAGGTCACCACGACCACCAACACGCCGTTCGCCAGCCAGACCGATTCCGACAACCAGGTGACCTATTTTTCAAGCCGGGGCAATGTCGGCATCGGCATCGAGGGGCAGTACGGCCGCTTCAAGCCGGACTTGGTCGCGCCGGGGGCGTTCATCATCTCGACGAAAACATCGGATTGGGACGACTCAATCACTACCACCACCAATACGCTCAATGGGGACGAGGCGTACGTTTACGGGGGATGGCGACATCGCAGCGAGGAAAGGGCCGAGGCGAGGCGGGAACTGGACGAGCAGCTCGGCGACCAATACCGGTACGGCTCCGGCACCAGCGTGGCCGCCCCGGCGATCAGCGGCATGCTGGCGTTGATGCAGGAATTTTACACCGGCCGCCTCAAGCGCACCAACAGCCCGGCGCTGCTCAAGGCGCTGTTGATCAACAGCGCGGCGTCGGTCGATGCGCGGTACGACCACAATGTCCGCGGCGCGGTCAACCACCAGGGCTGGGGGCTGCCCAATCTGGGCCGCGCCGTGCCGGCGTTGGCTGACGACAACCGGACCGACGAGGCCGCTTGGCCCATGCGCTTCATCGACCAGAGCCTGACCAACGCCCTGGCCACCGGCGAGAGCCGCTCGTGGGAGATCACGCTCGGCACCAACGCCCTGCATTACCCGCTGCGTTTCACGCTGGCCTGGACCGACCCGCCCGGCAACCCGAACGCTGCCGTCAAGCTGGTCAATGACCTCGACCTGATCGTCACGCCGCTCTCGCACTCGTCGCTTGGCCAAGGCGGTTCGCCCGATTCCGGTGATCCCGGCGATCCCAACGATCCCGGCGGCGGATTGACGGGAGACTCGGGCGACACCAACGAGGTCTATTACGGCAACAACATCGGCGCGTCGGTCTTCAGCTCGATGGGTGTGACCAACGACGTGATCAACAACGTCGAGAACGTCTTCATCGAGGAGCCAAGCGCGGAGCAGTACCGCGTCACCGTCTACGCGCGCCGCGTGAACGTCGACTCGTTGTCGGCGTTTTACGACACCGAGACGCCGGCCAACCACGTCGATGTCGTGCAGGACTTCGCGCTCGTGATGTCCAGCGCCAACCCGGAGGTCGGCGGCGCGTTCGAAATCCGAACCGACAAGCCGGAAGCGATCGATCTGCCGCCCATCGCCTCGCTGACCAACGGCCTGCCGATGCTCCACCAGCGGGTCGGTGCCAACTCGGCCCTGGCCAAGACGAACGACCCGGCCCACACCGTCTATGCCAACCGCCGCGGCATCACGAACCAATGGCACTTTTACACCTTCACCAATGCGCCGCCGCAGACGACGAACCAGTCCGGCTCCACGCCCGGCGGCTTGCCGACGGATGAGGACGACGATAATAAGCCAAAGTTCGGCAAACACGTCGCATTTATCACCTTCATGCCGCCGAACCTCTCCACGCCACGTTCCCGCGAGGCCGACATCGACCTGTACGTGTCTCGCGACCCGGCGCTGCTCGACCTCGATCCGTCGGTGCTTGACGCGGCGTTCCGCTCCACCGAGCGCGGCGGCACGGAGTTCGTCACGTTCGACGACGCTAAGGTGGCCGACGACGAGGTGTTTTACATCGGCGTCAAGTCGGAGGACCAGATGGCGGCCGAGTACGGCCTAGTCGGCCTCTCCACGGACGACCCGAACGGCTTCATGGATCCGGACGGCAACCTGACGATGATGCCGCTGCCGGCAATCATCCCGGACGGCTCAGCGTCCAACCCGGGCGGGGTGTCGGTCTTCGGCATCTACGCCGGCATGCCGTACGACTACGTCCGCAAGGTTACGGCCTCGAGCACGATCTTCCACCAGGAAATCGGCGACCTGTGGGGGCAGTTGAGCCACGTGCGCGACGCGGTGGTGCTCAACAACCACACCCTGGCCGACCCGCTGCCGGGTGAGCCGTACCCGACCGACTTCCTGTTCCAGTACGACGACGATGACAACCCGAGTCGGGTGACGCCTGGCTCCATCTTCACCGACGGCCCCGGCAGCCTGAACGATTTCAAGTGGCAGCCGGCGATGGGCGTGTGGCAGGTGGACATGGTCGACAGCGCGCTCGCCTTCACCGG
>JACKQG010003254.1_pt1 | contig 20134 bp, 18 predicted proteins | sample 8237621 | NCBI WGS metagenome assembly JACKQG01 (sample SAMN15677084, study PRJNA649215) | marine metagenome | biome: marine; feature: Black Sea; material: saline water; isolation source: suspended particulate matter (SPM) from the Black Sea western gyre | collected 2013-06-09/2013-06-10 | depth... | reverse complement strand
AACCTAAGGAAGCTCTGATTAATTCGGGCGAGAGAGACTGCGAGTGGAAATCGTCAGATTCAAGGCGCGAATCGTGGGCTGTAGCCTCGCTACAGCCGAGATGAAGCAACGCAGATGCTGGCGGTTTACGGCGCAGGCTTGCCGATCCGAATTGATCAGAGCTTCCCTAAAATCCATTGCTCCCAACCGTGCCAGACCGTATCGTCAGAGACATGGATAAACAGCAGTACTTCATCGACATTCATTGTCATTTGTTTACTGCTGCAGATATTCCGTTATATCAGTTGGCGAAGCGATTGCACCGGAAGGCCCAACATCCGTTGCGGTTGTTTATGGCGCCGGCGGCGATTGCTTTGTTGAGCGTGAAGAAGTTTCGCGAGTTTATTCAGTTTTTTGAATCGGAGCCGAAGCAGAACGTGCTGCGGGTGACGGGGCAATTGAAGGATTCGTTGGAGCAGTTAGGGGTTGAGGCTGAGCGGGTGATCATGACGCCTTTGATTATGGATTTTGATGCAGGCGGCAAGGTGGACAAGTTGTTGCCCCAGGTAGAGCGCTTGGTGGCGGCATCAAAATATGCGGAAGGGGTGACGATTTTGCCTTTTGTTGGCATTGATCCACGCCGGTTGTTGACTACAGGGTCGATGGCAAGTGCTGGTAGTGATGGTGATCAGAGGGCGGTTAGTCCGGCTACGGTGCGCAAGCGTTGGAAGGAGTTTTTGGATGTGAACTTGGTGAAGGGGATTGGCGCACGTGGCGGTTGGGGGCAGTTGGGCAAAAAAATTAGGAGCGGGCACTTGGTCGGGGTGAAGCTTTACCCACCGTTGGGCTTTGATGTTTTGCCGCAACAAGATCTACGTTTACGCGATTGCCATTTGGAGATTTATCGGGAATTGGCCCATCGCAAGTTGCCAGTGACGGTGCACTGCCAGGAGAATAGTTTTGAATTGGCGTCCAGCCATCAAGTTGCCATGGATTTCACTAAACCTGGGAATTGGCGTCAGGTTTTGGAATTCAGCTCGCAGCTGAGTCAATTGCGTTTGAATTTTGGCCACTTCGGCGGCGATATAGGAACCAAGATGGTGGTGCCAATGCGAAACCGCGGCGAGATGGAGGACTTTGAGGATTGGGTGGCCCCCAAAAAGCCGCGCGCGAAGGGCTGGACCTATGAAATCGTTGCCATGCTCAAGCAATATCCGAATACCTATGCCGATATTTCTGCATTCGCCTTCCAGGATAAAGTCGCCGCAGCAGCATTGATGTGGCTGCTGGCCTTTGATGAAAACGGTTTTTTTGATCAGGACGGCGCTAGCAACTACAAGCTGCAGGACAAGTTGATGTGGGGCTCGGACTACCCGATGATCCTGCCAAATTTCCCCAACTACCACTCCTATTTGCGCGCTTTCCGGCAAACAATACGCCAAAATCAGCGCCGTTTCGCCAGCTTTGAGATGCCGCCTCAGTGGCGAGAGCCCGACGCCGTTCGGGTGGGTGGGCCATCGCCTTCGGGGCAGAGCGAGGTCGCACTTGGGGTGCGAAACCACGCTGCAGGCCGACGTCGCAAAGGTCGAAATAAGCAAAGTTGGCAGCCGTTGCCGTCTGCAGCGGAGCTGTTTCAGAAATTGACTTGCGAGAACCCGCGCCGGTTTCTGTTTGAATAGCCCAAGACGGGCGGGGCTTGGTAAAATCTCGCCGTCATGTCGAATCACTCTACCAGCGGTGAGCATCGTGCTGCCGCCCAGGCGCTCGGACTTAAGGTCCCGGCGTATTTACATCTTCGCCAGGCTTACATCGACGGCGAAGCTCCCATCTGGCTGCGGTCCTCGGATCCGCAATTGGCCGGTCTATTCCAAGAGGATGCGTTTGCCTTCGAGTTACTTTGGGAGCGCATCGGTATGCAGCTGGGATTGGAGCGGCGTCAGGCGAACTTGCTGCGTTCATTGGAGAAGCTGGATCGCAACGATTTGGTCGTAGCCGTTTCCCAGGCCACAGATGAGGGCGAGCTAGAGGATTATTCCTTCGCCATTGAGCCGAGTGCAGCACCGGAGGGATCGGAAGACCCCGCAGATGAAAAATTGCAGGAGTACCTGCAAACCTTGCGCGGTTGCCACGCCACAGCTTCCGATTTGCGTGCAGCTTTCCGTGAGGTAGGCGTCATCAAGGTTAGTGCCAATGGTAAGGACGGAGTAGAGCTCGGTCCATTTCAAGCTTTGGTTGATCTGAAGACCGAAGTCAAGGTTTTGCCTCCGGCCAAATATTTGCAAATTCGTCGCGGCGAGCGCGCCCATGCCATCGCTGCCGAATTTGAGTTGCCGTTGGGCGAAATGAAAAAGGTTTTTGAACGAACCACTTTTCCGCCTCAAGAGCGTGAACGTTATTTCAACTTGTTCCAGAAATTCGTTCAAGAGGAGCGTCTGCCTAGGTTGCATCAGGAGGCACGCGCCAAGTTGAAACGTACGGCTGAAACCGCTGCATTGCGCAATGCCTGGGAGCAACTTGAGTTTTCCATTAATCGCGGCCGTCACACCGGAGTAGTTTTGGGCGTTCTTGCGGTGCGCGGCGGCAAGGTTCAGTTGTCGTTAATCAACCCGGAGGGTGAGTTCTTGCGTGCCGCATTGCTGGCTCCCAAGTCCGATTCCTTCGCTGCCGATTTGCGCAAGTACCTCGGCGACGACATCCCCAGCTTGTTGGCCTACCAAGGCGATACTTCCTCGCGCAACTTGGCTCAGAAACTGATCAAGATGCTAAAGGCAAAGGATGTAAAGCCTACCAAGAAGGTGAACAAGGCAGCCGCGGTTGATGCTACCGCTAACGCTGCTCCAAGCGGTGCTGAAGACACGCAGGTGAGCGCGCCGCCGTCCAGCGATGCGCCTATCAGCGTCGCGCCAGCGACCGTCGAACCTGCAAGCGACACACCGCCAAGCGACCCACCGCCAAGCGATGAACCCGCTGCTGAGGCACCCGCTGCTGAGACACCTCAAGCTAAAACACCTCCAGCTAAGGATCCGGCGGTCGCGGCCAACGCTGCTGCTTCGGCAAAGCCTGCTGAGCAAGCGGAAGGCAAAGGCTATGGCAAACGTGCGGCCAAAGCGCGCATGGCCCATGTGCCTATTTCGGTCGCTCGCACCCTGCAACGCGAAGTTGCGCGCCGTGGTGCGGAGACTTTGCTCAGCCACGATGAGCGTCTGGCGTATTTGCTGGCCCGTTTCGCTTGGGAGCCACGTGCGGCTGCTTTGCACACTCCCCACGTGGTTCGTGCTTTCATTTCCTTCCGCGGCGAAATTAACCACCGCCGGTTGGAGGATTTTGAAGTCACCTTCCTGCGCTCTTTGCTGCTGGAAAAAGGCATCGAATTGAACACTGCGCCAGTGGACGTGTTGCGCATGGTGCCTGGTGTGGACGCAGAGGGTGTCGTTATCGAGCGTTCTACCGGCGATTTCCGCAGCTTGGCGGATTACGCAGACCGCATGGGCGTGGTGGATCGGGATTTCCGCGCTGCGGCTTGTCTACTGCGCGTCGCAAAGGGCGAAGAAATCCTCGACTCGCGCCGTCTGCACCCGGTTTACTATGGCTTGATCACCAGGCTAGTGGAGCAAAACGACTTGAAGGTATCCGAGTTGCTGCGCAAGCCAGGCAAGATTGGCAGCATGGAGTGGGACTCTGTATTGCAAGAATTTGGTTGGCGTAAAGCAGTCATGTTCTTGGTCCGCGATAGCATCGAGCGCGGCCAACGCCGACGGCGCCCGTTTGTGCCGCGCAGTAACCGGGCGGTGCACTTGGACGCGCTAGAAGTTGGCAGTGTGGTCAATGGCAAAGTTACCGCGTTGACGGCCTATGGTGCTTTTGTTGACATTGGCGCAAGCACCGAAGGATTGGTCCACATTAGTGAAATGGCGGATAGCTTCGTAAAAGACCCAGCCACCGTGCTTCAGCCCGGTCAAGAAGTGGAAGCCCGCGTGCTTTCCATCGACATTGAGAAGCAGCGCTTCCGCTTGTCATTGCGCAGCGAAGGCGAGGCCGTGGAAGAAGACCACTCACCTTCCTACGTGCGCAGTACCCGACCCAAAGGTGGCGGTGGCGGTGGACGTCATGGTGGCGCCGGCGGTCGCGGCGGTGGCCGTGATCGTCAAGACGGAGGTGGACGTCGTCATAAGGGCGAAAAGTTGCCACCAGACCCACGCCGGGAAAAGAAGGAAGAGATCGATCCAACCAACCCGTTTTTCGTCTTCTTTAATTCAGACGACAAATAGCCAGGTCGAACTGGTTTAGCGAAACCCCCTTTTTCGGCAATCTTACGCCGCAGAAGGGGGTTCTTTTTTGGGCGCAGGGCAGCGTTTTATCGATTGCGTCGCAGGATCGACTTGGGCACACCGGCTGGAATTTGCCCTTCGACCTCAGCCAGCCAGCGTTTGCCGTCGACGCCATAGCCTTTGGTCCCAACTAATTCTGGAACCGCATGCGCCCACCAATTATTAAATAAATCCATACTGCGCTCGCGACTTTGTTTGGCTGCCAGGGAAGCCAGCGAAACCGGCAAGAAGGTGGCATCGGCTTTTTCAGAAAAGCGAATTTGCACTTCGCGATCGGGGTACTGCAAGGTGTATGTCGAGCCGCCCAACGTCTCACCGTGGCGTACGATTTTTTGCGGTTGCAACGCGGTCTGCAACTTCGGCGCATAATGCAGCCGTCCGCCTTGGCGGTCTAATTCTATCCTTAGTGGCGAGTGGCCAGTGCGCGAAAGTAAATGGCGTACTACTTCCATCGACAACTGGAATAAGGTCTCACCCTTGTTTTGAGTTTTCTGAATCCATTGATTCCATTCGCCAGCTGGAACTATCCGCGCGCCAAAATCGTCGAGCGAAAGTCCGCTGGAATGCAAGCTTCTTTGCAGGGTCAAAACGTCGAGCTGGACCCGCTCTGCGCTGACCGACGGGCAAAACGGCACGTTTAAATCCTTCAACCACGGACTGCGATCAAACCAGATTGACGGCCCGGCGGGGGAGCATCTGGCCCACGATTGAAAGTCACTCTGGTGTGGTTGAATGAGCTCCCTGAAAGCGGCAACGCTGCGCTCCAAACGAGTGCGTCCATGCGGTCCACTGTGGACTTTTTTGGAATCATCCACGCGCAAACGGCGATCATTACGAATCGGTTTGCGGGTAACGGAATTACTCAGCTCTTGCCAAAAATCGATCTCTAGCGACGGAACTCGGAACAAGCTATAGCCCACCGAAAACGGACCGACAAACGGGCCGTAACCGGCTTCGTCAACGCCGGCGAAAAAGACCATTAAGACTGGGTGAGCAGTGGCTCTGCCTTGGATTTCAGGCGCAGATATACAGCTACCACGATCACAAAGGTGAGCGCCGCAACCATTTGCGAAGTCGAGATCAGTAGTTCAGCTTGCACTCCTTCCACGCCGCGGCGGAGGAGGTCGCGATAGCCAACATAGTCCACGATGTGGCCAGATTGGTTCGCCACTCCAAGTTCATGCAACCGATTGCCGACGTCTTCTGGGCTCAAGCCACTTTTGAAAATGCCGCCACGTGCTTGAGCGTCGCCACGGAAAACCTCGACGATCGAACGCAGTACGGCATAGCCAGCCATCATGACGCACATGACTTGACCATGGAATTTTTTACGGCGCAGCATCCACATACCCAATGCAAACAGCAGAAACGCTTTCAGCGACATATAGAGTTGCGTCGGATGTAGCGCAACTTCGGTCAAATAGGGAGGGAATGCGGAGCCCTGTTTGAGCGGACTTGGGAAGGTCACTGCCCACCATGGAACGGAGCCGTCGGCGTTGAGGGCTACGGGCTTGCCAAAGTCATCGCCGACAGCAAGGCAGCCCCAGCGGCCTACCATTTGCCCAAGGAACGCAGCGGGCAGCACATAATCTGCCGTTTGCAGCGGATTCATTTGCAATTTCCGAGTCTTCCTTAGGCCTAAAACCAGAGCTAAGATGAGTCCGCCGTACATGACGAGGCCGCCTTCCCATATCTTTAAGATGGAAATGGGGTCGGCCATAAAAACGTCGAGATTGACGAGTACGTAGGCGATGCGGGCGCCAATTAGCACACCCAGCAGCACTGTCCAACTTAGGTCCGGGATGCGCTCAGCGTCCTTTTCCGGATCGCTGCCATAAGTACGCGAAAGGCGGCTCGCAAGTTGCACACCGACGAGAAAGCCCATCGCTACAAAGAAGCCAAAGCTTCGTAGCGGGACTCCGAATACCCTGAAAATTTCCGGCCACACCGCCGCATTTTAACCGTGCCCGAACCTAGTTCCCCCAATAGTCCGCAAGCAAACATTTCGCCCGCATCTCCAGCGCAGCTAACGCCGGTGAAGGTGTATTTCGAAGGTCGCTATCGCAAACTCAGCCGCGATCTGCCGCAGACTTTGTTTTATTGTCCTGAGTGCCGCGGCAAGGGCTGCGACCGCTGCGAAGGATTCGGCAAGTTAACTCGGGATTCGGTGCAAGAGTTGATTGCATGGGTGGCTATGCCGCGTTTTAAAGGGCGTCGCAATAAGTTTCATGGTGCCGGGCGTGAGGACCTGGACGTGCGCATGCTTGGAGAGGGTCGGCCATTTGTAATGGAGATTCTCAAGGCCAAGCGGCCGCAGGTAGATTTGGAAGACCTCGCTGCCGAAATCAATCGCCGCAACGAAGGCCGTTTGGAAATTACCGATCTACGCTATACCAATCGCAAACGAGTGGTTGAATTGAAAGAAATGAAAGCGGCAAAGGACTATCGCGCTTTGGTGCGTCTTGGAGGTGCAACCGAGCACCGCGCGCAGATCACTCCAGTGGATCCAGCCGCCGTCGAAGCAAAACTGGCCGAATTGTTCAAGCAGGGCAAATGCGAAATCATCCAATCCACGCCCGCTCGCGTGGCCCATCGGCGGGCAGCTTTAGACCGGGAGCGCTGGGTCCAAATTTTGGAATACGCTCAAGCTGACGCTGGTCCAAATGGGGAAACCCAATGGCATATCACGCTGCGCTCCCAACACGGAACCTATATCAAAGAAGCAATTTCTTCGGATGAAGGTCGGACTCGGCCATCTATTGCCGAATGGTTTGGCGTTCCTGCCCAGTGCGTGGAGCTGGATGTGGTCGGAATCCTGCCGGACGAAGGTTAAAACGGCATTCCCAGGATGGTGGCTTCGGCGATTAAGGCGCCGTCGCTGCGAATGACTTGGCCGTTCCATTTGATGTAGCCGCGTTTGGGGTTGACGCGTTGCAAGATGCCGGCGATCCATAGATCTTCGCCCGGTCCAGCCGCACCGCGGAAACGTACCGATTCCACGCCAGCGAAGCCGATCCAATCGTGGTACTCCTTCATGCCAAATCTGGCAAAGCCCTGCACCACACCGACCTGAGCCATGGCTTCCACCATCAATACTCCGGGCAGGATGGGGCGACCGGGAATATGTCCGCGTTCCCAAAACTCGGTGTCTTGAGCCTTACGATAGCCAACCACCAATTTCTTTTCGTCATCCCAATGCAGGATGGAATGAAATTGGGTGAATTCGAAACGGTGGGGAATCAGGTTTTGAATCCCTTCGAGGTCGAGGACGACCTGGTCAGCTGGGAAATCTTTAGGGTCGATTAACGCAGTACTCATGGCATGTAAACCGAAATCGGCCGACCTGGGGCAGCACCAAATTTCGATTCTAGGGGGATGGGGGAGACGTTCGTGGGGCCGCAACTTTGTGCAGTCCAATGAAACGGAAGACCGCGACTATAGCGACGAGCTTGATACAGTTCGAAATATTAAACGCCCACCAGATACCTTTAGGTCCCCATACCAGATGATGAGCTAGTAACCAAGCCATCGGAACCCGGATTGCGAGGCCGCTGATGGTCGTGATCGACATCAAAAAAGTGCGCCCCGCACCTGCAAGGGCTTGCTGCAATACCGAATCTGTCGCCGTTAGCATCTGGGTCCAGCCCACTACCCAAAGGTAAAGGGCGGCGGCGGCCATGACCTCGGGGCTTTCCGTGTACATGCCGACTAGGCGCTCCGGGATCCAAAGAAACAACACTGTGGCTATGCCGGCAATCAACAACGACATACTTAGGCAAGCCTTGACCGCTTCGTTGGCGCCGACGTAATCCTTGGCACCCAAACGGCGGCCGACTAGGGAAGAGCAGGCGATTGCCGGGCCCATATATCCGCAATAGCTCACTGCTTCCAAGCCATTAAAAGCGACGCCTATGCCTGCTTGCACATCGCGTCCGAAAGGGGCGACGCTAGTTTTGAGTACCGCAATAAAGGACAGCGAGTAGGCGGCGTTGCTGAAGCTGACCGGCATTCCAATTTGCAGCACACGTTTCAGCTCTGGCCAATGGAAAATCGGCCGCAGAGGCTTCATTCCATAATGTTTGGCCAATAACATCAGTCCCAGAGCGCCGCATAGACCGCGCGAAATGCAGGTCGCCACGCCGGCGCCGGCGATGCCCATTTCTGGGAATCCGGCATATCCGAAAATCAACAGCGGGTTGAGAACGAAGTTAAGAACTACCGACAGTCCGGCCAAAACCATCGGCGTGAAGGTATTGCCGAGGCCCAAAAAAACTCCGTCGGTAAACGGTTTCAGGGCCAGGAATGGTAAGCCGGCATAAATGGCGCGCAGATAGGCCACAGCCAAGTCGTGGACCTCGCCTGATGCACCGAGCATGGTGGCGGCGTATGGGGTGGTGACCCAACCAATGACTCCAATCGTCACGAACCACAAAAAACCCACCGGCACCATGGTTTGGAAAACTTTGTCGCGGGCGCTTTGATCCCCGCTGCCGGTGTGACGCGCGATCCGGGCCAAAGTGCCCGCTTGAACCAAAACGATCAGTGCAAAATTAAAAATAAGCTGGAACGAGGTCACTCCAAACGCGGCTTGGGCGTCGGGTCCGAGCGGGGCGATCCAAAATTGATCGTTGACTCGATAGCCAGCGTGCAACAGCAGCGACAAGGTCGCTGGGAGCGATAGGCGGACAGCTTCCTGCCAAGTGCTGCGCTTGGGGGACAAGCTGGACGTAGGGCTCACGCGAGATCCTGCTAGATAGGCAACACAGTCACGCGCAACGGAGCATCTTGATTGGCCGTGACCTCAAACCGACGCGTAGTCCTTTTGTAAAGACTGGGTTTGAGGAAGGTGAAGTCATATAAGCCAGGAGGGAGGGCGGGGAAGCTAGCGGTGCCGTCGGCTAGGGTTTGCTTGAAAGTGGTGTGGCCGGGTTGACCATCCGGGTCGACGCGCATGGCTTGCACGCGGATGTCTGCAATCGGAAGTTGGGTCAATTCATCAATAGCGGTGATGGTGGCCGAACCTAGCGCGGGAATAGTCAGGTCGGCCCAGGCCTCGTCGCCGATGAGTTGGGTTTCTACCATCGGACCTATGGCGCTACGCAGCTCGCCGGCAAATACCCAATACTTGCCTTCCGGCAGTCCGGAAAGTCGATAGCGGCCTTCTTCGTCAGTGGTTGCGGTAGCACGCGTGACAGTGAAGCCTGGGATAGCCTCCACTGGCCGCGCGCTGACAGGAACCCTTGCAACGGCAGCGCCTGTGGCGTCAATCACCCGGCCGCGAATGCTGCGCGAGGGAACCAGATTCAGAACCTGGCGCGGCGCCGCAGCAATTTCGGAAACGGATAAGGGGACTTCGGTGGCTTGAAAGCCGCGTGGAGCGGCGCGCACCAACCAAGAACCGAATTGCACATCGTCAAAGCGCACGTGGCGGCCACCCGATTTAGTCCACAGGTGGCGTTTTTGAGCTGGATTGCTGCCCTGCGGGATGAGCTCAATTTTTACCGTTTCCGGAATCGTGGCCCAGGCAGGGATGGCGAGCAGGACCGTTACCGTGGCTTGGACCAGCGGAGAATTCCGACGTACGGGCCCGCGGACTGGTTGAGAATCGAGGTCGGCGAGGCCGACTGGGGCAGAATTTGCCTGATTCGTAGGGTCGGACGTGCCGTCGCCGATGGGGGCGGTGGAATCGGGCCATAGGATCCATGCGCTGACTGCAATAAGTAACGCCAGCCCGACCAAAAGAATGGTGGGGCTGGCGCCAGTGAGCTTGGACCGTTGAGGCATTGCCGTCATTCTACGGCATAGCGCTGGACGGCAAGCTAGGGAACCAGGTTCCTGCTTAGTTTAAGCGAAGTTTGACACTTCAGGATCAGTCGCCGACGTAGCCGAGCTGGGCCATCGCGGCTTTGTCACCTGCGCGGGCAAATGCAATGCCTTTGCCTACCTTCTCAGGATCAAAAACGACCATTTCGTCCTCGTCCAAGACTTCGGTGGCGAGATCGAGTAGGTTTTGAGCAACGTTGGCCTGCATTTGGTTGATGCACCAGTTGGTGAGCGCACTTAGATTCTCGCCGTTCATTTCGGCTTCCAAATCAGCCTTCATCATTGCCAAAAGGCTTTGGGCTGCTGCGGAATCATTGTTTTTCACATGTGCTTGAAAAAGCAACGATGAGATTTTCATCTTTGCGCCTGGAGCAGAAGTATTGTCCAGCGCGTATTGGAATCCAGCTATCGCGGAGCCGAAATCATCGCTATTCATCGCCGAATTGGCATGGTCGATGGCAGAAGAAGCGTCGGTAAATGTGGCCGGAGTAGGCTCATCAGAGCCACAGGAAGCCAGCGACAGGAGCACGAAGGCAAGTAGGGAAGTGAATTTCAGCATGTTCAAGAGTGGTCAGACTCAGGTCGGTGGGAATTCTACCTTGCTAATGCGTGGGCTGCAGCCAGCGTTTCATTAAGTTTGACGAACGGATGCCCGATAGGAGTGCAATCGGTGGAGTAAAGCGCATCCATTCGGCCAACAAAATTGCCGAAGGCTCCATACGGTCATCCGATTGGAGTGCGAATTGCACCCTAAAAAGTTACCCACCTGTAGCCTAATCGGTGTATACTCTGCCGCTTAAACCGTCACGGACCATGCAAAAAGAAAGCAAAGTAACCGTCAAGATCCCGCGACCGCTTTACCGGCGGATTCAGCAGGTGATTGATAACAGTGGCTTCTCTTCGCCAACCGGTTTTATTGTTTTTGTGCTCCGTGACCTGATGGGAGAGGTCGAAACCAAGGCCGATCCCAACGAATTCACTCCTGAGGAACTCAGCGCAGTCAAGCAAAAGCTCAAGAATTTGGGCTACCTGTAAGCTTCAGTCCTCTCCAATAAAAACGTCTAAAAGACAACTAGGTAATACCTTAGAACGATGTACGCTCCTCACGGTGGAACTCTGATTAACCGGCTGGTCACAGGCGCCGAGCGCGATGCTCTGCTCGCAAAAGCTGCCAACCTTCCTGCTATCACCCTCAACTCGCGTGAAATGAGTGATCTGGAAATGATCGCAGTTGGCGCGATGAGTCCGCTTTGCGGTTTCATGGGTCAAGCTGACTACGACAACGTGGTCGCCAACATGCGTTTGGCCGACAATACGCCGTGGCCGCTGCCGATCGTTCTAGCTACCAAAGGCGACGACGCTGCTCCAGCCGCCGGTTCCGAAATCGCCCTCAAGGGCGAGTGTGGCACCATTTACGGTGTCATGACGGTTTCGGACGCATGGCAGCCTGACCGTGAAAACGAGTTGGACCAGTGCTTCAGTGGTACTGGCGCCAAAGCCGACCACGATCACCCAGCTTGGGGCTACCTCAGCACTTTGGGTACTTCCTACGTCGGTGGTGAAATCACTGTCGCTAATTTGCCTAGCCACGAGAAGCACAACGAGTTCCGCTTCACTCCAGAGCAGACCCGCGCAGCTTTCGCTGAGAAGGGCTGGAACACCATTGTTGCTTTCCAGACTCGCAACCCAATCCACCGCGCCCACGAGTACCTGACCAAGGTCGCTCTGGAGCAAACCGATGGTCTTTTGGTCCACCCGCTCGTCGGCGATACCAAGTCCGACGACATTCCTTCCGACACTCGGATGGAGTGCTACAAGGTACTGCTTACCAAGTACTACCCAATGGACCGCACCATGCTGGGTGTCTACCCACAAGCCATGCGTTACGGTGGTCCTCGTGAAGCCATCTTGCACGCGGTTTGCCGTCAGAACTATGGCTGCACCCATATCATCATTGGCCGCGACCACGCTGGCGTAGGGAGCTACTACGGCACCTTCGATGCGCAGTCCATCTTCGATCAGTACGGCGAAGGCGAGTTGAAGATCAACACCTTGTTGTTCGAGCACGCGTTTTACTGCAAGTTGACCGGCGGCATGGCTTCCACCAAGTCCAGCCCGGCTAAGAACGAGGATAAGATTTTCCTCAGTGGTACCAAGGTACGCGAGATGTTGACCAACGGCGAACGTCCGCCGGTTGAGTTCTCCCGTCCTGAAGTCGCAGACATTTTGATTGCGGCCTACGCCAAAGCAGAAACGGCGAACGCCTAATTTCCTGTCCGAGTCTAGAGAGTAAGAGTAAAGCGAAGGAGTACGTCCATGTTTGGTCTGTTCGGTAAAAAGAGAGAGCAAAACCACCTGTTGGTGATCACCCTCGATTCCTGTCGTTGGGATAGCTTCATGGCTGCAAAGCCAGAAAACATCGCCAAATTGGTGGGCGGGCTAGAAAACGTCGAGAGACGTTTTAGCTACGCCTCATGGACGGCTCCGTCGCATTACAACTTGCTGACTGGGTTGGTGCCACACACCAGCCCGCCAGAGGTTTACGCCTCTGAGTACTACAAGCACGATCTGTACAAGTTCACCGATCGCCTTGGTGTGGATGAAGCTGGCTTTGAAGCCATGATTCCGCACCTGTGGTTGCCGAAGTACTTAAAAAATAAGGGCTACGAAACTCACGCGTTGGTTTCGTTGCCGGTGTTGAACCCTGCCACCGGGATCAACAAAGATTTTGACACCTTCAAGCTGATGCCGAAGCACAACGACATGTTGTCGATGCTCGACGAGATTGAAGTACACACTAAGCGCGAGTCCAAAGGTATCAAGGGCAACAAGCCGCAGTTCTACCTGATGAACGTCGGCGAAACCCACTACCCATACGGGTTGCCCGATGAGGACAAAAACGATCTGCCGCACATTTCTGGCGTCAACGGAATTTTCCGCAAGCTAGATGGCCAGATTGACGATGGGGGTAACCTGGTTTCGGATAACGAATCGGGCGCCTTCATGGATATGGACATGATTGAGAAGTGCCGTACGCGCCAAATCGAAACTGTCCGCTACCTCGATCAAGAGGTCTTTCCACGCTTTTACGACATGCTGCCAAAGGATACCTGGGTCATCGTGACCGCAGACCACGGCGAATTGTTCGGCGAAGCTGGTTACTTCGGCCACGGGCCGATCATGCACGAAAAGTGCTTCGAAGTGCCTTTCCTCGAAGGAAAGCTCAAATAACTCCCTGATGGCCTAACAGCCAACTCCTACGACCATGACCAACAAAAAAGGTTTCTGTCTCTGGTTCACCGGCCTGTCTGGATCCGGTAAGTCCACTCTGTCCCGTATGCTCGAGCCGGAACTGCGTAAGCGCGGTTGCAACGTCGAGATTCTCGACGGTGACGAAGTTCGCGAGAACCTCTCCAAAGGCCTCGGCTTCTCCAAGGAAGACCGCGATACCAACATTCGCCGCATCGGCTACGTCGCCAAGCTGCTGGCTCGCAATGGTGCCATCGTTATGACGGCCGCCATTTCGCCTTACGCTGAAGTCCGTCGTCAGTGCCGTGGCATGATCAGCAACTTCGTGGAAGTTTACGCTGATTGCTCGGTGGAAGAGCTGACTCGTCGCGACGTCAAAGGCTTGTACGCAAAAGCTTTGTCTGGAGAGATCAAGAACTTCACCGGAATTTCCGATCCATATGAAGTTCCTGAGAACGCGGAAGTCACCGTGAACTCCGAAACTCAGTCTGCTGAGGAAAGTGTGAAGATCATTCTCGATTACCTCGAGGCAAATGATCTGATTCCGACTGCGGCTACCGCAAACGCATAGAATCTACCCGGGGAGGGACTATAGTCTCTCCCCGAACCTTTCCTTCCGGGGTTTTGTCCCATTCGGACACCGATGAGTCGCACACGCAACCGCCTTTTCGCCTTCGCAACCATTGCGGCTATTTTTGCCGCCTCCCAGCCGGCCCAGGCTTACATAGGCCCCGGGGCCGGATTCGCCTTTCTGTCGGGTGGATTGGTACTGGTGGGTGCATTGTTTCTGGCCGTTGCAATTGTCGCCGCTTATCCAGTTAAGCTCCTGCTCCGTGCCGTTAGCGGCAAAGGGCGAATTAAAGGTGAAACCAAGCGTTTGGTGATCATCGGCTTCGATGGCATGGATCCACAGTTGGCGCAGCGTTTCATGGAAGAAGGGCGCATGCCCAACATGAAAAAGGTAGCGGAAGAAGGCGTTTTTTCGCCGCTGAACACATCGTATCCCTCGATGTCGCCGGTGGCGTGGTCGTCCTTCACCACCGGAGTCGACGCTTCCCGCCACAACATTTTTGACTTCATTACCCGCGACCCTTGCACCTATTTACCGGTGTTGTCGTCGTCGGAAATAACTGCTGGCGAAAAAGCGCTGCTGAAGATTGGCAAGAAGGAATTCTTCAAGCGTCCTACTGGCGGTATACGCTTGCTGCGTAAAGGCAAGCCGTGGTGGACTTTTTTGGGTGAGAAGAAAATCTTCTCGAACATCATTCGTGTACCGATCACTTTCCCTCCGGAAAAATTTCACGGCGCGAGTTTGTCAGGCATGTGCGTGCCTGATTTGAAGGGCACTCAAGGCTCTTTCACTTTCTGGACTTCCAACGCTGCTCAAGCTGGCCCCGAGGCCGGCGGTGACGTGTTGATGGTAGGCCGCGACGGCAATACCCTGCGCTGCCCAATCACGGGTCCTGCTGACCCCGGTGGATCTAAGCCGGAACCGATGCGCATCCCAATGAAGGTCGAGGTGCTGGAAGACGACAAGCGCATTCGCTTGAGCATCGGTACGAAAGGGGAAGAGCAAATCGTAGAGCTTGGCATGAAGGAATACAGCGATTGGATTACGCTGGAATTCAAGTCCAAGCACTCGAAGGCTAAAGCTTCCGGTATCGCCCGCTTTTATTGCATGGGTACCAAGCCTGAATTCGGTTTGTACATGACGCCGATTCAGATCGACCCGTCCAACCCGGCGATGCCGATCTCGCATCCAACGGTGTACTCGATTTACTTGGCTAAGAAGCTAGGTCCGTTCGCTACTTTGGGTTTGGCTGAGGACACCTGGGCGCTGAACGAGCGCGTGATTGATGAAGAAGCGTTCTGGAAACAGTCGCTGAACATCTGGCAAGAACGTCGCCTGCAGTTGTTTGATGCCTTGAAGACTACGCGTAAAGGATCCGTCGTCTGTGTTTTTGACGGCACCGACCGAGTGTCACATATGTTCCACCGTTATTTGGATCCGACGCACCCAGCTAACGAGGGCAAAGATACGGAGTGGGGCAAGGACAAGGTTGCTGAGATTTACGGCATCGCCGACGACTTGATCGCCGAAGTGCGGGCGAAACTGGATCCGAAACGCGACCGCTTGTTCATCATTTCCGACCACGGTTTCTGCCAGTTCAAGCGCGGCGTCAACCTCAATGCTTGGCTGCGCGATCATGGCTTCCTGGTGTTGAAAGACACCGCGCCGGTCGACGAAAAAACCGGCAAGCAGATTTCGCGCGACTGGATGGTCGACGTCGACTGGAAAAAAACCAAAGCTTTTTCGATGGGCTTGACTGGTTTGTTCATCAACCGCAAAGCGCGCGAACGTGACGGCATCGTCGAAGAGGGCGCAGAGCTGTTTGAGGTCAAGCGTCAGATCAAAGAAGGCTTGATGAAACTGGAAGATCCAACCACTGGCAAATTAGTTTTCCGCGACGTCTTTGACGCCGACGAAATCTTTACCGGGCCATACGTGTTTGAAGCACCTGACCTGTTCGCAGGCTACGTGCGCGGTTACCGTAACTCGTGGAACTGTGCTACCGGATCCTGCCCACCAGAAGTGTTTTCGGATAACACCAAGTCTTGGTCTGGCGACCACTGCATCGATCCCCGTGAAGTACCGGGCGTGATGTTCTGTGATAGGCCGATTAACACTGACAATCCGAACTTGATGGACCTGGCGCCGACCGCGCTACGTCTGTTTGGCCTGAAAATCCCGCCATACATGCAAGGCCAAGCCTTGTTCGGCGACCGCAAGCCAGATCCAGAACCTAAATTGGCCGATCGCGCCAACGCTGAACCTTCATCTCCCGCCACTGCCGACGCCAAGGAAGAGGTTGCATAATGCGTTTTTCAATCCTTTCCTTACTTTTTGGTGCAGCGCTGCTTGGCAGCTGTGGAGATAGCGCAAAGACCTCCGAAACACGCATGGTTGTCTTCGGGGTTGACGGCTTGGATCCAGAATTGCTGCAAGAGCGGATCGATCGTGGGATTTTGCCGAACTTCGCCCAATTGGTCGCAAATGGCACTTTCCAGCCATTGCAGACCTCTTGGCCGCCGCAGTCACCCGTAGCTTGGTCCAACTTCATTACGGGAAGCAATCCTGGCCAACATGGTCTGTACGATTTCATTCACGCCGACAGACATAACTATGGCGTGTTGAATTCTATGGCAATCTCCGAACCGGTTGATCTGGAAATCAGCTTGGGCGGATACAAGATTCCGTTGCTCGGAGGTGATCAATCGCTGACCCGCGCGGTGCCAGCATTTTGGGAAGTCATGTCGGACGCAGGCGTGCCGGTCTACGTGCATCGGATGCCGGCCAATTACCCGATGGCGGATACTACCGCCGTCACCTTCCCGGACATGGGGGCACCTGATTTGGCTGGCGCTGCTTCGGGCAAGGCATTCTTGTGGAGTGAAGACCCCGCTCGCGTCGACAAAGATAGTGACTCCTACTACATCCGCAATGTGGCGGTGAACCGCTTAGGCTTGGAAATGTCTGGCGGCAAGGGCATCGTCAAAATTCCGTTGACCATTTATGGACCGGAAGACACTGCCAAGGATTTGGATAGCGAGCACGATCAGGTTTCGGATTTGGATCGCCAACGTCGCGTCGCCGAAACTGCTGGCAATACTTCCGAAGTCAATCGCATCGGCGACGACATCGCCGCGTTGAACCGCACCATTCGGGATGAGATGGAAATCTCGACCGCGTTTGACGCCTACCTTGACTACACCGGCTCCAAGCCCTACTTGACGGTCGAAATTGGCGACGCTTACGGCATGGCAGGCGTCGGCGAATGGACAGATTGGGTGGCGGTTGAATTTGAAGTTTTGGGCGGCATGATGAACTTGAGCGGCTACACCCGTTTCCTGCTCAAGTCGGCCCAGCCATTTGAACTTTACGCCGCGCCGATTCAAGTTGATCCATGGAACCAGGCGATGCCGGTCAGCACGCCGGAAGAAGCCGCCACCGAAATGGCCGACGTCATCGGACCTTATTACACCCAGGGATTCCCCGACGCGTATAAGGCTTACAAAGCTGGACTGCTGGACACCGGCGATTTTGTATCGCAATCTGACACCGTGTTCGACGAACGCGGCCTGATGTTGGATTACGCAATGGATCAGGTCAAGGACAGCGGCGGCTTGCTGTTCTTTTACACTGGTTCATTGGACTTGCGTTCCCACATGCTATGGTGGGCGCAAGACGCCAAGCACCCGCACCAGGAGGGGCCAGGCAGCATTGAAGACCAGCTTTACCCACAGTACTCGCAGCAAATCGATCGCATTTACAAGCAGGTCGATGACATGTTGGGCAGGGTAATCGAGCGCATTGAACAAATGGAAACTGATGGCTCTCGCATAGAGCTGATCGTAATGTCGGACCATGGTTTTGCGCCATTTCGCCGGCGCATAAATACCAACGACTGGTTGCTGAAAGAAGGTTACTTAGTGCTTAAGAAAGGGGAAAGCTCGGGCAGCATTGCCGCGCATGGCAGCTTGGATAACGGCGAAATCGATTGGGATAGTTCCATCGTCGATTGGAGCAAAACCAAGGCTTATGCAGTTGGTTTTAACGGCATCATATTAAACCGAAAGGATCGCGAAGCCAGGGGCATCGTCAGCATCGAGGAAGCCAATCCTATGCTCGACGAGATCCGCGACAAATTGCTTTCCCTGCGGGATGAAGATGGCACCCAGGTGCTGACCCGTGTGCTCAAGGCTAGCGAGGTGTACTCTGGCAACATGCTGGGCAGCGCACCAGACTTGCAACTTGGCTTCAATGTAGGCTACGGCGGGTCCGACCCTGCAGCGGTTGGCGAAATTACTGGTGGACCCATTCTTGAGGACAACGATAGTCGATGGTCCGGCTCACACCTGATGGATCCTGAATTGGTACGCGGAACCATTATCGTTCGTAGCGGTGCCACACTTTCCAAGGATCCAGCGCTTGAGGACATCACCGCAACGCTCTACAGTCAGTTCGGCGTTGCCCCGCCGAAGGAAATGGACGGCAAATCCCTGTTCTAGTCCCGCCCATCAACCCACTTCAACCCGGAGAACAAAATGTTTGGAGGCCCTAAGGTCAAAATTAATAAGGACATCCTCGAGCGCGCCAAAAAGGTTGCCGAGGTTGCCGGTTACTCTTCCGTCGAAGAGTTTGTCGAGCACGTGCTCGAAAAAGAACTGAAGGAAATCGAAAGCGCAGGCAGCTCCGACGCCGATATTACGGAATCGTTGCGCGGCCTCGGTTACATCAGCTAAGCAAATGATCGGAACTCTCATCGTCATAGCCATCTGTGCTGGCCTAGCCGGCGTTGGCTACTTTGCGCCTGCAATCCTGAATTCGGTGTTCAACTTGTTGGACATGGGTTTGGGTTGGATGGGGCCATTTTTGATGGTCACATTAGTGAGCGCCTTGACTGGCGTGCTTTTCATCTTGGCGTTCCCTCACGTGTCCGCCCAGGGATGGATCGTGGCGGTGAAAGACCGAATTAAATACAACCTGCTTGGCATTCGCATCTTCCAAGATGACATGCCGACGGTAGGGAAGGGCGTGGTCGGTTCCATGGGCTGGAATCTCGGCTATATCAGCTTGAACATCCTGCCAATGATCGTGTTGGCAGCGCCGTTCATGGTGATTTGGTTCCAGCTGAATGCGCTGTATGCCTATAAACCGGCGGAGGTCGGGCAAGAGCTTCAAGTCGTCGCCGAATTCCGTGAAGGCATTCAGGCATACGAGGTCGAGGTTGCGGTCCCTGCCGGTTTGGAATTGATCCAACGCGGAAATACCCGCAACAAGGTGGTGCTAAACGTTCGCGCTACCAACGATGGCACTCAGGATTTGGTGTTTAAGCACCAAGGCCAGGAAGTGAACAAATTGGTGGAAGTTGGCACCGATACGCGGCGTTTAGCACGATTGCGTACCTCTGATCCATTCGGCAATTTTGTTGCCCAAAAGGACCCCATTCTGTTTTTTGGCGACGACGTGCTGCCCGCATCGTCTTTTGTCAAAACTATCACCGTTCCCTACGCCAACGCACCTCTAGGCTTCATGGATGGCGGTGAAATCAGCATCATGCTGTGGTTCATCGTGGTTTCTATGGTGGTCGGCTTCGGCCTTAAAGGTGTATTTGGAGTGGAGATCTAGGCTCGCTTGGATCGCGCCCGACTTGGTAGAGGACCCACCTCCGCCCAAAGGCAGCTGGATTGATTGGTCTAGCGGCGTGGGCAGGCTTATCCTGTCTAAGTGAAGCTACATACGAAGATATTGCTGTTCATGGCCCTCGGGGTCGGGGTGGGTTTGTTGTTGTAGGCTTTCATCGAAGCGTCTTATGTAGAGTCGACGATTTCTATTCAGGGCGGGTCTACTTTCGTCAAGCCAGCACTCGATCCTGATTGTCAGCGCGCAACCTGGATTCAACCCTTCGCGATGGTGGCTCAAATTTTTATGAGCCTGCTGAAGATGTTGATCGTGCCGTTGATCTTGACCAGCATCGTCACCGGTGTAGCCATCCTCGGTAGCGGCAAGGATTTCGGTCGGTGGGGCGGCAAAACGCTGCTTTATTACATTACAACTTCGTTGCTGGCATTTATGACCGGCCTGATGGCGGTTTACATATTTCAGCCGGGGACCAATGCCAAACTGTGATTGCAGCTACCTGACAAATTTGAGCCCTCCGCCGGTTTGTCCTCCGCCGACGTTCGTACGCGCC
>JACKQG010001291.1_pt1 | contig 20141 bp, 13 predicted proteins | sample 8237621 | NCBI WGS metagenome assembly JACKQG01 (sample SAMN15677084, study PRJNA649215) | marine metagenome | biome: marine; feature: Black Sea; material: saline water; isolation source: suspended particulate matter (SPM) from the Black Sea western gyre | collected 2013-06-09/2013-06-10 | depth... | reverse complement strand
GATGCCAACGAGATCAATCGTATTCTCAGCTATAAAAGTTACGAATCGGAATACAAAGTTGTGATCATCTGGATGATCGAAAAACTCTATCATCAGGCTGCGCCTAAATTGCTGAAGATCCTGGAAGAGCCGCCCGATAAAACCCTCTTTATCCTGGTCTCCGATAATCCTGATCTTGTCATTGCAACGATCCTGTCGCGCTGTCTTCCGATACGAATACCCAAAATTCCCGGGCAGGAGAAGCGCAAACTGCAGATGGGGGAAGAGGATCACTATCATTTTGAAACATTCCGGAATTGGATGCGACTCTGTTTTTCCAGAAACGTCCCCGAACTCATTGGGTTTGCCTCGGAAACCGGTAAGATTGGCCGGGAAAAACAAAAAAAACTGCTTCGATATGGCCTGGAGATTACTAGTAACAGTACTTCGATCCGGTTCGGTCAAAGTCAGTTTGTTACCGTTGAAGGAGAGGAGTTGGAGTTCGCTCAGAAGTTTTCACCATTTCTGACACCAGAGAAGCTCCCCCGATTCTACGATCTGTTCAATACCGCCACCTACCACATTGAACGCAATGCCCATGCACCGACTCTTTTCCTTGATCTTTCCATGAAAATCACCGGTCTGATCAACGAATAACTTTTTGTACCTTTGCCTGCAAGGTAACTCCAATGGACAATAACGAAACATCATCTAATTCATCAAACCCCAACCCTTTTTTCACCCGAGGCTGTTGTGAACCACCCAGGATCGGACAAAAAAATGACGGTGTTTTCAAGAACCAGTGTAGCAAATTCGATTCTTTCGACTGGTTGAAAGACCTTCCTGTTCCATCCGGCCATATTCCTTTCGATATCGTAGAGGTTCGATTTAAAAACAGCCGGAAGGATTTCTTTCGTGCCACACCGGATATGATGCTGAATATAGGGGATCTCGTTGCTGTTGAGGCCTCTCCCGGTCATGATGTTGGGATTGTGAGTATGGCTGGAGAACTGGTCAGGTTAAAGCTGCACAACAGAAAAATCGATCCTGCGTCTGATGAAATCCGGAAAGTCTATCGCCGGGCACGTATCAATGATGTTGAAAAGTGGATTGCTGCAGTCGAACTGGAGACCTCTACCATGTTCAAATCCAGAGAGATAGCCGAGCAACTTGGCCTTGTCATGAAAATCAACGATGTGGAGTACCAGGGAGATATTACCAAAGCTATTTTCTACTATACAGCTGATGAACGGGTGGATTTCCGTGAGCTCATAAAGGTATTTGCAGAAGAATTCAAGATCCGTATTGAGATGCGTCAGATTGGAGCAAGACAGGAGGCCAGTCGCCTTGGCGGAATCGGTTCTTGTGGCCGGGAGCTTTGTTGTTCTACCTGGATGAATCAGTTTCACTCTGTTACCACTCAGACAGCACGCATACAACAACTCTCTCTGAATCCTCAAAAGCTCGCCGGACAATGTGGAAAGCTTAAATGCTGCCTGAACTACGAGCACGCAATATACCTGGATGCCCTGAAAGATTTTCCCGATACCGAAATTGTTTTGAAAACGAAAAAAGGAGAGGCGACGCATCAAAAGACCGATATTTTCAGCAAACTGATCTGGTATTCATATATTAACGAGCCGAATAACCAGATGGCTATCCCGGCAGAAAATGTCATCCGGATAATTGAGCAGAACCATAACGATATTCTTCCTGATAACCTGGAAGAGTTCTCAAATAGCACCAAACTGAAGCCAGATTTCGAAAACAAGAATCAGCAGGATGAATTGAGTTATTTGGATCAAGAATGAGACTCTCCATCCTTACATATCTCTTCCTGTCAGTGATACTCTCCGTGCTGTTCATCTCTTGCAATCATAACCGTTTTTTTGAAGAGAGCGTGAAAATTGAAGATGGCATCTGGCGATCGGATAACATTGTTACCTTTTCTGCCGTTATAACTGATACAATAGCCGTGTATAATATGTATCTGGATGTCAGAAATGATATTAGCTATCCGTTCAGCAACCTGTACCTTTTTCTGAAAACAGAATTTCCAAACGGGCAGATCGCAAAGGATACCATTGAATGTATGCTGGCCAGCTACGATGGAAAATGGTTGGGTTCTGGGATTGGCAGTGTGAGATTCAACAGGTTCCTGTTTCAGCAGGGAATCAGTTTCAGAATGTCCGGCACTTATCGGTTTGAGCTGGAACAGGCCATGCGTGTTGCCGAATTGAATGGGATCCGGGATATCGGGATCCGTATTGATAAAGAGTAAAAGCTGATTATTCGTTATACGATGGGATCGAAACGTAATCTATTACGAAGCAAAATAAGAAAGTACATCTGGGGATTCTGGATTACATACTTTCTCGGGCTCCTGCTGATCATTCTCCTGTTTATCTCCATTGGATATGGCCTCCTTGGCAAGATCCCCAGCTTCCGGGAGCTGGAAAATCCTGAAAGCAACCTCGCTACCGAAATCTACTCATCCGACGGCAAATTACTTGGCAAATACTATGTTGAAAACCGTTCCACCATTCAGTACCAGGACCTTGGTCTGAATATCGTGAACGCCCTGATCGCTACAGAGGATGCCCGGTTTGAAAGTCATTCAGGAATCGATGCCAAAGCCACAGCCCGAATGTTTTACGGTATTCTTACCGGTACCGACAGAGGTGGAGGCAGTACGATTACCCAGCAGCTTGCCAAGAACCTCTTTCCGCGGAAACCGAGGTATACAAAAATGGAGCTGGGAGTGATGAAATTGAAAGAGTGGGTCACAGCTGTCAAATTGGAGCGAAACTACTCCAAGCAGGAGATTATCGCTATGTACCTGAACACGGTCGACTTCGGGAGTATGTCGTTTGGGATCAAATCGGCATCAAAAACATTTTTCAACAAAACACCGGATCAGCTCACTCCCGACGAATCAGCCATCCTTGTTGGGATCCTAAAAGCTCCAAGTTTTTTCAGTCCTGTCAGAAATCCTGACCGGGCCTGGGATCGTCGAAACATCGTATTGAAGCAGATGGAAAAATATGGGTATATCTCCAGGCTGGAGTATGATACGCTTATCGAACAGCCCATTGATATGTCGAATTACCGGATCCTGGACCATACGAGCGGCCTTGCTACCTATTTTCGGGAGTACCTGAGAATGTTCCTGACTGAATGGTGCAACGGTCACTCCAAAGAGGATGGAACGCCGTTTAACTTGTACCGCGACGGACTTCGTATTTACACGACAATCAATACCGTAATGCAGGAATATGCTGAACAGGCAGTCTGGGAATATATAGGGGGAGAACTTCAGCCCTCTTTTTTCACTCACTGGAAAGGCCATTCCAATGCTCCGTTCGTCTTTGAGGAGAATGCAAGAAAAGAGATCTTTAAGCTGATGACTTCAGCCATGAGGCGTACCGACAGATATTACCATCTCAAGAAATACAATTTAACTGAAGAGGAGATATACGAAAATTTCAAGCAGCCTGTAAAGATGAAAGTCTTTTCATATCATGGAACTATCGACACGGTAATGACTCCCTGGGATTCAATCCGTTATTATAAATACTTCCTGCAGGCCGGCCTGATGTCGATCGACCCGTACACCGGCTACATCAAAGCCTATGTTGGAGGTATCGACAACAAATATTTCCAGTACGATCACGTGATCCGCAGCAAACGACAGGTTGGGTCAACGTTCAAGCCATTTCTTTATACACTTGCTATTCAGGAGGGAGAGACACCCTGTACCAGATACCCCAATGTGAGGCCTGTCATTGAGTTGTACGACGGTGAAAAGTGGTCTCCCGACAACTCCAGTGACGCCCGGATCGGAGAAGAGGTGCCGCTGAAATGGGCGCTGGCCAACTCCAATAACTGGATCAGTGGCCAGCTGATGAAGAAATATTCACCCCAGGAAGTCATCAACATCGCCCGGAAGATGGGCGTGGTCAGTTACATTCCACCGGTCTACTCCATTGCACTGGGTTCAGCTGATCTCTCGTTATATGAGATGGTAGGGGCTATGAGTACATTTGCCAACAAAGGACAGTGGATCGAACCGATTTTCATCACCCGAATCGAAGATAAATACGGAAACGTGCTTGAGCAGTTTATCCCGCAACGGCAAGAGGCCATCAGTGAAAAAACGGCCTATCTGATGATCGAATTATTAAAAGGTGTGGTGGAGAGTGGTACCAGTGTACGATTGCGATATAAATATGGCTTTACCAATGAGATTGCCGGCAAAACCGGTACTACCCAAAACCAGAGCGACGGATGGTTCATGGGGATCACACCCGACCTGGTAACGGGTATCTGGGTAGGTTGTGAAGACCGCGCAGCCCACTTCCGGACTCTCACCCTGGGACAGGGAGCCAATATGGCCTTACCTATCTGGGCAAATTATATGAATAAAGTCTATGCCGACTCCGTCACAACAAGAATCACCAAGCGTGACTTTGATAAACCCTCATTTAAGGTAGATGTCACCTTCAATTGCGACTCGTTACAGCAGATCATCAAAATGACAGAGAAAGATAAGTTCGATGAGTTTTAGGCGTATGAAATTTTCATTAAGGATCAATTTATTCCAGTCAATCTCAAATGAATACTATCGTATCGAATAGGACAATAATGATGATTAAAAAAATAGAGTTTTAAGTAACTCCCTTTTGTTCCTTTCAAGAAATTAGCATCCAGTGTTTCCTCCAGTTGAAATGTGTGCCATTCTCCCGGAATAATCTGATCGGGCGGAATTCCAGGGAATTGCAATCGGTCGTACATGGAATGTGTAAATGTTGTATCCTCTATGGTCATCACAAGCCAGGGTAACTCATATTTATCGATCGCTTTTGCAATAGTGTATTGAAACTTGATATCTATGCCAAACCCCCTGTAGTCATCAGAAAGCTCGAACGGATCAATTACAGTGATGTACTTATTCGGGGTTTTACCGAATTGTAAGCCCACAGAATCGAAAGAAATTATCAGCGTTGTGTCAAAGTCAACCGTCATGATAAGTTGCGGTAGAATAATCCGATTCTCTCTCATGGCATAATTGAAAACAGCATCTGTTGTTTTCAATTCATCCTTGAGTTGGTTTTGCTTCTTATTATCATTTATAGGAATCGTTTTCAGGCCATCCTGAATCTCAAACAACCGATTGTTAGAGAGAAAGAACTTGTTCTTCAGAAATTCATTTTTTGTCTGTGAGGAGGAAACAAACTGTATGGCATGTGTATTTCTGAACTTGGATGTTGTATCAATGCCATTGCCTACCCAGTGGACATATGGATGATCATCGAATCCATAGTGGTTGTTGATCATCGCAATCAGGGTAGGTGTAACATCTTGATGTGAAGACACGGAGTTGAATTGCTTGGTCTCTTTCAATAAAGGGGAATAAATAATCAATGGGACATGATACCGCTCAATGGAAGATATAGAAGAGTATCCTAGCTCCATAGAGAAATGATCTCCAGTTATGAAAAATATCGTATTCTCAAAATCAGCACGCCTGGAATAGGTCTCAAAAAAAGAACGGAGGGCGTCATCTGAATATAAAATAGCGGCAAAAAGTTTTTTGTTCAGATCTGTTTTCTTTTTCTTCTCCGGAGGGTATTCCGGCTGAGATGTGATCCGGTCATATTGATTCATATAAAAATCCGCCTCCGGGAAATCATACGGGCTATGTGTTGAGAGGGTCAGATAGATATCCAAACGAGGTTGCTTCTGCAACGAATCTATGACCTCTATCGAACGGGCAAATGCATATTCATCATGATGGCCCCATTCAAAATCGGGATACTGTGCTTTGATTTGATCATATTTAGGACCGAAATCCTCCAGAATATAATCGGTCTGGTGTTTTTTCAGAAATTGATTGTAATTGGTAAATTTCGCATCTCCTCCGTAAAAAAAGCTCACAAAATATCCATTATCATGAAGATATTGAATCAGGGAGGAGTGATAAGGCATCTGCCCCATATCCCTCTGTAACTCACCGCTCCCATATGGAAGTGAAGCAAAAAGAGCTTGGAGGACGTGAAAGGTGCGCTCTGAAATAGATAAAAAATTGGGCCAAAAAAGACTTCTATCTTTTAGGGAATCAAGAAATGGTGTGAAATTTCCATACCACGATTGTTCGCCAATATATGCTGTTGAGAGAGATTCAAAAATGATAAACACAATGTTTGGCAAAGAATCCTGCAACTCGAAAAAAGGCCCTAAAACATCTTGCGTGTTATCTTTATGAAGCAAGGGATAACGTTCGGAGAAAAAGTTAAACTCAGAATGCATCTTTTGATATTTCTCAATTGCCTTAGATATTTTACTTGGTTCATATGAACTCTTTCCCCATAAAAGATAGTCAAACCCATTGCCAATAAAATAAGCGGATTTATTGACCCGATAATGATACTGTACGTCTGATTCATAGTCCTTTGCGCAATTAGAACTACGAAAAGAGAGAGTCAGGGCAACCAGGAAGAGAAGCACAAGCAGGGTTGTCTTCCGATTGCGGAATGTTAGCTTTCTTAAAAGAAACTGAAGAGCTGACAGAAAGATCAAAGAGAGGAAAAACGGGAGAAAAGACCAGAAGTCAAGGCTTTCAGAACTATTGATTACCATTATGATCTCACCAAAAGAGTATCGAAACAAGACCTCATTCAACGGAAATAAATTGACAGAAAAGTACTTGATTAACGCAATCTGTAAAATTGTAATCAAACAAAGTAGAATGATATAAAAGATAATCCCGGTTTTTCGATTCAGCAGGGAGAGTAATATAAAAGGGAGAAACATGATGAGGGCAAACACAAGAAAGGAGTTGAAGTCATGCCACAGGCCGGCCGTTTCAATAGTAAATGGACGATCCAGAATATCTTGCACATGTAACAGGTAATAGTACTCAATGAACCTCAGAAAGATCAATATGGGTAGAAAGGCAAGATTCAGAATGGCATATCTCGCTGCAAGTGAAATCAGTTTCTCTTTCATATCATTCAATGACGACTTCATAAATTTCCCCTGTGATGTCATTTTTCGGGAAAGGGATGTTATCCTGTGTGAACATAGAACCGATCCACCAGCGTGTGTTGTGAAACTCCTGGGTGATGATCAGCAGCATCTGGTTGTTGGGGATGGTGGTTATGGTGTGATCAACGTAGCCAACCACCCGAAGCTGGTCTTTTTCGGGTCCGATACGCCAGATGATCCGTTCCGGCTGCCAGTCGATCTGGAAGTAATAATAGGGCCCACCAAACAATTCATCATCCGACTCCGGGCTCTTCGATGTGATCGCCCGGTAGGTATCTCCCCATTTGTGTTGCCAGAAAAGCTGACCATCATATTCGATCGGGTTACAGCCGCCGGCATAGTTCACCGGATCCTGACAGGCCATATCCCAGTTGGTACAGGCAACGAGGATCTCGTCCTTCATCTCCTCTATTTCCTCAGGAAGTGCGATATTCCAGTTTGTGATATTGGCCTGGTCGATCAATCCTTTATTGTAAGCCGGAGGTAAGATGTAACTGGGACAATATTTTGTGGTTTTCAGGATTTCAAAATCGACCTCCGAATATCCCACGTTCTTTACCCGTACATCCTTGTCACCGCCATAATAGTTTGCAAAATAGCCCAGATTATTACAATCACGGCGATGATTCCAGGGTGATTGATCCTGTGTAAAAAGCCAGATCGCGTTGGTCAGGCCGTTCCACAATCCATTTTTGTTCAGAAGCTCCGTCAGGTTTGCCTTGACTGTCCATTTTCCATATGTAAAACCGTGACGTGAGATCACTCCCACATTCTGTTTCTCCCATTTGCCAAACTCCGTCCCGGGATTCTTCATGATGATCTTATCCTCTTCGGGATCGGAAATTATCGTTTCGCAGGGATTCCGGGCGGTGGTAGCTACTACGGCAATCAGTTCCTCTTTCCTGTAAAATTGTTTATTCCAGTTATATTCGGTCAGGGAATAATTATCTTTCAATACATCGGCGATTACCGGGATGTTGCTATATTTTGTCGTGGGATCTATGTAATGAATAAACTGTTCGAAAGCTGCCTGATCATAGATTTGCTCGCTGTTGCCACAATTTCCTGTAAACATATCTCCATATTCATCCCTTGGATAATAAAATGGATTGATATAGATCCCTGCACCCAGGTCGGGTTTGGCAACGACTTTGAGGATATTGGGGAATCTATTGACAACCGTATTCGGAAGTTCTCTGCCCTCTCCATAGAGAAAGTAGAAATAGGGATTTACAAACGATACGCTATCCTTCGGCAAGCTGATATTCAGAATATAATCTGGAATTACATTGCTCTCTACATATTCAGGCATGGTCACAGCAAGCATGAAACTATAGTCGCCAACACGGGGATTCCGTTTCCATCGGTCGTTCGATTCATTTGTATAATAGCGTGTTTCATCTCTCGGATTTCCGACTATTCGAAACCTATCTGTTATCCGGTGAAACTTCCCATCCGCAGGGATCTCTGCTGTTATGACAAACGTCCTGTTCACATCTTCCCAGCTTCCGTAAAAATTTTCCCAGGCATATTCGTTCAGTTGGATACTATCTGTTGCATCTCTTTCGGGAAACTTGTACGATTCATTCTGGTAGTAGATTTTATAGGCAAACTTCTGTGGAGATGAACCGGTATTCTTGATATAAAATTCCATCTCGAAACGACCACTCTCTGTTTGTTCCGGTGAAGGAATCAGAAATCCTGCTCGCCTGGGCGCTGTATAATCCAGATAGAGTAGTTTATCACTAAAGACATTGTTCATCTCTTCTCCAGCTATATCTTTTTTCCAGTTAACCAGGGGATTGAATCCGTTGACTGTAAACTGGCCGGAGATTACTTCCGGGCCTTCCGGAGAGTGAGAACAGGCTGTTGTCAGCACAAAGCAAGCCAGGCCAACCAAAGATATAATATGTTGAATTTTCACAAACATCGTCTCTATTTTATTGGTTCAACGGAATAGACCTGTAGAGAGTTGGGCAAGCCGGGAAGATTTTCATAGTCTGAGCATTCTCCACCTGAGAAATTTTTCTGTTTACAGTTTCTTGCTACAACCATCACTGAAGTGACCATTGGATTGATCCAGTTGCCGGTATGGATCTTCAGGATCTCGTAATACTTGGGATTCATATCATTCAGGTAGCCTGAGAAATCAATGTTTGCCAGGATCTGAAATGTGGTATCATTGAAACGGATATCTTTCAAATCATATCGCCAGTCTCGATTATACCGTAAAAACGATCTTGGTTTTCCATGTTGAAAATGTCCGGGATAAAACCGATCGGTTGGTTTAAGTGTATCGATACCTATTGTCAGCCCCTTACTCTGTTGATCATATGGAAAGAGCTGCGTGAACTTCCGGTCAGCGGATTGATAGTTCAACAGGGAGTAAGCATATTTTCCGGTTTTTTTATCCTGGAATGTGGTCAGAAGAATATCGTGACTGAACCGCGATAGGTATGGGCCGGCTGTAACCGAGAAGTCAACCCGTGTGGAATCCCACTCCTTGACTTTGTACTCTTCACCCGTTGCAACAACTGTCCAGAAACCCCCTGAAGAGCCGGATGAAGCATATTTTAGCAGCTTCCACGATCCCTTCAGATCAAACAGGAGGAGTTCTGTAATCCGGTCGCCATTCAGATCGCCACAGGTCATCTGATTTTGATGTTTCAGGATAATTTCGTGCAATTGGGATTTATCAGATTGCCAAATCACGTTGAGCAATGCAGAAGCACCATTTCCGGAAACACATATGTTGCCGGTTTTTTCAAAACCGATCAGTGCAACGTTGTTATTCCCGGTGATAAGGAGCTGATCAGTTGAAGATGAAGTGAACCTTCCTTTCAAATAGCTGAATCCTTGCAGGATTGGATACAGTTCAACTGGGCAATCGAGCGGGATCCTGACAAATGAATGCTGATCCGGACAATAATGATAGAGCTCCGGTTTGCCGTCAGGTTTGATTACCAGCATCGACTCCCTGGCATTTCGGGGTTTGAGGAAATGACCCGAGACCACCTGATCGGCAGGAGTAATATTTCCCTCCACTGTGTCGCCTTGTTTGATGAGGAATATGTTATCATCATTTTGAATATCCTCCCGGTTAAGGAATAATGTGTGAAAAGGTGGATTGTTAAATGCAGGCTGGTACCCGGTCTGTTTTGTCATATCCACCAGGGCTGAGTCGCCGATCCGATCATTGGGAGCGCCAAAGACGAAATAGAAGTCATCGACCAGCAGATCCGTACTGCTGTTATTCCAGAAATAGAGCTGGATATTGTCATCAGATCGTAACCTGACATCAGACAGATCGAAATACTTACTGATCTTAGTCCACTTTTCTGCCGGGATCAACGGCCCGGAGAAGTACAACCCTTTCCAGCAGATGTTTACGCCTACCGAATTGATGGCGGAAAAGACCAGGGCTGCATTCACCTCATCATCAGTTGGAAGGACATATACCCAAGCGCTCATGGCAACACCATCCAGGTTCCCGAGCCCCAGCTCTCCTGCTTTACGAACCACACTAATGGAATAACTGCCCTTTCCAAACACCTTCGCAGAGTAATTCCCCGAATGGGCAATCCCATGATAGATGCCATTTGGTATCTCCTGTGTTGAGTCTACTTCAAAGTCGAAAAACAGTGAATTAGGAGCGGCGCTCACCAATTTATCGTGCCTGATGAAGGCTGTCTCATCGGATTCCGGGATTTTCACCAGCTTGTGCCACGGTACATACCTGATCACCAGGAGAGCCAGGATAGCACTTAGCACAACGATCATCCCGATGATGATCAACAATTTCCGCTTTTTCTTCATGAAATCTGTTTATCGGATAAGGACAAGTTTAGCTATTTTAGCTCTCCCGGCAGATGTCAGTTTCAGAGTATAGATCCCAGTAGGTACCTTTATCCCTTGCTGATCTGTACCATTCCATGTTACCTGGTAATCACCATCTGACATGGGCTGATCAGCCAGCCGTTTGATTAGCAATCCGCGAAGGTCATAGACATCAAGCGTTACTTCTGAACTCTCCTCCAACCTGTATTGAATCACCGTTTGATCACTGAATGGATTCGGATATCCCGAGAGGTATCCGTTGAGGTCTGAATCCTCCTCAGAAATCCAGATCGGATAGTTGACATGAAGTAACACAGGTACTACAGTAATGTTATTATAGAGATCCCGAACAAGCAGGTCACAGGTATAATCCCCGGATTCAAGCGCTCCGGCATCAAAATTCACGATCACATCATCCGAAAGACCGGGCAACAGGCTGCCGCTGTTGGAAGAGAGACCAAGCCAACTGTTTGACAAACCCTCATTGGCGATTCTGATCTCTCCGGCAACAAAATGGAGTTCCTGGCCGATACTATCTCCATCTATCACATAGATGATAAAGACATCGAAGGTGTTCCCCTCCTGAACCGTCCCGGTAACGACTGAAGTGGCAGTCTCCCCGGGTTTGATTACACCACGACCTCCAGTACTCTCTCCGTACCAATGTATGGACACACCATTCCCGGTTGTGCCGTCATACTCTAAATCTCCCAGTGATCCCCCGGAGAAGTTGGTAGCACTGTTCACGGTTACTCCCTCCGGAAAGTTCATCCTGATATGTTTAATGTATTCATCATCGGTACTGCTATTTTGTACAGTAAATGTCCAGCTGAAGGTTTGTCCGGGAACAAAGGTGGATTCGGAGCACACAATAGATGATCCGGTGAGGTTGTCAGGTAGTAAGGATTTGTTGGCCGTGGTGTCGAACACTTGAATGGTATAATTCAGCAAACCTCCTCCTGAGTTGGTTATCTGCAAATTCTCCGTTCCGGTCTCTCCGGGCTCGAGGGATTTGATCATTGAAAGGGGGTTAACCGATATCTCTGGCAATGCTCCTTCAAACGGGGGAAACGTTATGAAATCAAGCCAGCAGCAATCATAGTATGATATGACCGAATTATCCTTGTGATAAACCCATTTAAATGTATGATAACCTTTGGATACAGGATAGGTCATCTTTTCCCAGGGGAGGTTCCCATCCCATCTGCCCATCTCTTCATTATCAATAAAGAAAGCCAGGTAATCGTAATCGGTTCCATTGGGATCATCCTCACATGACACCCGTTTCCAGAAGCTGATCTCACCACCTGCAAGTATATTCAATGAAATCAGCACATGTGATTCCATATCTTCATAGATCCAGCCGGACTTAATTGAATATATTCCTTCCCAGGGCTCAAACTGATCGATGTTCCAACCTGCATCTCCACCATGAAACCATGGGAACCTGTTATAATTCCCTGTCTCAAAGTCTTCAATGATCTCTCCGGATAATAACCAGATACTATCGTTTCCGACAAACCCGTTGTTACCTGAGAGGCTGGCCGGCATCAGGTAGAGGTGTTCAAACGGTGCCTGACCGGAAGCAGAGATATTAAATACCAGTTGCCGGGTTGAGTCCGGTTCCAGAATCGGGATCGTTCCAGACCCCTGGTTGACGGATAAGAGTGGATCTCCTGAACTCAAGATGGCTGTCAGGTTTTGAACTTTTGCTCCTCCTTTATTCTCAAATGCGACAACAAAGTCGGCTGTCTCTCCCGGATCGAGTCTACCATTATCCCCATCAAGCAATGCCAACTCACCAATTATTATATCCGGTGCCAGCGCGACCAGGGAAATCGTGGTTTCAAAGTTCTGCTGGTTGGATGTTTCATGGAAAACGAGATTGAATTCATGTTGGTCAGGCACTTTAGATGAGACCTGGAAAGAGAATGCATCAGGAAAAGTGACCGTTTGCCCTCCATTAACCGTACCCACATATTGTGTGCTATCAATGAGTGTGATCAGCGAATCTGTCTCGGTCAGCCATGTGTCGATGCCGGTTATCGGCTGTGTCCCCAGATTGGTGAGTGAGAAAGAAATCAAAGCTGTCTCCCCGTATTCAATCAGGCTATCGCCTCCAGCCGTAACGATGAAGTCCATCATCAATCCGTTCGAGGTAAAATACAGAACCTTGGTAGTAGAGATTCCGTTATTATCTGTGGCCCGAAATGTGATTGGCTGGTTAGTATATATGTATTGCGGTGTACCGCTGAACAATCCATCTTCCGAAAGATTCATCTCAACAGGATAGCCGCAAGCTGTGAAATGCTCTTTTGTATTTGTTGGAATGGAGGGCACATTGTGTAGCTGTGAATATTGATAATTCCTGTTATCACCACTAGAGATTCCACCTGTCCATTCTGTTTCGATGGGGTAGTTCATATTACCGTAATAGTATTCGATTACACCGTTTGGATAGAGTTTGACAGCAAAATTGAGGTTGGTCGTTCCCGACATATTATTCAACGAGGCCTGCCAGCGTATTGTAGCCGAGTTTTGATCGCCTTCAAACCAGATCCCGTCGCCCTGGTTATAATAAAGACGCAAGTCTGACATAAATGGACTGATGATACTGGTTTGTCTAAACAGCAGGTTGGGATCTATGAGGTAGGGGTAGGTGTAGGGTTTATCGTCAAAGAGGATAAATCCGTCAGCATAAATGTACAGTTTATTAATAACCTCCTGATAGAACGGGAAAGAAAAATTAAGATCCTGAATTGCATACCCGGTGTTATTGTTCGTAAGCACCAATTGTGTTTCAGTCACAGAGGGGAAAATCTCTGTGGAGAGGGTTTCCGGATAATCCAGCTGGAGATCCCACAGATACGGAGGCGTTCCACCAGCGGCCGTAAGCTGCAATGAATAGGGCTGGTACAATGTGGCAACAGGCATCGAGTTGGTTGTTATGACAGGCTTATTAAACGTGATTGTGTGGTTTACATAAATACTGGTGGTACTATTGTTTGCCAGCACTACATTAGAGAAAGGGCATGGGATGGTCTGTGGAAATCCGGAAGTATAGTCGATCAGACTCATCTGAACGATCTCACCCTGAGATGTGTTTCCCGGGTCATCCTCTTCCACCTGCAAAAAATACCTGGCCGGTTGGCCGGTAGTTAAATCACTGAGAACATGAGTAAGGTCCAATCCGAACTCAATCGTCTTATCCGCTTCCGAGGTCCCGCCCTGCATGTAGTATGGCCCTCCCTGGTTGTTAAAGACAGGATATTCGTAAACATAATCAGGGGATGTAGCAAAAATGTCGGTGCTCATTCCAACAGTCACTTTCAACTTGTCTCTCGATGTATGTTTCAGGGTCAGGTTCATGGTGAGTTGTGGATCACAACTCTCCTTCACATCAATCACATAGACCGTATGCTCCCAAATGCCACCATATCCGATATCGTCAGCCAGCGTCTTATACATCATGTAGCAAAATCCCTGGTCACACCAGCCAGTCCCTGAATATCCATTGGCGAATTTCAATCCGCCTATCTCCCAGTCATGCATATCGATTATCCCGTCGCCGGTAATATCAATGTTGTTGGTATATTGACCATCGTTATTGTAATCAAACCGGATGGAGTCGTTGAATCCACAAATAGTCCAGGCGTGAGAGGGGCTATTGCCCCAGTAGGTTTGCACATACTTACCCGCTTCCGGAGTTCCGGCAGGAAGAACTGTTGTTGTAGAGCCAAAAAATTTGGCGTAAAAATTGGCTACCCCTCCTACAGCAGATCCCTCAAGATGGTCCCAGAGCCAGTATTTTAGTGTTTGTAATCCCCCCGGATTATCTACCCGGATTGCTTTAACTGATGTGAGTCTGTTATGCATTCCGCTGTAGTACTTATCGTAACCTGAGATCCAGCGTTTCTCGCCACCAAAGTTTAACGTTCCTCCATATTCGGTCACATTCATGGTACCGCAAGCCCTGACGATCTCCCAGGAGTCAAAGAAGCTGGCTCCTGTGTAGTTGTAGCCATCGTTCAGAAAATTCCAGACAAAATGAGTTGGATACAGGTTGTCGGGTGTATTGGCCGGAACACCTCGTAACCGGTCGATCTCGTAAGTAAAATTGAAAGCGACCCCGGCCGATTGGCCACACTCAAAGCCTGATTGTGTAGTGATTGAACGAAAATAGGGTTGAGTGGAATTGTCAATGGAGAAAGGAAGTAACGGAGCAGATGGACCTTTGTATTCATCCGGCAATTCAAGCAATGGAACATTCGAAAGAACATATTGCTCCTGCAGAGATATGGACACAGGTTCCAGCCCCTGAGCTGCAGGGGTATCCTGAGCAAAAAGAGTCATAGGCGCCAGAATGCAAATAGAAAAAACAGTTTTCAGAACCGTACTATATCTCATCCTTAATAGATAAATTTCATTGCAAGTTTAACGATTTTCAGTTTTATAGAGGTACTTTGCATCTTTTCTGATGATATTCTCAAGGGTAGTATGGTTTTCCTTTGCCTTTTTTACCATGAACCTGAACCACTCAGGTTCATTTCGGATACGATTCTCAAAGGGATACCATATCGGATCTGAGTGTTCCGGAAAATAGGCCTGATAAGCTTCATCCGGAAAGTTCCAGAAACCGCAGTGGAGATTGATCTCTGAAACCATCAGGAGGATGATATCAAATTCTCTGAATTTCTCCTTCAAATTGTTTTTATCCACATAGACCGGCTCCTGGTCATCGATGATATCGGGATATAACTTGGAGTTGTAGTACCAATATTCCTCATCTTCAAAAAGATTTCCGGTATAATCGTTGATCAGGTTGATATAATAACTATCGGCCACTACCAATACAGACAGGTTCCGGGTGAAATTGGTTGTGTCAAATTCGATTTTTGGGTAAGCCATCGTTACCTCTGGCAATGGGAAAATGAGATTCAGCATATCGCCGATATCTTTATCCGTCCATATCAATGAATCGGAGACCCGGATCTCAGGTATACGGATCTCGGGCAAGGGTGTCTGACACACTTTTTCAATGTGTTGTTTCAGTGTATCCAATACCAGGGTGGCGCCATAGATACTCCAATGCATGCCATATTTCGGGAACAATGGAAACCTGCTGGTATCTTTCATCAGCAAAAAATACTCATTCAGGTTCATCATCGGGATATCCAACTCTTTGGACCGTTTGGTTATGTAGTCGTAATTCGAGATACTCCTTTTCTCCGGATGATAGATCTCAGGAATATACTCTGGGTGAAAGCTGGCTTTTCCGGGTTCAAATACCAGGAGAAACCCGATTCCCTCTTTCTGAAATTGCTGTTGAACATCTTTCAGCTTCTTCAGTTTATAATCGATCGTCTCTTTCCCGATAAAGAATTCACCTGTATATTCCCTGATGTAATCTTCTTCAAAGAGGTATCCCTCCTCACCCCGTATAAAACCTTTTGCATGAGTGACTCCGAATAAACGGTAATCATATTCGTTATGAATGCGGAAAAACGTATTTCGCAGTCCTATATGATCCTCAACCTGATTCGAAATAGTCTCCTGAAATTCACTGCTGAACCACCTGTCCCAGGTTAAAAATTCTAATTCGGGTTCGGATTGAAGCCTGAAAAAGCCATTCAGTCTCTTTTCATTCACAAGTGAGAGCTCCTTCTGAAACAATGGGAGGGAGAGCATACAAAGAATCAAAATCACGAAGCTGCCTTTCAGGATTTTCACGGGCCTGTTTTTCCTAACAAAACTAATGATTTTCCATGAATTGCCTACTTTTGTGATATGGGTAAGACCTCCCGGTTTGTGAAAGAAATACTATTATTTATTATACTGGTTTTCTTATTGGCTTCATTCAGTCAGCAACAACTTTTTCACATCCGGGAAATCCGATTGGCGGGCGTATCGGAATCCAAACCCGACACGCTCTCATGGAAAACCTGGACCGGCGGAGATTATCAGTCTTCCATTGAAAACTACCTTGATTTCCATGCAGGCTTCAGGAATTCGCTGGTAAGGTTACATAACCAGATCGACTATTCGCTATTCCATCTTGCTTCTAACCCGACTCTTACGTTGGGCCTTGATCATTATCTATATGGTGATATCTATCTCGAAGCCTACACAGGGAAAGATTACATCGGGAAAATGATGATTGCAGAGAAAATCAAGATGCTGAACCGGATCAACCAGGCGTTGCAAACAGAAGGGATTCACCTGATCCTGGTCTTCCCCCCGAACAAGGCACGGTTTTACCCGGAGTACATTCCAGGGCATGAACTAAGGCATTTCAATGGGAACTCAAACTATGAAGAGTTCATTCGGCAACTGGAAGCATATCCGTCTATCTCTGTGATAGACTTTAACCGCTATTTTCTTCTGATGAAAGATACGGTTACCTATCCGCTCATTCCCAAACATGGAATTCACTGGACCAATCATACCTGTCAGACCATCATCCCCGATACCTTGATTCGATTGATTTGCAGAAAACGGAATTTGACTCTCCCTGATTATACCCCCACCGGTTTAGCTTATCCGGATTCGCTTTTGATTCCCGATTACGACCTTTATGAATTATTAAATCTCTTTCACGCACAATCGGGTGAACGGATTCCCTATCCTGTGTTTAAAAAGGAAAAGGATTCGGTCGTATTGCCGGTCAGGGTTCTCACCATCGGCGATAGTTTTTTCTGGAACCTCTATGCTCACTACCCCTGGAAATCGCTTTTTACAGCTAATGATTTCTGGTTTTATGGCAACCAACGGTATCCGAAACACAAATACAAGGAGCTATCTGAAACCTCCCTGGAGGAGATCAGGCATGAATTTCTGGATCATGATGTAGTGATCCTGATGATCGCTGAGATCAACCTGGATGACCTGATGCACTTTCCGGAAGATGCCATTCTGTGGCTTGAGCTTTAAGATAAAGATAGTTCATCGAATTTTTCCTCGGTTATACAATAGGTGTTTAACTTCCCTATCCCTTTATTAAATTTGTCATTGCTGAAAGAAAAGAACTGATAATCAAATTGTTCAAGAAATTCGATGACCTCGGAACTTATAGATTCAATGAGCAATATGGGTTTATGAGTATAAAGGGTTTGATAAGCTCCTTGTAAGGCATCTAATTCATACCCCTGGATATCAATTTTTATAAAATAGGGATTCAATTGGAATTCATCAAGTTTACGTATCTGACAATTTACTTTCTTAATAGACAATTTTTGTTCGTTGAACCTCCATAGCCTGGATCGCAACCAGCTTTCAGCAGAATCGTATTTGAATGAAGAGAGACCGTCAAACATCCATTTTCTGTAAAAAGGAATATAAAGATCAAGTTTTTGGTTTTCAGATCCCAGTCCGCAATTATAGAGTTCTACTTTCCTGTTTTGTCTGAAATAGTTTTTAAGTTTAGAAAATACAAGAGGGTTGGGTTCGAATCCGATGATCCTGGTTTCGAAGTTTGATACGACAAGCATGGATAATATAGCTTCTCCGCGATTAGAACCTATATCGATGAATACCTGATCAGAATCAGGTTTAAACAAATCAAGTGCATTGAAGTCACTTTCGTGAGGTCTTTTGGTAAGCTTCATGATAAAAAGCTTGAAAGAAAACCTGATGTCATGCAAATAAGGAAACAGTGTTTGAATTGATCTAAGGATTTTTTTCATTTTTTAATCATTCATTCTTACTAACCAGGGTTTCTGACTAATCAAAAACGGAAATAGATAAACGGAGTGAATCCGGATGATGTGATCGTCGCTTCGCTGAGGATGAACAGGAGGATCGCAACAACAGTAAACAAAATAACCGTAAGACTTTTCGGGGCTGTAAACAGTTTCTCACTCCAATTTTCAATTCGTTTCCAACCGCCCCAGAAAGAGAAGAAGGTGGCGACACCGAGAATCGTCCAGAATTTGGAATTCAACCAGACATCATTGGGCGACTCTACAAAAAGGAACATCCTGCGAACGTAGAACCAGGCAAAATCGAGACTTTCCGAACGGAAGATCACCCAGCCAATGACCAATACCAGGAAGGTGATCAGGATAGCTGGAATCCGGCCGGCTTTTTTCATCCATTTTAGAAAGAAGAGGCGGTCGATGATGAGGAAGAAGGCCATATAGCATCCCCAGAAGATAAATGTCCAGGCTGCTCCGTGCCAGAAGCCGCAGATAAGGAAGGTGATCGCGGCCGCATACATGTATAGCAGTTTATCCGTTCGGATCCCCATATATTGCTCTTTCTTCCACTTCCGTGAAGTTGAATAGGCGATCGGAAGAAAGAGGTAATCGCGCAGCCAGGTGGAGAGGGTGATATGCCAGCGTCTCCAGAATTCGGTGATGCTGGTGGAGATGTATGGGAAATTGAAGTTTTCGGGAAGGCGGAAGCCGGCCATTTTTGCCACGCCGATCGCCATATCCGTGTAACCGGAGAAGTCGAAATAGATCTGGAAGGTATAGGCAACGGCACCTATCCATGCCAGGCCGGAGGAGAGTTCCAGCGAGTTGAGGGCAAAAATCTCGTTGACCGTCACTCCCAGAACATCAGCAATCAGCACTTTCTTTGCCAGTCCGATGGTAAACCGGTAAAATCCGATGAGTCGTTCGTTGGAGTTCTCCTGGGCTTTCCGGTTACGGATTTGCCCGTAGATCTGGCCGATCCTGACAATCGGGCCCGAAAGAAGCTGAGGGAACATGAAGATGTAGAGAGCGTAATCCTGTAACCGGTTTACTGCCGCATGGCGCTGCTTGTAAACATCAAAGGTATATGAGAGTTTCTGGAAAGTAATGAAGGATATCCCGATAGGCAGAGCGATTTGCGTCCATGCGGCCGGTTCACTGCCAAACCAGCTCAGGATGTCGTTGAACTGGTCGATAAAAAAGTTCATGTACTTGAAATAGATCAGCAAACCCAGGTTCATCAGCACACTAAGCCAGAAAAGGATCTTCCGCTTTCCCCCCTCGCTTCTACCAACCTCTTTCAATAGAAAAAAATCGACCAGGATGGAACCGGCAACGACAAAAACAAAAACCGGGGCTCCCCATGCATAGAAAAAGATACTGGTTACTAGTAGGAAAGTATTCTTAGGCCACGTTCGTGGAATCAGCGCCAGCAGAAAATAGATAATCAAAAATGCCGGGAGAATGTATAATAGAAAAAGAGAGGTGCTGAATATCATGGAGAATACCTATTTCGCATACAATAATACTAATATTGTTATGATTGCTTAAATAAATCTTTATTTACATTAATTCAGCTTTTAT
>JACKQG010003253.1_pt1 | contig 20143 bp, 15 predicted proteins | sample 8237621 | NCBI WGS metagenome assembly JACKQG01 (sample SAMN15677084, study PRJNA649215) | marine metagenome | biome: marine; feature: Black Sea; material: saline water; isolation source: suspended particulate matter (SPM) from the Black Sea western gyre | collected 2013-06-09/2013-06-10 | depth... | reverse complement strand
CCAGAAAGGCATACGGTTTTAGGACCTTTAAAGCCGCTGAAATCGCCCTGTATCACGCGATGGGAGACTTGCCGGAGCCGAGGGAGACCCATAGATTCTTCTGAGGAGCCAAAAAAACTAAGGAAGGCGGTATCAGCGGGTAGCAGCTGGCGTAGTACCGCGATGTTCGGCAATTCCGCGCTCACGCCAAAGCCTGCCTCGCGCTGCAAACTCAATTCAATTTGGTTACGACGTTCTTGCAAACCCGCTAACTCCGCTAACTCTTGATCGGAGTTGCCAGTTGGCGGTGCAAACAATCGCGTCGAAATCATGGTTTGTAGGCCGCGCAGTTCATTCAGCTGGTCGGCGCTTTGAGCGGACATCGATGCAAGTAGCCTTTTTCGACTAGAGATCATTAAGCGCGAGGACAGTCCTTTCCAGCTCAATACCTCAGCCAAGGTTTGGGCGTGGATCTGCTCGTCGCCTAACTGCGTGGCCAAATTGACCAACATGTGCATCGATCCTTCAAGCGCCGCTAAGGATTGAAATCTTTCAGCCTCGGATAAAGCCGCCAATCTCGACGTCAATCCCTGGCGCTGGATTGCCATCGACGTTTTTAATTCGTCCCATGCTGCACGCAGCTGGCCTAGGTCAGCAAGTAGGAACGCCATCTCAGCATGCATACTGCCAGTGCCGCCTGTGGATTTACTTGCCGATTTTTCATTCAAAGCAATCGCCTGATCCAACAAGTCTCGCGCTTGAACCAGGTCGCCTTTTAGCCGCAATGCATTGGCCAGTTCTCTCATAGCCGACAAGGTGCTGGAATGGTCAGGGCCGAACCCAATTTCGCGGGCCCTCCAAGCGCGTTGGAAAAATTCAATGGCTTCGTCAAAAAGCTTCTCCCTTAACCGCAGTTGACCCATGCCAGAAAGCGCAAAAGAAGTGATCAGGTGTTCCGGCCCATAAAGCTGTTCATCGATTTCCATTGCTTGTTCATAATGTTTTCGCGCATCCTCGACTTTGCCTTCGTCGATATCCAAAATTCCCATATTGATGTGGATTTGGGCGATCAAATGCTGATCCACGAAATCGGCCTGTAGCCGCGCATCTAAGGTTTGTTGGTACAAATCCCGTGCTGCGGAATAGAGCCCTTGCTGATGCAATACCGTCGCCAAATTGTTTTTGACGGAGGCTAAATCCGGGTGATTTTCAGGAAGGATCTGCTCAATAATGGCCAATACTCGTTCGAATTCAATTCTAGCCTGCGCATTCATTCCCTGGTCTGATAGGAGAAGCGCATAACCGTTCAAATGCGACGCGAAGGAATAGATGTTTTCCTCTGCCGTTTTTTCCAGAATCGGAATAGCCCATTGATAAAGCCGACGAGCTTCACCAAATTCACCTAGCCGACGTAATAGTTCGGCCAAACTGCCTGCACATGAAGCTGCAGATCCATGATTTTCACCGTTGATCTGCTTCCAGCCCTGTAATGCAACGCGAAAGAATTTTTGAGCTTCATTCAGGTCGGCGCAAGCTGAAAGGCAGCGCGCCAAGTAGTGGGCGGCCATGACGCGCTGCGGATGAAATTCAGCCTGCGCTTTTTCGCGGATGGAATAAGCCTCATACAAGGGTAATTTGGCTTGTTGGGCCATACCTTGCTCTTGCAGCAATACACCCAAATTTTCCAAGCGGCCGGCAACCGCCAGAGACTCAAGCCCATGCGATTGGCGAGCTCTTAGCAATGCATCTCGGGCATCGTCCAATGCCATTTTGGCGCTGAGCTCGTAGGACATCGGCGTCGGCGCGCCAAAATGGTATTGCACGTGGAAAAGGCCAACTTCCCGCAGCGCGCAAACGTCTAAATAGTAAGTGCGACCTGCATCCAGCTGTTCGCAGACTATTTGAGAATGGGCGCCGTACCAACCGTCGTCGTCCTCTAGCAGGACGTTCTCGTCATCGTCCCGGAGCAGTAGGTAGGAATCAAAATCCGGCGATCGAAGTTGAAAAAAGTGGGGCCCGCTGCGACCAGGAGTGATCCGAAAGCGCTGCCGCCATTTTTTACTGTTGGCAAAATCCTGGCGCAAGATTTCGCTGGTCGCGGTGGGGTTGGATTCAGAGATCTCACCCGTGAGCACCTTCCCGACTGTTAGCGTCGGCGGTTCTTCCTGAATTTGGAGGAAGAGGAAAGCGAAGGCCGCCAACAGCATTTAGGGTATGACTTCGAATTCAAAGGTGAACATGTCCACGAATGTACTCGGTGCAATGCCTACGGTCGCTTGAAATTCATAAATCCCCAATGGCGCGGTAGGTGGAATGATCTCGCTAAACCTAACTGTGCCGGTGACTCCGGTGGCCAATGGCAGAGGATCCACACTTAAGTAACCCGCCGAGGGGTACATGGAACCGCCTGGCAAAACTACTCGAGTCACCACGACGTAGTTTTCCGAAATCAGCTTATGGTTGGTCACGCGCATTTCGGTAACCAAGGTTTCGCCGCCAGATCGAGACAATTGGTTAATGCCTGAAATCGGGAAATCGGGTTGCGTCATGATGGAAGCCCCAGGCGCAGCAGTGCCAGCTTCGGTGGACGCTCGCGCGAAGTTGTAATTGAAATCGCCGAACTCAGTCAGGTCATTATCGCAAGCGGTCGCGGACATCCAAAAATATGCAGTTCCCGCACCTGCAGACGGAGCAATCCAATCAACCGTCCAAGAAACTGGTCCGCCGACCACGCCCTGGTGGGTCCCACCAATTTGATGGGAAACAAATTCCCGTCCACTGTCGACCTGAATTTGGGAGTTGTTGTCCTGGTTATTAAATGCGCCCATACCGTTGCCACTTTTATCAGTGGCCGTCAGTTGATATCCCCATCGCGATAGTCCGGGTTGAGCGACTCTAACTACGATTGGATAAACGTTGCCAGGGATATACCGCTTTGGCGTGCCGGTAATGGAACTGCTGCCGCCGCCATCATTGGTTCCACCACTTGGGTGGCAAGATTTGCAACTTTTGGCCTTGTTATAGGCTGCAGAGGCCAGATCTACCGGGGGCGTGTCGGATCGAATAATGTCCCACGGATTGCTGTAAGCAATGACTACGACGCCACCTGCAAGCATAACGGCTATGAGCAGAGGAAGTAATTTTTGATTAATCGAGCGCATGAGGCTACACCAGGGCAAAGATTCGGGCTTTAGGCGTCATTATTCACAATACCACTATTTCCCGTGGGCTAGTTGAGGAACTTTTGGAGAACGAATCTAGGCGCATCGAGGTTCATTGCCCAGCCCACCTTGCGAATGATGCCTAGGCTTAGATAATCTATGTTTGGATTCGACTCGCTGCTTAACTGGCGACATGGTCCTGATGCATACGTGGCCATGGCTAAAAAAACATTGATAAAGAGCATTTCGGCCTGGTCCGGAATGGGGGGGCACATGATGCTGGCCTTTTGCGCCATGCTGACTATTGCCGCATGTAGCTCAACGCCCACCTTGCCCGATCCACTCATGGCTGGATGGAACGGCAAGCCAGTTTGCGAATGTTTGCATGAAGACCAGCAATTACGAGTTTTGCGCTGCACATTCCCGCCCGGCGGCGGCCACGATCGGCATTTTCATGCGGCACATTATGGCTATGTGATTGCGGGTGGACGCATGCAAATTACCGACCAGAATGGGGTGCGAGTTGTGGACGTGCCATCGGGCAGCAGCTTCCATAGTGACGGCGTGGAATGGCACGAAGTTGTCAACATCGGCGATACGACGTCGGTTTACCTCATCGTCGAGCCTAAGGGTAATCAGAGCAACATTAGATTTCCACAGCGGGGCGATTGGGCTTATGGTCGGTAAATGAAAATTCCCCGCCCCATCCTTTTTCTGTGTTTATTGGCAATCTTCAGTTCGTGCCAAACCGCTGATTCAAGTTTAAATCCGGAGCTTTTTCAAGGATATGGTGGCTACCATCGCCAAGTTAGCGGCTCATCGGCCGACGCGCAAGCTTGGGTGGATCAGGGCTTCCAACTGGTTTATGGCTTTAATCATGATGAAGGAATCCGCTCCTTTGCCCAAGCCGCCGAAGTTTCGCCAGATTGCGCGATGGCGTGGTGGGGAGTGGCTTATGGCAGTGGCGTGGACGTGAACAATATGCAGGTAACAGAAGAGGAGGCCAAGCAGGGATATGAAGCAGCACAACGCGCGATGGGGTTGACGGCGCAAGTTAGCGACGTCGAAAAAGCGCTGATTCATGCCGTTTCGAAGCGCGCGGTTTGGCCGCTGCCATCCGATCGCCGTCCGCTTGATGAAGCCTATTCCGCAGCGATGGGGCAATGCTGGAAAACATTCCCGAATGATCCGGACGTCGGCGTGCTTTATGCCGAATCGTTGATGAATTTGCAGCCGTGGGCTTATTGGACTACCGACGGCAAACCCTTGGACCACGCCGTTGAGATCGTTGCCGTTTTGGAATCGGTTTTGGCACAACATCCGCTCCACCCCGGAGCGAACCATTTTTACATACATGCGGTAGAGGCATCCAAACATCCCGAGATCGCTTCGGCCGCTGCGGATCGCCTACGCAATCTGGTTCCGGGCAGCGGCCACTTGGTGCATATGCCGTCGCATATTTACATCAATACTGGTCGCTACGCCGAGGCCGTGAGTTCCAACGCTAAAGCAATCCAGGCCGATGAGGCATATTTTGAAAAAGTAGGCGATCCTGGTTTTTATAGCCTTTATTACATTCACAATATTCACTTTTTGGCTTTTGCCGCCATGATGGAGGGCCAGTCCAAAGTCGCAATTGATGCCACTCGTCGGATGGAAGAGAAGGTGCCGGATTCTTTCCTTGAAGAATTCACTGCCTTCGGCGACGGCTTGATGACGGCTAAATTCCACGCGTTGATTCGCTTTGGGCGCTGGCAGGAAATTTTGGATGAACCGGAATATGCCGATTTCCGCAAGATCAGCCGGGCCATTCGCAGCTATGCGCGCGTCATTGCGTTGGCTAACTCTATGCGCACCGAACAAGCTCGAGTCGAGTTGGCGCGGTTTGATGCATTGGTTGAGGAAGTGCCCGCAGATTGGTTCATTGGCACCAATTCGGCCGCCACCATATTGTCGTTGTCGCGCCAGATGGCCGTAGGCGAGGTGCTATGGCGCGAAGGCAAAACCGAAGCGGCTTTTGCCCAAATGCGCGAGGCGGTGGCTGCCGAAGATCAATTGGTCTATGACGAGCCTCCGGGATGGATGCTGCCGGTGCGCCATGCGCTCGGGGCAATTTTGCTCGCTGCCGGTGAAGCCAAGCAAGCGGAACAGGTTTACCGCGATGACCTTGCCGACTGGCAGGAAAATGCTTGGGCATTGCTTGGCTTAGAACAAGCCTTACGCAAACAAAATCGCCATGCCGATGCCGACGCCGTCGCCATTCGGGTCACTGCCGCTTGGGCACGAGCAGACGTCGATCCGCCGGCATCGTGTTATTGCGCAGTCATGGCGCCTTAAGCCAAGTGGATCACTCGGAAACTACAAAGGTGTCGTCGTTTACTTCGACACCGACTTCGATTTCCTTCACCACCGTTTCGATGGTTCCAAGCATGCGGTTGGAATATCGAACCTTGCTCTCGTAAGGCCAAGTCATTCCCGACACATTACGGAAATCACTGAAGCGCGTGCGTTGCCCCAAACGGCCGACGCCCTCAATTTCGCTGACGTTGTCATCGCCGAGCATGAGTCCGCTGTCGGCATCAATAAACAAGGTGCGGGCAGGGGCGGTGGCGTCGCCGGTGCGCACCAGAATGAGATTTTTACCGCCACGAGTAAGGGATTGGATCGGGACTACTTCGCCATACCAATCTTTCCAGTTGCCAAAGCGTGCCATGTTGTTGTCCAGGCGAATGGTTTGGGCACGTTCCCCTTCAATCCTACCTACTGGCTTAACTCTAGAAGCGTAAGTCACCGTCTCACCATCGCTGGCTACGCGCTCAAATTCGGCCATTACCTTTGCTTCAGTCCGGAAGCGATTCGGATATGCGCAAGTCGTGATGATCTCGCCTGACATACCCATAGCAAGGAAGCTAATGCTGGCATTGATCCGAATCGGGCCTACGCTCTCCAGCAAATCCAAACGATGAGCTTTTTGCACCAAGGCATTAATTTCATCCGCGCTAGGCAAATCAGCGGACGGCGTGAATTTGTGCTCAATCTTGCCATCCAGTGTAAAACCGGTCACTGTACCGGATTCCGATCGATTGAATTCCATGACCTTGTTTGGGTCAGGCAGCTTCCAGCGGTCGTCGCCGATATAGGTCAACGCAACGATGCCCTTGCCCGGTATTTCCATGGCCAATTCGCCGGCATCAAGCACGATAGCGCGATAACTGTCGTCGTCGTGCTCCCAGTAGTAGCCTAGATGTTGCTCCAACGCAGGTGCAATCTTCTTCTCAGCAACGGGTACGCCTAAGAAGAGTTCGCCCAAGGCTTCTTCAACCTTTAGCCCGCTCGTGGTGCCGCGCGACTGAGTGAAATAAAGCACCATCGCATTTTGCGCCGGAAAGACCCATGCGTGGGTGCCATCCGAGCCGGTGTGACCAAAAGCCGCGACGTCGTCGGCGGTGACTTTGCCGGATTCATTAGCCTTGGTCCAAAGCTGCGCTAGAGAACCATAATTTGCCTTCAACCCAGGTAAGCCGGACGAGCCGTTCATTGGATGAGGTCCGGGCGTCAAAATTTGCTGTACCGAATCAGCTTGCAACAACCGTTTTCCACCAATCTGACCGCCATGCAAGTAAAGAGTCATAAACTTGGCATAATCTGGCAAGGTGCTATAGACACTTTGCGAACCCAGAAAGAAAGGGAACATTGACTTGTCTGCGGCGGACCAATACCGGGTCCAATTGGCCTTCGAGCCAATGTATTTAGAACTTGCGCGTGCCCGTAGCGCGTGGTCTTCGGTCAGCACGCATGTGGTTTCATGCATGCCCAACGGTGCAAGCAACCGCGTGGTGACAAATTCCGCAGCGGTTTGTCCGGAAACAACTTCAACCACCGCGGTCAGCGTATCGGTGCCATGGTCGCTGTATCTGAAATCACTTCCTGGCGTGAATTCCAGTTTTTGACCGGCGCCTTGATTGGCAACTTCTATAATTCCGTCTAGCGTATTTAAATCAGTTCCGATCAGCAGCGACATCGGAAAACCGCCAGTGTGGGTAAGCAATTGCCCAATCGTGATCGCCTGTGTTTTACCGACGGCAAGCTCCGGCAAATACTTACCGACCTTGTCCTCCAACTTCAGTTTGCCTTCCTCAATTAACATATAAATCGCCGCGCCGATCAAGGGCTTGGTCATCGAGCGCACGCAGAAAACGCTGCCCTTCGCCATCGCCACCTCGTCGTCTTTATCGCGCCAGCCGTAGGATTCGTGCAAAACCGAGCGGCCATTTTTGATTACCATCAACTCAGCGCCGACCACTTCTTCTGCGGCTACAAGCTCTCTGACGAGGTGGTCTAATTTTGCCAGAGCTTCCGCCGACAGATCTTCCGCTTGGGCGGTGGACGTCGGGAAAGCCGTTGACGTCGAGAGTGGCTCTTGGGTGGAGGCGGACAGGGTCCAGCCTAGGCATAATGCTAGCGTGAGTAGGAATCGGGGCATGGCGGAGGCGAGTGAGTAGGTGGGGAGTGGGGCTCCGGTATACCCTGAGCCTGCAAGACCTACGCTTGCAGACCGCTGCCCAAAGGGAATTATCAACACAACTTTTTCGCCATCTGCAATAAAGTCCCGCATAGCCATTGTGGTCGCAGCCAAACTAGCCATAAAGGCGCTTCACGTGCACCTGCCGAAGTGCTCCAAATCATAGTCGCCAAGATGCCAAAAATGGCGATGACGACGGGCAGCTCGATCAAAGTAAATCCACTTTGCGGGCCCGGTGGACGCGGCCGAATCTTCGCTGTCTTATCGATCTCCTGACCTACGTGCCGTGCCGCCGCCGCCCAATTTGCCTTGAGCTGAGGAGGTGGCTGATTGGCTATTTGCACCGGTAGTACCATGGCGTCCGCCGTCGCCGGAGACTTCGATGACTCCTTCTTCCAACAGCTTTTTCACTGGCGGATGCTCGGCTGCTTTGGCCGTAATTTGGCCGGTATTACCTGGGCCAAGGCGCAGCACCTTGCCGCCGGGCAGTTTTATGGCTATTGGGCGCTTGGTTTTGTTGATGATGTCCATGCTTCTCCACTTTAACTGTTCCGCAAGCCTTGGCCTAACTTTAAGTCGTAGAATAAGCCCTTGATGAGCGGCCTCTTTCCACCAGCCGACGGTAATCATGTCCATCAAAGCCCTCTTTCGTTTTTCACTATTAGCCGCGCTTTTTGGGAGTTGCGGCGAGCCTGATGCGGACGTTTCCGAAGGCGTTACCGCGGACGTCGTAGCAAATGTTGCAGTAGGTCCCGCTATGGCTCAAGTTACCGCAGAACAGCTGAAAGCCAATCGCGGATTTTATGCGGAAGGTGATTTGGAAATCGAATGGATTCGCTCCATAAGGGCTAGCGGTTTTACTGGGCTCAGCGGCATACAGGGAGATATGAATGGCATTCTTCTCGACGGTGGTCTCAAGGCTTGGGTGGTTTTGGATCCGCTGGGTGAAGATCCGGTTATCAGCTTGGTTGATTCCAAAAAACCGATGACTCGTTATTGGCTGGACACCACTGAACCTGTTTCAGTTTGCATGGTTGTATGTGGTGGCGAGGCGTTGATGACGAGTGAATTCGGCCGCATGGAACTTGCCAATGACGAAATCATTTGGACCCGCATTAAGCCTGGGGTTAAATGGTCCGGAGACATGTGGCGCAACCCTGAGAACCGTGACGTTTGGGTAGGCCTGCCCAAAATGCCGCGCGAGCGTAGCGCAATCATTCGTGTTCACCCAGACTATACAATTTCAAAAGTTACCGATGACTTGGTCTTGGGCATAACCAAGCAGGCGTTTATTGGCGGACGATTGGACTCTTATTCCAACGCCAACGAAGAAACCAGAATTCTGGCCAGCTCACCTATACCGATGAATGGAGAAATCCTTGAATTCAATACCGATGGCGAACTATTACGCCGCATCCAAGGGACTGATGGCGAATTCAATTTCGGTTACTCGTTCGATATTACGAAGGGTGGCCGATTTTTAGCAGTAGCCAGCGAAGATTCTGTGGCAGACGATGCGAAGGATCGCTTGTACTTGCATGATCTAGATGGAGATTCCGAACCTATCGAGCTAAAACCAAGAGTGGAGCAAAAAGTGCGCTTCGGCCGCGTGCAAATATGGGAAAATGAAAATTGGAACTTAGTGGCAATTTTAGGTCGGACGCCACCAAGAGTGGATCTGTACGACATCCCTTCCGGAATATGGCGAGGCGCTATTTCTATTCCCGCGAAAGGGGCTGACGCAGTCGGTAACTATGCACTTGTCCTTGAACCCGATCACATCGCCATTACCGTTTTCAGGCAGATCGAAAAATACCCAACTGTGCATATACTTGCCCTACACAGCAAATGAAAATCGCCCTCGTTCAACAACACGCTACGTCGGATAAAACTGACAACCTCAATCGCGGAATTGCCGCCGTTCGTCAAGCCGCGGCCGACGGAGCGCAGGTGATTGCATTTGCTGAATTGGCGTTTGAGCCGTTCTATCCACAAATACCGGCCGATCAACAAAGCTGGGCCGCCAACGTCAAAGACCTTGCCGAGACCATCCCCGGGCCAACCACCGACGTATTCCAAAAGCTGGCCGCCGAACTTGAGGTCGTCATCATCATCAACCTCTACGAAAGAGACGGTGACAAAGCCTACGACACTTCCCCAGTCATCGACGCCGACGGCACCCTGCTCGGGCGCACGCGTATGGTGCACATCACCGACTACGCAGCTTTCCACGAGCGCGGTTATTACGACGCCGGCGATCTTGGCGCTCCAGTGTTCCAAACCCGCTACGGAAAAATCGGCGTCGCAATTTGCTACGACCGCCACTTCCCCGAATACACCCGCGCCCTAACCCTAGCCGGCGCCGAGGTCATTTTTGTGCCGCAAGCTGGAGCAGTTGGCGAGTGGCCGGCCGGGCTCTACGAAGCCGAATTGCAAGTTGCCTCATTTCAAAATGGGGTGTTCACAGCCTTATGTAATCGCGTTGGCGTCGAGGAACGACTGGAATTCGCGGGCGAGTCCTATGTCTGTAATCCGCGCGGCTGTGTAATCGCTCATGCAGGCACCGGCAACGATGAAATCTTGCACGCTGAATTAGATCTGGCCGAAATTGCTAACTCACATGCCAAGCAATTATTTCTAGGCGACCGTCGATCGGATCTTTACCAGGATTGGCTATAAAGTGTCGAATCTTCAGCAGCTCGGGAAGGAGCGGTCTCATCGAAAGTATTTGAATATCAAAGAGTCTCTTAGGAAATTGCAAAATGGAGTTTTTACGCGGAGCGTCGGACGGACCTGGAGATGAGTATGGTGTAGGAATGAAAAACAGCATCCGCACTCTGGGAATAGCCTGGCTGGCCGCCGTGGTGATGGCATCAGGTAGCCTGGTGGCTCAGGTTGAAAAGGTCGATTCCAAGCAAGAGGCCAAAACTGAGCAAGCAGCCAAAAAGGAAGCTAGCGAAAAAGTCGCTGGCGAAAAGGCTGAGGCCAAAAAGGCCGCTGACGCCAAGTTCAAAGAAAACATGGCGATGAAGCGTCAGTTAGCTGCTGCAGAAAGCCGTTACCGGGTCCGCAGCGCCAAGCTGGCCAAGTTGTCCGCAGTTGCCGAAGAAAAGGGCGACGCCGAGATGGCTGCCAAAGTTGCCAAGCTCATAGAAAAGAACGACAGCACGCGTGAGAGCAAAGTCGCCAAACTGCGCGAGAAATATGGTGATGAAGTCGTCGACAATGGCCTGAAGAAGGTAGATAAGGTTGCTGGCAACCGCACAGCTGCCGCCGAAAAGGTGAAGGGCAAAATGAAGAATGTCAAAGGAGTCAAGGGTACTGCAAAGAAGGCTGAAATGACTCCTGAAGGCGGTGCCAAAAAGGTTGATGCCGATGCGAAAAAAGCAGGTGCTGAAGCCAAGAAAATTGGCAAAGGCAAAGGCAAAGATAAGAAGAAAAAGGAGGATTCCGATTCATGAAACGCTTTCACTACTTAATGATTTTTACTGCTTTGATGTTGCCCGCTTGCGGCGGTGACGAAAAGCCGACCGACGACGCGTCTGCAGATCCACTCGAGCAAGTGCCCGACGCTGATGCCGCTGCTGCTGAGGCGGATAGCATTAATGCCGATAATGCCGATCAAGCTCTAGCGGATCTAGAGAAAGAGCTCGACGCAGACCAGTAGGGGATTTCCCCTGTCCTTATGGCGTAATCACGGCTTCGGCCTGATTGCGCCATATTTTAATGGATCGCTTATTCGTCCCCAAATTTTCCCAAGCTGAGATTAGCTGTTGCGGAGTGTTCACCTCGATTTGATTGAGCGCCAGTACGACGTCGCCGGCTTGAATGCCAAGCTGATAAATTTGCTGTCCGGCAGGGGCAGAGTGGACAATGACGCCGCGGTTTTTGGCCAGACCTACGGCGGAACGCAGAGCTAGGTTTTGCACAGCTTGCACGCTACCGCCCAGCCAATTGCCGACCGGTGGTTCATTTGGCCCCGCCCACTCGCCGCGCAATGGCGGAATGGCTGGAGCGCTAGCCAAACTTCGCAAACGCGGGCTGGTGACGCCAAAACGCATGGGGAAGTTTTGGAAACCAACTTGAAGTGCAGGGGAATTACCAGCTACCTGGAAGTTGCTCGTCAGTGGATCTACAAATAATGGATCACCTGCTGCGCCATTGGTATCCAATTTCAATTCATGCGACTTTTCCAGCATGCTAGCGTTGGCGAAAAAATTTCGATCCACTCGTGTACCCCAGCCAGCCAATCGAATCGGTCGGTACCAAGTGCCGAAAATGTTTGATTCAACGACATCACCGGATCCTTCGAACCATACGTGGGGGTGCAGTGAGTTGTTTAGGCAGATATTGCTGCGAACAGTGCGCAAGAAGCCTTCGCGCAGTTTGATGCCACCGCTTAGGCATAGGTTTTGTTCGACCAAATAATTGCTCGAGCCGTCATCTAAATCAATATCCCAACCGTGGTCACAGCGCCATCGATTTCGGCGCAACACAGTGGTTGTTTTTGCATCCAGCGTGATGGAATTCGGATTTGCGCTAGTGAATTGATTCATCGTGCCGCGATTCGGATGCCAGAAACGGTCACGTCCCCAACTGTTAAACGCGCCATGGTCGCTGGTCATCAAGACCGTATCAAAAACGTCGTTGCCTTCGATGAGGTGGCCGCCCCAGGTGCCTTCGCTGACGTTTATCCCGGCGCGCGGCAGCTGATAAATACTGCAATTGCGCACCGTGATGCCTGAGGCCATGGAAATTTGAACGCCGGCAACTTGTTTTTCGACTTGCCCAATGTCATGAATCAAGCAATCCTGCACCCAGCTATTCCGTGGATAGTCTTCACTTTTGGGCCCTGGCGCCAGGTCCAATTGATCAAACGGCACAGACTGGCCATAGTGAAAACTTGGTGAGCGCACCGCCTGCGGTAGGCCTACAAATTGCACCCCGCCCGCACCCACGCGGGTGATGTGACAACCTTGAATACCGACGCCGTCGGCATAGCCGCTGGTGAAAATTGCGTTTCCACCGAGGTCGTAGAAATCGCAATCTTGGATGATGAGGTCGTTTACGTTTTGCAGGAAAAGTGCACCGCCGCGGTGAATCATCCAATCACTGCGCAGTAGCGGTTCGTTGGTTTGCATGAAGGTGCGCGTGGTATGACTAAAGTCAATGCCTTGCAAGCGGATGTGCTTCACTGGGTTAGAGGCATCGTGCCCGGCTACTGAAATCAAGCAAGGCAGGTTAGCCACGACCAGACTCGAAAGCTCCACTCCCGATGGGGGTATCAAAAAAAGCTCGCTGGATGACTGCTGCCAATACCATTCCCCAGGCGCGTCCAACTCATCCTTGATGTGCTCAACAAAACGACGGCTAGGGTGCATGCCACTGGGTCGGTTATTCATCCAGCCGCCCTCGAATTTCAAAGTGCCGTCGGCGTTGCGATCAACGATGCGCCAATGATCCCCGCCCCAGCCGCCGCGGTGTAGCGAATGGACAAAACCATGCGTCGGATCCTGCCAGGACGCAATCCGGGCAGGCGACAACGCGTCTGCAGCGTAGCCGCCGAAGATGGCGATACTAGCATCGAAGTTGGGGTAGCGTGCCATGCGCAGTGGGGTCGAACCTGCTAGCGAATAAAGAGCTGCGTCGGCGGCGTCCAGACGGATTTCGGGCGCCAGTTTGCTCACCAATGTGCCAGCGGGCATCTCAGATGCCGGCTGCCATTCCACGGACGCTAGCGAAATCCCTCCGCTCAGCCGCGGCCGGGTTCCGGGTAAAGCGCGAATCGTGAATGGCTGTCCCGGGGTGCCCGAATCGCTGGAAGTTAAGGTGATTGGCTGGGACAAATAATGTGTCCCAGAGTGCAAGGTCAGTGTCCAAGGCCGTGGCAGTCCGCGCAAATGGGATATAGCGATCGTCATGTCCGCCAGCGGCGCCTGCAAAGTCCCGGCAGCTTGATTGTCACCATTTGTACTGACGTGCAGCTCGGATCCGGTCGGAATTTGACTGGTGAACGTTAGGAGTAGATTCAGGAGCAGCATTGCCATCGGGTTTCAGCCAAAACGGAATTTGGACTAGCTTGTGCTATTATGCCGACGACCTCCTTTTGTTTGGTTGGAGTTCCTCATGAAAACAATTCCTCTCCTAGTAGCCAGTGCCGCACTTGCATTTGCTGCCGCGCCTAGTGCATTGGCACAGGGCGGCACCATGCCAGAGTTCCGCGGCGCCACGTGGTTAAATACACCACCCCTTAGTACCCAAGACATGGAAGGTCGCGCCGTTCTGGTCGAGGTCTTCCGGACTTGGTGAGGCCCTTGCCTTGGCCAGATCCCTCATCTCAATTCAGTTTGGGAAGATTCAAAGGGACTGGTCGTCATCAGCGTGACTGATGAGCCAATTGAATTGGTTGCTCCTTGGATAGAAGCCAATAACGTTACTCACCCCGTAGTCATCCTGCCGGATGGCGCGCTGGAAAAGGTGATTGGGGTCACCGGTTTTCCAACCAGCGCGGTGTTCTTTGGCACCGAAAAGAAATGGACCGGCCACCCGGGCGGTTCCGGCGGTGCATTGAGTCAGTACGCCAAGGAAGGTCGTAAGGATTCGATTTATCCTAAGAAGTTGTCCAAGGTCTTTAAGGCTTGGGATAAGGCTGACCGCGTGAAGGCGTTGGCTGAGTTGAAGAAGCTGCAACCTAAGTTGGAAGGCGAAGATGCTGCATGGGCTACCCGCATGGAAAGTTTCATGCTGGAAACTTGCGCTAAGGACTTTGCTGCGTCAGCAACGGAAATTGACGCAGGCTACTGGTACCGTGGAGTGCAGTTGGTGCAGCCATACCTAGGCAAAGGCTCGCTTTATCCTGAACTCGATAAGGTCAGTGCAAGACTTGCCGAATTGCAGGCAAACAAGATTTACGCCAGCGAAATTGCCGGCGGCGAAGCGGTTGCTAAGGCTGAAGCTTTGGTCAAGCAAATGGCCTTTGTTGATGCGGTCAAGGCTTACAAGTCTGCTGTAAAAAAAGGCGGCGAAGGCCAAATCTCTCAACACGCATTGGCTGCTGGTCAGGAATTGATCAACAACCGCAACCCTGGTTTCAAGCCAACCTGCCCTAACTGCAAGGGGAAAACCAAATCGGCGTGCAGCAAGCACTACGAAGAAATGAAAATGTAGGACTCATTCCTGAGTCTTGTTGGGGTTAAGGCTCCAACTTTGACCTCGCCAACTGAATGCAGTTGGCGAGGTTTTTCTTTTTGAGTGGTTAGCAATCAAATTGCGGGTTTGCCGAGCCGGAGAAATTAGCATGGGGGCGTGAGCAAAATCCTCCGAGTCCTGATTGCGGTAGTTTGTGCAGCCGCGCTTCCTCAGCAAGATGCGGGCGCGCAGCCGCAACAAGAAGCGGGCGCGTTGCCGCAGCATGAAGCGGGCGCGTTGCCGCAGCATGAAGCGGATGCGCCAGCCGCTGAGAATAGGCCGAATATCATTTTCATTTTGGCCGACGATCTGGGCTACGGGGATGTTCAGGTCAATCAGCCGGAGTCCAAAATCCCGACGCCTAATTTGAATCGGTTGGCGTCAGAGGGCATGCGATTTAGCGACGCTCATTCGGGTTCGGCGGTTTGTACGCCAACTCGGTATGGGGTGATTACTGGACGTTACTGTTGGCGGTCCACTCTCAAGCGAGGTGTGCTTAGTGGATATTCTCCGCATTTGATTGAGCCGGAGCGCCCAACAGTTGCCAGTGTGTTGAAGGGAGCCGGATATCAAACTGCGTGCATAGGCAAATGGCATTTGGGCATGGATTTGCCACGTAAAAAGGGGGTGATGGATTGGTCGGCGCCGATTCAGAATGGGCCGCTGGCGAATGGCTTTGATTATTTTTGGGGCGTTACCGCTTCGTTGGATTTTCCGCCTTATGTGTGGGTGGAAAACGATCATTTCACTGCGCCGGCCGATCAGGAATTTGCGGGAGGCAAGTTTCCAGGCTATTTGCGCCCGGGGGAAATTGCCGACGGTTTTGTGCACGAGCAGGCTTTGGATCAAATCACGGAAAAGGCAGTGACTTATTTGCGTCAGCAGCAGACGTCGGCGGATCCGTTCTTTTTGTACTTGCCGTTGACTGCTCCGCATAAACCGGTATTGCCAGCCGAGCGCTTTCGTGGCCGGTCGGGCTTGGGGCCTTATGGTGATTTTGTGATGCAAACCGATTGGGTGATCGGCGAGGTGGATCGAACCTTGCGCGAATGCGATTTGTATGAAAATACCCTGGTAGTGGTGTCCAGTGACAACGGCTCGTTCATGTATCGATTGAACTCGAAAGAGAGTCCGCAACAGGCAAAAAATAGTGCCGACGGCGACCTCATCGACCATGTCTCCGATGCCAGTGTGCAGGGATTTTTGGGATGGAATCATCGCGCGAATGGCCCTCTGCGCGGCACCAAAGCCGACGTCTGGGATGGCGGCCACCGCGTTCCATTTTTGGTGCGCTGGCCGGGCGCAATCCGTGCGCAATCCCTATGCGAGCAAACGGTCAGCTTGGTGGATTTGATGGCGACTTTCGCCGACGTCGCTGGTGCTCAAATTCCTGACGGCGCGGCTGAAGATAGTTTTTCCATGACGCCGCTGTGGAAGCAGCAGGGGTCCGTAATGTCGCGGCCGCCGGTCGTTCAACATTCAGCCAACGGCATGTTTGCGATTCGCGACGGCAAGTGGAAGCTGATTTTGGGCAAGGGCTCCGGCGGTCGTGGAAAACTCATAGAGCCGGAACGCGAGCCATCATTGCAGTTGTACGACCTGCAGGCAGACCTCGGCGAAAGCAATAATCTGGCTGAGGCGCAGCCTGGAATCGTGGCCAAGCTCAGTCGCCAATTGGAGCAGATTCAAAATCAGCAGGACGTACAAACGGACCGGCCGAACATCGTGCTCATTTTGGCCGACGACCTCGGTTGGTCCGACGTCGGCTGTTATGGAAGTGAGATTGCCACCCCAAACATCGATGCGCTTGCCGCCAACGGCGTTCGCTTCACGCAGTTTTATAACACTGCAAAATGCTTTCCTTCGCGAGCAAGTCTGCTGACGGGACTTTACGCCCAACAGGTTGGCATGGCGAAGACGTCGAATGCCAAATTGAAAAATGCTGCCACTTTGGCTGAGGTATTGCGCGCGTCCGGATATCGCACTTACATGAGCGGCAAGTTTCATGGACTCGATAATCCATTCGACCGCGGCTTCGATCGCTATTCAGGATTGCGCGACGGCGCCGCCAACTACTTTAACCCTGGATTGGCCAAAGAAGGTCAGCCAACGCCAGCGCAAAAACGTCCTGGTAAACGGGTGTGGTGTTTTGACGACGAAGTGCTGCAACCCTACACACCGGAGGATCCCAACTTCTATTCCACCGACGCCTACACCGACTGGGCTATGGGCTTCCTGGAGGAAAACAAAACTTCCGCGCAGCCATTTTTCTTGTACTTGGCGTATCAAGCCCCGCATGATCCCTTGCAAGCTTGGCCTGAGGACATCGCCAAGTATCGCCAGCAATATACGGAGGGATATGAAGCCATTGCGGCCGCGCGTTTCAAGCGTCAGCAGGATTTAGGTTTGCTGGGGGACCACTATCAGCGATCGCAGCCCAGCCATCGAACATGGTCCGAATTAAGCGACGCTGAGCGAGAAGATCAGGCCCTGCGCATGGCGGTTTACGCGGCGATGGTGGATCGAATGGATCAAAACATCGGTCGCCTGATGAGCAAGATCAATCAAATCGGCCAAAGCGAAAATACCGTCGTAATTTTTGCGTCCGACAACGGAGCTTCGGCCGAAGTCGTGCAGATTGGCGATGGCCCGATTGGCAGCATTTCGCGCTGGTCTTCGCTTGGCAGGGATTGGGCGAATGTGTGCAATGCGCCGTTCCGCAATTTCAAAAACTACAGCCATGAAGGTGGCATCCATACGCCGTTTATCGTGAATTGGCCAGCCAAGCTGAGTGGCTCAACTACCAACCAATCCGTCGGCCATTTCCTAGATCTAATGCCAACTTTGCTTGAGCTCGCCGAAGCCGAATACCCTGAACAACTTGCATCGGGCGACGTCCTGCCCTTCGAGGGTCAGAGTTTGCTACCGGCCATTACTGGAGCCGAAGTAGAGCGACGCAAACCGCTGTTTTGGCATTGGTCTAAGGGCAAAGCCGTACGTAGCGGTAAATGGAAATTGGTTTCCTGGGTCGGCGCTTGGGAGCTTTACGATATGGAAATTGACCCCACAGAAAATCACAACCTGGCAAAGCAGCAAGCCGAGAAGGTGCAGGAGTTGAACCAGCTATTCCTAGCATGGCAGCAATGGATTAAGCGCTAGGATTCGGGCGAGCAGTCGTCGCGAGCAAGCCAAATCTGGCTCAGTTCAAGAAATTCAAACGGTGGGTTGCTGCAATTTGCGTCGCCGTTTGTTGCTGCACGCCAGCATTGGCGGCAAACTCCAGCCAGTTTCGAACCGCAGCGATTACTTCCTGCAAAATTTGCGTTGCTCGACCGCGTTTAAACGACGCTGCATGCGCGCAGGCGTCGAAATCTTCGCGAGTGAAGTCCCTGCGCTTACCATTCAAGCTCATTTGATGTTGGCTAGTCCACTGCCCATCAGGGTTATAGCTATAAGTGACGTCAAACGCCGGTGACAGCTGCCATTGACCGGTTTTGTCCATCAGAAACGCAATGTTCTTGACATGGTCATCCTGATTCCGAGCGACTATGTTGAACGCCGCGCGACGAAATTGCTGCTCCAATTGCGCCATAGGCAAACTCAACTGACGCATCACTAGCAGCGCCTGTTCGTAGGCGTAAGCACCCGCCATGTTGAAATCAAAATGCGCCAAACCGCATAAGGATTGCAGATGGATTTTGCTGCCATCTGCAGTGCGATCGAAACGCTTAGTCATGAAATGACTACGGCCGTTTTCGCGCAACAACTGGCACGCCGTCATGTCAATTCCAGCCGCCAACGCCATCTTGTGGTAAGCGTATTCAATTTTCCCAAAGCCCTTGGGATCAGCCAACTCGCGGTCGCGATTGTTGCTGACGCCGTCGAATTTCAGCAGCCAATGTTCAAAGCCCTTTTTGTGATCCGCATCGCCGGAACGAATTTCACCACTTTGCGGATTCCACGCAATTACCGCTTTTGCGCGTGCTCCGCCCGCCGACGTGCCGACGCGCAAAATGTCCCGCACCGCCGCTCCTTCCTGACCGTCGGCAAAAGAACCGCTTAACGCGTTGCGGTCGCTCAAAATTCGACTGGCCAAATCAACTAAAGCGCTGACGTCCAACTCGTGGGTGGGGGCGTTTCCCAGTTTCAGCGACGGCCGAAATTCCAACGCCCCCATGGCGCGCGCGCCGGTGTAACACAAGCGCTCGACCGGATTGAAGCTGCTGGCATCGCGCCCTTGCGACGCCAACCATGCATTTATCAATGCATTGCCGAAACGGTCGGGCAGGGCGTCGGCAAGCAGACCGGGCAAGCCATGGAAGGTCTCGTGATTGAGGGCTGGGAAAGAGTAGATCGCGCCCGCCAGCGGCATGTGCAGCGGCGCCACCTGAATGCCGCTACGCAGGAAATCGGGCTCGTATTCAAACAGGCCAATTTCGCGTTCCGAGTCCCATCGCACCGCCCCGATGGTGGTTCCCCACAGGCTGACTAGAGCGTGGCTCATTGATCCTCACCCCATTGCCAGGGTTTGCTGTCGTTGGGCTCCTCTTTGCGCGGCGACGACGCCCGTTGCCGAGCTTGGCCTTTGTTTTTGAGGATTTGCAAAGGGCTAGGTTCGTCGGCGGGGAGCCAGGCATCGAGCCCATCGAGCAGCTTAAGTGCGCGTATAACCCTAATGAATGCAGTGAGTTGCGTGGATTCACCTGCCTCTAATCTGGTCACGGTTGAACGCGAAACTCCAGCCTCTTCGGCGAGTTTTTGCTGTGTGATGTTCAGCCGCACGCGCTGGTTCGCCAGTCGACGCCCGATTTGGGCCAGCACGACATCATCTCGCTGATCGCGATGTTTATTGCCTGAAAATTGACTCATTAAATGCCTCTTCGGCATCTATTGCATCAAAAATGAGGCAATAAGTCAAGGTTAATTCGGCAAGCCTACCGTGGCCGATCCTGAGCCGTCTAGGGCTTCAGATAAATCGTTTGGCTGTCGGTACTGCTCAGCACGGACTGTGAACCCCCGGCCCCGCGGGCGATTGCGCCTTGCAGGTAGACGTCGACCCTGGGCGTGGAAGCAGGCACGTTGAAGGTCAAAACGCCGTGGCCGGAAGCGTTGGCTGGCAGCGATTGAAACAGAGTGACCGGCGCCAAAATACCAAGTCTCAGGCCACCGAGCTGCGGCACGTTGGGGCCAGCGCCTAGGCCATTGAGGCTGTAAACCAGGTGCACCATTTCACCGGGTTGGGCGTTGAACACGGAAACGGTGGTTGGCACCTCAGTGACACAAGAGGTTGCCG
>JACKQG010003252.1_pt1 | contig 20146 bp, 14 predicted proteins | sample 8237621 | NCBI WGS metagenome assembly JACKQG01 (sample SAMN15677084, study PRJNA649215) | marine metagenome | biome: marine; feature: Black Sea; material: saline water; isolation source: suspended particulate matter (SPM) from the Black Sea western gyre | collected 2013-06-09/2013-06-10 | depth... | reverse complement strand
GCCCCAGGTGGTGCCAATGATGCCTGGATGTCGTCGTCTGTCTGGGGCATTGTCTCCTCCGCCGCCTACCGGCTCGGCCGACGTTTCATCGTCAAGTGCAGGCAGCGGCAGTGTGGGATGCCTTCTTCGCTTCCTGTGGCTTACTCGTCAAGAAATCGAGCGTCTGGATCGAGCCGTGTGCGAAATCGAAGCCCGCTTCCTTCAAGGCGTTTTCCACATCTGTCCTGCTAAGCGGTTGGCTTTCTAAGCAGATCAGTCCCCAGAACACCGTGCAGCCACCGTTGACATGCATCCCTGTTGCCACCTGAATGACCATGAACTCTGGATTCAATCTTGCCATCAGGTGTTGGATGGGGAAGAACTCGTTCTCGTCTCGCAACGAAAATGCTTTTGGCAGTTCCATTTCAATCAGCATGCTGTAGCTCCTTCTCTGGGGGGGCATTTCTGGCCGTCGCAAGAATGGCAAACCGCCGTCTGAAACGCAACAGGGGTAATCCCCGGACATCACGCATCCGTTTCCGCCATCGCGACGAGGTCCGTCTTGTCCTCGGCCAGTTCGGCAACATGCTGTGCCCGGAGATCCTCCATGAGCTTCATTGCCGGAATGCTTTGGTAGAGAAAGGCCATGACATCGAAGAGCATATCGACCTGCGGGCTGCTGAGATCATTTGCGTCTGGCTTGTGCAGCGTGAACGGCTGAGTCACGGGTGCGTCGGTGAGAAATGGCCACTCCATCGTCTCCTGCACTGCGACGGAGAATTGGACTGCTGTCTCCAGCACGCCCGTGCCTTCACCAAACGGACGGCCACGATGTTCCTGGTGGCCGAGCCACTGTCGGTACTCGCCGCTCATGTCCTCCAGTAGCAGCCCCGTGAACTGATAACGCTCGCCGCGATGATCCCGGCTTCTCCGGCATTCCCGGAATTCCAGCACAGCGACAAGCTTTCCATTCCGTTCTTTGGCCCGATCCCTTTCCGTATCGTACCAGACGAGCTGAAGCTCCCGTCCCACAATGCGAAGCGGGCCTGTGCCTCCCTCGGGATCGGTGAACGCGAGTTGGCTGTAGTATTTGCTTGGGCTGGATTCAGGGGGAAGCCAATCCGCAAGCGGGATCGCGCGGGCCGGGCCCTTGTTGCCGCGTTTTCTCTTCCTGCTCATGGTACGCGGTTGTTCACGAACGACGGGTTACGTCCGGAAACGGTCTCGGCGTGGAGGACGCACAGAGGTCGATCGAGGCGTGGTTGGTATCTTGAGGGCAAGAAGCCCGCGCCGTCCATCCATGGTTTCAGGCGTGTCATGCTAGATGGTTGCGGGCGCGGGCCGTGTCTCGTACACGTGACCCTAACGCGCCAGGGAAGCAGACGCAATGGGACGAAAGGGCGGGACTGGTAGTCCGGGTGGATCGCATGGCCACGCTACGCGAACTGCTTGGGCATACTTACGCTGTCGCACCAATACCGGACTCCACGGACGAACGAAGTCAAAAGGGCCACCGTCCGCTCGAAGCTCAAAGCCGCTTTGGATTGCCTCCTGGCAGAAGGGTTACTTGAACGAAGACGAAACGGTAAAACGATGAGAGTGAGGACCACACAATGACTGACACACAATCCCACCGCCGCCTCTATCTCGTGCGTCACGGCGAGGCGAAGCCCAAAGATGAAGACCCCGAACGCGGCCTGAAAGACGCTGGCCGCACGGACGCCACGAGAATGGCTGCCTGGGCGGCTGCCGCCGGCATACAGGTCGGCCAGATCCAGCACAGCGGCAAACTGCGAGCCCAGCAGACGGCCGAGATCTTCGCCGAGCAGCTAGGCACCCCGGCAATGGCAGCTCTCGGCTTGGCGCCCAACGATGACGTTGACGCTATCGTTGGCGTGATTGAGCACGAACAGTGCGTCATCATGTTGGTCGGGCATTTACCGTTCCTGGAGCGGCTGGCCGCCTTGCTGATCACTGGCAACGCCGAAGACAGAGTGCTGACATTGGAGGCAGGTGCTCTGGCGGAATTGATGCGGACGGACGACGGCTGGAAGGTAACCTGTTTGATGCACCCCAGGCTGCTGCCGAGGGCATGACGCGACACGGGTTGCACGGAAGTCGCCCAAGGGAATCGCGGTCCTCGTTGGAGTAGTTCCGTAATCTCGGTCGCTAAGGAAAAGAAGGACGCAGCGCATGTGGAGCTTCCGAAGCGAACAATTGTCCGATGGACGTTGCATGCGTTTCGCCGTCGATCTCGGATCCCAGTCGGCGAGCTTCGCAGATGTCGTGCGGGCCTGGACGGACGACGCTTCTTTCCGATCGCTGTTCGACGCCCAGTTGGCGGATACGGACCGTACAGAAGGGAGTCCTGAGCATGAGGCTGGATCGCCGGGAAGTGCGTGGCGTTTGTCCCGCGCAAAAGACCGTCACGTCAAGCGAGAACGATTACCAATTATCGAGGTGCTACCATGATTCGAAATTACAGGATGTTGCCGACTATGCTCAGCGCAGTGTTGTCTCTGGCGTTTCCCGGCGGGAAAACATCCCTAGCGGAAGACCATTCCTTCAAGACGGAGGTCTTTGTCAGTGGGACGAGCGGCTACCACACCTACCGTATCCCGGCCGTCATCGTCACGCCGAAAGGGACGCTACTGGCGTTTTGCGAAGGCCGGAAGACGAGTCGTTCCGATCACGGTGATCTGGATCTGGTCCTCCGCCGTTCCGCTGACGGTGGCAAGACGTGGACGTCCATGCAGATCGTCTACGAGGAAGGCGGCGATGCGAACATCACGATCGGTAATCCCTGTCCTGTGGTCGACCAGGGTACGGGCCGTATCTGGTTGCCATTCTGCCGGAACAACGATGACGTGCTGGTCACGTTCAGCGACGATGAGGGGAAGACCTGGGCCAAGCCCCGTGAGATCACCGACAGCGTGAAGAAGTCCGGTTGGGGCTGGTATGCCACTGGCCCCGGCGTGGGCATCCAACTTGAGCGAGGCGAGCACAAAGGCCGGCTGCTGATTCCTTGCGACCACGGTGTACAAATCGAGGGAAAGCGGGTCATGCACTCGCATGTGTTCTATAGTGACGATCAAGGCCAGACCTGGATACTGGGCGGGACGGTCGATCAGCATACGGATGAGTGCCAAGTCGTGGAACTCAGTGACGGCACCCTGATGATCAACATGCGAAATTACTGGGGACGCGACGGCAAGCAGCCGGACAAGGATAGAATGCGGGCCGTGGCGATCAGCCGAAACGGCGGTGCGACTTGGGAAGACCTGCGTTTCGACGAAACCCTGATCGAACCGATCTGCCAGGGGAGTTTCCTGCAATACGCGACGGAGCAAGACACTGGTCACAACCCACTGTTGTTTTCAAATCCGGCCTCGAAGACTACGCGGCATCGACTGACCGTTCGACTCAGCCAGGATGAGGGAAAAACCTGGCCAGTGGCCAAACTGCTGCACGAAGGCCCTTCCGCGTATTCCTGCCTGACCGTGTTGCCAGATGGTTCGATCGGCTGCCTCTACGAAGGTGGCGAGAACGACGCCTACGAGAAGATTATCTTTGTCCGGTTTTCACTGGCTGCGTCGAGCAAAGAGAAAGACGTCGACATGCCGGTCGTCGTGGAGATCACCGGCGTCAAACCGCCTCGCACCACTCGTCTTCCTGGGTTCCATCGCACGAAACCTGCGGTGATCGAAAACCACGATACACTGACCAAGACCTTCGGAGATGCGAAGGCAACGAAGATCATTGGGCAGGTTTACTTCGACCGGCAGGTTCTTGTATTCTTCCAGTGGTCGGGATCCGGCCAGGACAAGCTCACCTACGCGATTCAGAATCAGAACGAGGAAGCGACGGTGGTCTTCAAGTTCAGGGCAGGACGAACTCGTGATCTTCGTCCGCATGCGCACCTTTACGCCATCCGCAAAGATGTCGCTTGGAGGATTGCCAAGTAATCCCGCGGCGAGTTTCAAATGGGCACGCGAGTAAGACATCTCCTGCTCACCGGCTTCCCCGGCTGCGGCAAGTTGTTATTGCCGGACGAAGCCAACGTGAAACCACAGCTTCAATGGGGCCGCGACTTCTCAGCCACGGAAAGCCTTGTCCCTCTGCCGCTGCCGTTCGCTGTCGTCATCGCTTCAATGGGGCCGCGACTTCTCAGCCGCGGAAAGAGGGCAGTTGGCGGCTAGGTCCCCACTAGGTGGCCCACGTTGGCCCACGTCGCGGCCGACGTAGAGACGCAGAGCGAAACGCCACGGCCGAAAACGGGGACGACACGCTGGAAATGGAGGAGGCAGGCATGCCAATGACTTTTGATGCCGTTTCGACCAGACTGGGAACATACGTTTGGGCGCGTGGGTGGGGGCGACCTGTGCGCCTTGTGGAAGCAGGTTTGGACGCTTCGGGCGATGTGATCGATGCAAGTTGCAGCCGGGCTCCAGCGCCGATGGCTCGCTCCGAGAAATCGGTCGCTGTTTGGGACGCCTCGGGAAAAGGTATGGCTTGATGACTAAGAGCCGGGCCGTGTGACTGCGCAGCGACCCTCTTCAATGCGTTTCCAGCGTTCACGTACGTTTCGCTACTCCTAATCGAAATCGGTTTCCGTCAGCGAAAACACGGGAACCGCGAGTTCGCGTTTTGCCGTGTCTGCCAGAGATCCTTCGTCGGTCAATTCCATAATCTTGCGGACGATCTGGGCATCGTAGTAAGGTTCTTTGCAGCCGGCCGGAGGCCCCGCCCTATCTGTCATCCGGCGGCTCGGGAGGAGGCGGGTCTGTGGGTCTGTTGGTGTCAGGGGCATCCCAGTGTATGCGGCAGTTCGGGAGAGCCTTTCGAAGTTCATCAATGCCCGAATCAGTGACGTTAGCGCCGTCGAGGTGTAGAGTCCGCAGGTTTGCGAGCCTCGTCACGTGCCGTAGCCCAACGTCCGAGACCTTCGTATCCGACAGCCAGAGCACCTTGAGATTCGCCAACTCGCTCAAATGCACGAGGGCTGAGTCGCTGACGTTCGTATCATCCAGTCCGAGGCTCTCCAGTTGGGTCACGCCGGCCAAGAGTTCCAATCCCTGCTCACTGAACTTGACGCCCTTAAGCGATACGTGCTCCAGCTTGGGCAGTTCTTTCAGGTGCATCAGCCCGGTGCCATCGAGCCGACATTCGGCTAGATCGAGCCGTCTGAGTTCTTTGAACGCCTTCAGGTATGCCAACCCGCCGTCGGTCACATTAGATCGGTTCAACCACAGCACTTCCAGCTTGGCCAGATGCTTCAAATGCGGAAGTGCAGCATCGGTGACCGAGGTGCCGTCCAGGCCCAGGTGCGTCAGTTGGGTCATCTCCCCAATCGGCTCTAACGCGTTGTCGTTGATTTTCAGGTCCTTCAGCGACAAGTAGGTCAAGCCGCTGAGCCCTTTCAGGTGTACGAAACCCGAGCCTCTGATTTCAGATTCCCCGAGGTAGAGCGTGTTCACCTGGGTCAGACCCTTGAGTTGGGCCAGAGCAGCGTCGCCAAGGGAGGAGTGTTCAAGCGAAAGACGCCGGAGATTGTCGAGGTTTCTGAGGTGAGCCAGCCCGGCTTCGCCGCCCTTCCATTTGCTGCCGATTTTCAGCATGATCGTGTCGGCAGGGAGCGTGGAGACCGTGGCTCCGAGGTGGCGGATCTTGACGATGGCGTCTTGGCGTCTGGTCTCCGTCCATTGCCGCAAGAGACGATCCGCCCGCCTTCCGGCCGCTGCGTCCGCCGAGTTGGCGACCCTTTCCAACGCTGTGGTAACTGCCTGTTCGGTCTGGCGGTCGCCCGCGTCGGCAATCTTCAGCAGTATGTACGACGCCCGGGAGCGGACCTCCAGATTTTCACGGGTAGCCGCCTCGACCACCGGCGTGATGGACTTGCTGCCGGCGTCGATCAGTTTCCATGTGGCCGCCTGTCGGACGATGAAGTCGTCGCTGTCGAGGTCTCCGACCCACCGGCGGATCGAATCGGCAGGCCTTTCCTTGGATTCCTCCTGCGAACCGGCCGCAACCGACAAGCAAAAGGCTGATACGATCGCTGTTATGGTTGTTCCAAGTCGCATCACGCAGCTATCCACGCGTTCAACACAGTCACGCGAATGGGGTTCGGTCTCTTCCGACACGGCACGTTAGCCAGCAAATGCGATCCACACCGTTCGATTCTAACCTGCAGCAAATGATCGGGCACCTACCCAGTGGCGGGTGGTGTGTGATTAAAAGTTGCTCGGGCATCAGTGAATTGCAGGCAGCAGCACGATCGCGACGCAGGCCAGTATCACCAAGAACGCTACCGCCAGCCAAAGCCAAGGGGAGTCGTGCCAAGCCTTTGCACGACGTTCTTTCGCACATTCAGGACAAAACGGCTGGCGGCCAGAAACTTCTGCCTGATTAAGCCGTCGCTTGTCGTCTTCGTCTCTGCGAGAGAGCCATGCCTCCACCCTACCACCCGCGAGACGCGGGGGGAAGAAACGCCAGAGAGGGTAATCCCAACGTTCCAATCGCAACGATATCAGGGTCGTGCGGCGGGCATTCGATACACGCGTCACCGCAACCGTGAAACCACGCGGCGGGATAATGGCTTGCGCGCGTCGGTGTTCACGACCGCGGTAAGAAACGGCAAGATGGGAAGTGCGTTCGGTGAAGCCCACAGCACACGCTCAAGCCAGGCCCGATGTCCCTCCACGGGACTACATATTAGTCTGCTTTGATTTCTTGCGTGGGGGCGACCTACGCGCGTTACGAACATTCGTTTGGCGGTCTCGGTCGATGTGGCCGATGCGCGCAATAAGCCCGGTCGGAAAGCACAGAATTACAGGTGGACCACTCACGCTTGGCCGTTTTCGGCCGGCGGAGTTAGGAAGTAAACCTGCGCCCGGCCCCACTTGAGGCGATGTTCAATCGGACCTTGCCTCTGCGCTCGACTCGCCCCCGGTCACAGAAGTCCCGCGCACCGCACGCATCGTGTTGTAGAGTTCTTCGGCGTGGATGGGTTTTGCGACGTAGTCGTCCATTCCCGCCTCTAAACATCGTTCTCGATCTCCCTTCAGTGCGTGCGCCGTCATCGCGATGATCGGGACATGGGTGCCCACCTGCTTCTCCCTTGCGCGGATGGTGGTCGTGGCTTCAAGGCCGTCCATCTGGGGCATCTGCACGTCCATGAGCACCAAGTCAAACTCCTGCGAGCCGGCCGCCGCGATGGCCTCCCTCCCATCCCCGACCAGGGTGACCGTGTGGCCCCATTTTTCCAGCAAGGCGACCGCCAACTTCTGATTGACAAGACTGTCCTCGGCCAGCAGGATTCGCAGTGGGGGGATTTGGTCTGGTCGCGGGACGCCCAGGCTTTCGGGAACCACTTCCTCCGAAGCGGCGGTGCCCATGGCCAACATAATGGCATCGAACAACTCCGACTGCTTGACAGGCTTCGTCAGGTACGTAGCGATCCCCAGGCTCTCACATTTGGCGACGTCACCAGGCTGATCGCGGGAACTGAGCATCATGATGACCGTACCATCGAGTTCCGGCGCACGCTGAATCTCTCCAGTCAGAACGAAGCCGTCCATCTCGGGCATTTGGGCGTCGGTCAACACCAAGCGGAATGGGTTGCCCGACCGCTGGGCCTCCAGCAGCGAGCGGAGCGCGTCGCGGCCCTTGAATACCGCGGTAGCCCGCATCCTCCAACTGGAGAGGATTTCCTCCAAGATGTGGCAGTTGGTCTCATTGTCGTCGACGACCAAGACTCGTGTATCGGGAATCATCGCGGATCGAACCGGAGGTCCCTGCGCCCGTTCATCGGGAGCGGCACCGAATCGAGCAGTGAAGTGGAATGTGCTACCGCGGCCGACTTCGCTTTCCACGAAAATCCGCCCCCCCATCAGTTCCGCCAACCGGGAGGAAATGGCCAGTCCCAAGCCACTGCCTCCGAACCGCCGGGTCATTGTCGTCTCTGCCTGCTCGAACATCTCGAAGATGGCTTCTTGCTTATTCCGCGGGATTCCAATCCCGGTATCGGTGACCGCGAAGTGCAGGACGACTTCGTCGTCCGATGACGACTCCGACTGTACGTCGACGACCACCTCGCCGGCCTCGGTGAACTTGACCGCGTTGCCAACGAGGTTGACGATGATCTGACGAAGCCGGTCCGGGTCGCCGGACAAGAGGATGGGGACGTGTGGGCGGATGCGGCAGGCCAGCTCGATCCCCTTTTCATGCGCCCGGATCGCCATCGCCTTCATGGTGTCCCCCAGGATCTCGCTCAAATCGAAAGCGAAGCGATCGAGAACAACCCTGCCCGCCTCGATCTTGGAGAAGTCCAGGATGTCGTTGATCAACCTCAGCAGGGCCTCGCCCGACTCGGCCGCCACATTCAGGAAATCGCGTTGCTGACGCGTGAGTTCGGTGTCCAGAGCCAATTCGGTCATACCGATGATGGCGTTCATCGGAGTCCTAATCTCATGGCTCATGTTTGCCAAGAACGTACTCTTAGCACGGCTGGCGGCCTCGGCAGTTTCCTTGGCTCGCGCCAATTCGGCATTACTCTGCGCCAACTCCGCCGTCCGCTGTTGGACCCGGATTTCCAGCTCGTCGTGTGCCCCGCGCAGTTTCTCCTCGATCCGCTTCAACTCCGTGATATCGTGCATCGCTACCACGGCCCCGGCCTTTTGCCCGTTCCGGTCCAACAGTGGTTGCCCGCTGGCCAGCAAGGTGCGCGCTGGTCCCTGTTTGGGAGCAATCACCATTTCTACATTGTGAAGATGTTCGCCCCGAAGCGCGCGAAACAAAGGGACCTCGTCGGTCCGCATCTTCGTCTTGCCGTCAGGCAAGTACAGGTCATAGTGGTTTGCCCATTGCTCGGGGGGAAGAGGCTCTTGGGGAAGTCCGTGAAACTCCCGAGTGGCGCGATTGAACAAAGTCAGAACACCATTCGCATCGCAGGCAACAATACCGGCTTCGAGACTTTCCAGCACCGCTTCGAGAAATCGTTGCTGCTCGTGTAAACTCTCTTCCGCCCTTTTGCGCTCGGCCTCTGCTGCTTCCAGCGCTGCCGCCCGCTGTCGCAACTCCTCCAACTCTAGCAGCAGCCGGTTTTGTTCTGTGTCTTCATCTTGCATTGGAGTGACACCCCGTGCGGGACACCGAATTCTCGATCCGAACATCCTCGACTACATCGCCGGTTGCCTTCATGTTACGGAAGATGGCTGCCATTTGACACTGCCCTAACGCCAGAAATACCAGCAGGAAGCAGAGGTATTGACCAAACATGAGTGCCAGGTTGGACCAGGTCGATTCGAACTACCAAGGTCACCTCCGTCGGCGTCGCGAGTCTTCAGAAATAATTGGCAGATTGTGAGGTCTTGGGTGTGGAATCATCAGACCAGCCGTCCCTACAAAAAACCGCACCGGACACACGCCGGCCGATGTAACCGACGCGCCTTGTACCCGCGATGTCGGTGCGGCATCAACGGCCGCAATTGTGTAGTCTATTGCTACATATCTCCCGTCATGCACGCGCGAGCAGTTCGAGAAGAAGCACGAAGTCATACAGCGTACCCGCCCAAACTACTGCACCATCTCTCGTCCAATCGAGTTGACGGCCGACCTCGTTGTTGAGTAGAACGCAGTTGGTTTGTGCCAATCCTGGTAGCCAGTCGCGGCAACGATCGCTGATGATGTTCCTGCACAAGAAAGGTCTGTTCACATCGTTCGTGAGGGAGTTGCACGCCAACCAGAACGAAACATCAGCCGTTGAAACACTGATCGACGTTTACGGCGCTGGGTTGGTCGCCATCGAAGCGGATTGGAAGACCTGGGTTTCTTCGCAGCCTTATGACGAAGATGTGACGCTCGTCCAGGCAGCTTTCGTGATGAACAAATCCAAGTGGGACCGCTGGTGGCAAGACAACTCGGACCGGCTGTACTGGGACGACGGCGAGGGGATCTACAGGGTTCGAAATCCGAAGCTGATCGACATCGAGTGACCCAGGCTACCCGTACAAGCAAAATGCATTTGCCTGCTCAGGTGGGGGCGACCTCCGCGCGTTACGAACATTCGTTTGTTCGGTGCTTCTCGCTTCGTGCTGGAACGGGTTCACCTCAGATTTGCTAGCGGGCAACGATCTTACAGTTGGGCAACGCTTGCTGGAGTTTCGTCAGACCTTCGTCGCTCACTTGCTTACCGGGGAGCGACAGGTGCCGGAGTTTGGTCAATCCTTTGAGATTCTCCAGTCCGGCGTCGGTGATCGGCGTGCCGCCGAGGGCCAACGTCTCAAGGCGGGTTAGGCCTCTCAGATGCACAAGACCCTCGTCGGTGATCGGAGTGCCGCTCAGGTTTAGCTGTCGCAGCTTGGTTAGCCCGTTCAGATGCGCCAGGCCCGCATCGGTGATAGGGCACCCGGCGACGGAAAGCTCTCGGAGGTGGTGCAACTCTTTCAGGTGCGCCAGTCCGGAGCCGTTGAGGAGAGCGCCGTCAAGCCTCAGCTCACGAAGTTCGATGAATGATCCCAAGTTTCGCAGGTTGGCATCGGTAGCCGAGCCGAGCGCAACGCTGACTACCGGTTTACGGGGTCTCGTCTCATCAACCTCAAACGTGCCGCCCAGTTTCTGGATCTTGGCAATGGCCCGCTGCTTCTGGTTGGCCAACAATTTCTCCACCGCCTCGCGGGCCGACAATACGTCCAGCGCTTGTTGCTGGGCCTGCTTATCTTGGGACTGCCTTGCTATCTTCTCCAGGGAGCCGACGTCTAGAACGTCCATGCTGCTCCTCGTGGATGCGCCGACGACCTTGCCTTTTTGGACCGTCGCAATCAGCACCCAACTCCTGCCCGTGCGGGCGACGACCTCCGGGTCTATCCCCGCGCTAGACCACATCATGTTGTTTACGCTGCCTCCAAGCCTCGTTCCGGGTCCGAGAACTCGATTGACCTCCGCCACGGTCATACCCCTCACGTAAAACTGCGGGTCGGCCCTCATCTTCGAGTCACGTTCGGGCTTCCACTTGCTATGCTGGTAAGACTGGTATAGCCGCACTCCTCCCATGAAAACCCAAAAGAGGGTAAGGAAGAGCGTCCACTTCTTCGTCCGAGTTAAGGGGAACGTGAGCTGTGGGCATATCATGCTCGTCAACTGGCGCAGGCGCCGCCGTCTCCCGACCGGCTTGTGACCCGCCAGATGGCGGACCACCGCATCGAACGTCCCGTCAGCAACGAGCCGCTCCGTCTCTTCTTCGGAGAACTCGACCCCAAACTCGTCGGCGACGGAGAATAGGAGTTCTCCAAAGTCCAACTCTTCGTCGAACTCCGTTGCTCGATCTTGAGGCAACACCTTGCCCTTGGTGACGCTGAGTTGCAGAGCGTACACGTCGCGCAATCGCAGTGGTACCTCCTCGGGAATGCCAAGATGAGCGTAGAACCGCTGGTAGAACTCACGGTCGGTCAATTCCGGTCGGTTGTGCATTTCCCGCCTCCGGGCCCTTTCTCGAGAGGAACGGATAAACGGCGAGAGGGTCATGACGGGAGGGTGGCCGATCAACGTGAGGAAGACGATCGGTAGCGTGAAAACGAGCACGACGAACAGCGCCGGTCGCAACCAGTGATCGGCAGGGACGAACCAGACCAAACCGAAGATCGTCAGAGCGATGGCGTTTACCAGAACGAGACACTGTCGCTCCGAGAGGATCTCTCCCTGCAAGAAAAGGAGGCTTTTTCCCTTGCCGCGGTCTTGGTCTCTGTCCGGCGTTTCAACTGTAGCAGCCGGAACTCGTACTACCGTCCCACAGTCGCATCGGACCTGCTTTCCGGCGAAGTCGTTTCCTGTTCTGTGCTCTTTACCACATCCGGGACATCGGAAAGAGATGCTCATTGTTCCGCTCCAACTCAAGGGCTGCGGTTGGATAGCCGTGCCAGTTCTGTCGATCTGTCACTACCTCCGCTTAGCGAAGCCGCGTTGGAACACTCGGCGGCCGGTCGGGGTCGAAGCCGGCGTTGCGGACGGCCTCTTTTGCCTTGTCCGGGAGGTAGTGTAGGCGCATCCAGACCGGGCGACTCTCCTTTGGCCTCACCCACAGATTCAGCCGGCTTGGCCAACTCCTCTATCTTGTCATGATCCGCGAGGAACGCCGCAAGCTCGCCCTCCAGATCTGGATACCGATCCAAGAGCTCCCGCCGATCGGGTGCCTCGCCAACTTCGGCAGCCCTCAGATACTCGGCGATGATTTCGTTCAGACGCTCGCTGCCAGAAGAGTTCACGCTGTCGTCGCTACCCATACTTCACCACCGCCAAGTAGAGAGGTCGGACCGCGCCTCGTTGCTGTAGAAAGGACGCTCTAAATTCTGGGCGTCAAACGGGCTCATCCATAGCGCAACTTTTTACGTAATTTTCCCAAATCACGCAGGCGACTACAAGCAAATGGATGCCGAAAGCCCGTGGGAAATGTCTCGCTTCGGACGACATTGGAGACATGCCTTACCCTCAGATGAAGTGCGTCTTGTCTTCGAATCGGAGCGACCCTAAGGCGCTCAGGTGGCGCACACCTCCGCAAGCTAGCCACTTGTGTTTGGAGACAGAGGTCTGACACACCGGCGCACTTTCGAGAGTCAGTGAAAAAGTGTTGTTTGTTTCAACAACTCGTGGCGCGTGAGACACACCGAGAATCGAGCCATTTTGGTGCGCTGGTCCTGACCGCAGGTCTAGCAGCAATTCGGCACTCTTTTTCTGACACAGCCGGAAGCGCCCGAGATACCCATGCGTTCTGCGACACTTTGCGGACTTGCGCGGGAATCGGGCCGAGGCGGCGGTGAGGGACCCGAGTACCGAAGGTGTTGTCAGACAATTGCTGCGAGCGATGACTCAGGTGGCGGAATCAGTGTGGCCGACGCAAAGACGTTCTTTGCTGTCGCGACGGAATGAGTGGAGCAGGGGCGCGCACTGCTAAGTCTCTCACCACAAGTTTTCGGATATCGGACCGGTGGTAGAAACCCGGTTTTTTCGGAAAAACCGGGTTTCTATTCCGCACGGAAACTTCTGAACGGGTACTTATGTGTGGGCTCATCCCAAGTTCTGGGAGACCAAGCACTTGCAGTGTTTCCCACCCTGAAAGGTCGGTCTATAATCGACGAGCACTTCGGCTCCGGAACCGTCCACGGAAATCGACTTTTTCGATATAGATCCCACTCAAAGGGAATCGTTATGCAATGTATGCCAATGAGTGCGGCGTTTCTCCTGATCTTCGTCGTCCCGTGCAAAGGTGAAGCTCTGCAGGAAGTGGATTTGGCATCGGACAAGGCATGGACACTCAGCGCCGACGGCGGGCCGCCCCGCGCCATCGTGGTTCCCGGCGGCGGGTGGAACTCGGACCTTCAGAATCCGCCCATCGACACGATGACCGGCGTGGATGATCACGTGATCTACGAGCGGAGGCTTCGGATCCCCAAGGTGGCCGAGGGTCAAGTCACCAAGATCCTCTTTGGCGCGGTCAACTACGGTGCCGACGTGTTCATCGACGACACGCTGGTCGCTGGTCATGTCGGGTCATTGACACCTTTTGAAGTCGACCTCACCGGCGCTGGCGCACCGGGCGGGGAGTATACGCTCAAGGTCAAGGCTTACCATCGGCGACACTACCACCAGGGAAAGGTCTGCGATGTGCCGGTCGGGTTCGACTTTCCCGCGGGCTCGGAGGATTGGTGCCGTTGGGCAGGGAACACAAAATTCGCGTACGGCATCACTAAGTACGTCAAACTGGCCGTCTGTCCTGCGGTCCACATCCAGGACGTTTTCGTCAAACCGTCGGTGACCAATGATAATCTGGAGGTGCTGGTCTGGGTACGCAACAGCTCGTCCCAAGAGAAGACGCTGACGTTAACGGGAGAACTTGCTTCGTGGAATGCCGACCCGTGGGACTACCCTGCGGTTCCTGAGGCGACATTCACAGTTCCGGCCGAGCAAGTGAAGCGGATCTCGCTGGGGCCGTTCCCGTGGGGTCTGGGGCGGGAGAGCTACTGGTGGCCCAATATCCCGTTCAGTGAGGATTACGTCGCCCGACTGCACAACCTGAACCTGGAACTGAAGGAAGCGGCGACCCTCTGGCACCGCAGGACTGAGCGTTTTGGTTTCTGCGAGCATGCGGAAGGCCCGTACTATTACACGGTCAACGGTGTACGTGTGACGAACATCAGCGACGGCACTGTCGAGAGCCAGATGAGTCACTACGATTGTTACTCGACCTCGCCCGCCTTCCTGCCACCCACCGGCCCCGTCACGGGTTGCCCCGAGACGTGGCGGCGTTACCTGCGCATCGGGATCAACACGAACCGGATCTGCTGCTCCATACCGACCAAATACATGATGCAGTCGGCCGACGAAATGGGATTCATGCTGATGCCGGAAGCGGTAACGTGGGGCAACGGCCTGTCCAGGTACCACGACGTATACAACCCGCAGACCGTCAAGGAAATGGCGCGGCTCTGCCGAAACCATCCCAGCGTCGTCCGTTACTCGCTGACCAACGAGGTCCGCGGGCCGGCGGATAAGGACTGGCCCTGGCGCCCGCTGATCGACGCGATCTTGGAAGAAGACGACATGCGCCCATTGGTCTACGAGTTGCACGGTTACGGCGTCGGCCGGATCGACGGGGTCAAGCGAGGCCATGCCTATATCGACGATCACTACAGCAAGATCGACAAAGGCGGGGACTTCATCCGAAACATGGGCGAACACTTCTGGGAGACCGACGGCATGGCGGCGTTCGCTCTGGGCGCCCAGCAGTTGCGGCTTTACGACTGGGCTTACTTCGCACCGTGGAGCTGGATCAACTATTGGCCGAACTTTTTGGAAGGCATGAGTCACGCGCAGCACGCCTGGAAGGCGAACAACGGCCCCGACCGCAAAGACGACGTGAACGGCTGGGGTTCGCCGATCGCCCGTTTTGTGCAGCAGAGCCTGCATCCCTATCTGCTGGTGGATCATGAGATCTTGAAGAACAACCCGCCCTTGAGCCGACCGGTTGGCAAAGGGCAGATCGAATGGCCGTACACAGCGCCGGTCTACGCTGCTGGAGAAGCAGTCGATCGCCGGATCGAAGTGTTCAACGGCGGGCTGGCGGGCAATACCATGTCGCTGAAATGGACAGCTCGTTGGGACAGTCCCGATGGTCCGGTCGCCGTCGAGGGCGCGGTGCTGGGCCCATTTGAAGTCCAGCCAGGATTTCATGTGACGCAAGTGATCCGGTTCAAGGTGCCGGCGCCCGGGACGGCGAACCGACGGCTGTACCTGGTGATGGAGTCGTGCAAGGACGATGCGGTGGTCTATCGAGAAAATCGGATCTACTTCACCGTCTCTGCTGAAAGCGCTGCCAACCCGGAACCGGAATCGACGACCGTCGCTGCCGTCGAGTTCGTCGGTATGGATGACCATCTCCAGGGCGACTGGAAAGGGCAATTCGGGACCGATGGATACGAATTGATTGGCAAAGAGGCGAAGCTGCCGCCGTACGCCTCGGTCAGTTGGGGCGTTCGAGGCGAGGCCGGTGTTGTCCGCGCCACATGGCAGGCACTCCAAGGCAGCCCGATCTGGACTTGGCAGCCGCAAACCAGTGACAAGCGTGCCTTGGCCTATTCGGCCGACACGCCCACCGCCGAGGATCGAATCGCCGCGTGTCGGTACGGCGATGCAGTGACCTTTACGATCGACGTTGGGAATTCCCTCCACCGGATGACGACGTATTTCGTGGACTGGGACCAGCAGGGCACCCGGCAACAGACCGTGGAGATCCGGAGCGGCAGCGGTGCGATACTGGACACGCGGAGCCTCACGGCCTTTCACACCGGCCGATACATCACGTGGAGAATCCGTGGGCGCGTTCAGGTGGAGATCCGCAAGATCCAGGGAAGGAACGCCGTAATCAGCGGGATTTTCTTTGACGCCGCGAAGTAAGCACCGGTTGCCAATTATTCTCGCATTATCGAAGGCTCACGTTCGTTTAACCCGAAGCCGGAGGCGATGGCGGGCAGTGGGATGGATCGTCCACACGTAGCGTACGCCATCGCCTCCGGCTTCGGGTTAAACGAATACAGCTAGAATCACTGTAAGCGAGTGCCCAAAATCCCAAACGACCAACATGTCATTGGGATGCGGCGCCGTCGTGTGGGATGGGGGCGCCTGCCGCGGCCGCTTCGCGGATCGTTGGGTCGACGGCGAACTTCCGGTAGTCATCGAGGTAGGGGATGTTGCAGTCGATCCACGCGCAAAGCGTACGCCATTCCGCCTCGCTCAAGCGGACCTCCTGGTGGTCTTCGTCGGCCAGGGTCTTTATAAGAGGACTGACACGGGAGCCCCATGAGCCTGGAGGCGTATGGTAGCGATTGATATCCGCATGCGCCACATATGGCAACAGCGTCCAATAGGACTGGTTGGCGTACTGCTTCTTGTAGCCTTCTGCATACGTGGTCCAGACGTCGGGAACAAAAACCTCCGGCTTGTCCGCGCCTGCCCTCAAATCAAAGGACTTGTTCGCGCCGGTTGAGCCGTCGTGACAATCGACGCAGTGCTTGTCGAGGATCGGCTGGACGAGCTTCGGAAATCCGAACGTCTCGACGCCCCACGGAGGCGGCTCGATCTCCGAGGGCGCGCGCATCATAGCCAGAGGCGTCTCGCGAGTCATCGGGGCGGCGGGCATCGGCTCGTGGCAACCGACGCAGCCAACGTACTCGCCCGGCTTAACGTCCGTCGTCATTCGCATGGTGTGAAGCGCCTGGTAATCCTCATCCAACACGGAGAAGAAGACGGCCTTGCCGGACGGCACGCGGAAATACGCCGATCCATCCTCCTCCACCGGAACGGTTCCCAGCACGGTCTTGGTCTCGAAGCCGCCCATTCCCACCCAGATGTTACAAGGCGACGTGTGGATATGACGCTCGTGGGCCTGAACGATGCGGAGATGGCGGGCCTGGCCGCTCATCGACTCGGGCAGCCCCTGGTGTACGTCCTGCACGAGGAATTCGCCGTACTGCCGCCCGTCGTCCGGCTTGATTTCGGGGATCAACGGAGGTCTGGTTCTTGGGCGGATCAGCATCGGATACATGGCCGACAGTTCCGGATCGCGATAGACCAACTCCAACCCGCCGTAGACGTCTGCCAAATAGATCGCCACTTGCCGGGCCGTGCGTCTGTCCTCGGCTCCCACTCCCTGAGGGTCGTAGGAGATCAGAAAGTAATCTTCGCTGACGGGGTACGGACAGTCGCATGCCCCAAGAACAAGGCGTTTTTCGCCCTCGGCCGTGTCGCGGCCGTGACCGAGGTCGACGATCAAGATGTTGCCGCTGCCGTCGTTGTGATGGTGCGCTTCCACGCAGACCACTTTACTGGTCCCGGGAATCTGACGGCAGCGCGCGTAGTTGCGCTCGCCGGTGAGGTAGCCGCTGATGATGCGTGGATTGGTACCGTCAGGGCGGACGTTCCAGATCAGTTGCGTCGGTCTCCAAAAACGCATCACGTATTCCCACCGAGTGAACATGATCGAGCCGTCGTCCATCAAGCACGGATCCCACTCCCCTTCCTTCGACCAAGTGATTTGACGAACGTCGGAGCCGTCGGCCTCGATCGTGAACATGCAGTCCGCCCAAGCCCAGTCGCCGCACTGTACCATCCCTCCGGCACGTGGAGACATGAACGCGATCCGCCCATCGGGCAGGTAGATCGGATCCGTACTCTCTTCCCGTCGCGAGCTGCCACGGGTGATCTGCCGAGGCGGCGTTTGGCCGTCTAATCCCATTTCCCAGACCTGATAGTAAGTCCCGTTGCCGATCGAGTCTGCTCCCCCGCTGGTTACGCAGGGGCCTTCTTCTTGGTCCTTCACGTCGGCTGCCGCGAAACCAAAGACGATCCGCTTGCCATCGAAGGAGACATCCGGCCGGCCAAATAATCCCTCCGGGAATTTCTCGTTCGTAAGCGAAACGACGCGCCCTTGGCCGCCCGCGTCGAGATCCTGGAGGATGCAGATCTCTCCACCTAGTTCGTTGTACCGGGATCTGCGGCGAGCACACTGATGGGCGTGGTGTGCATGATGCCGTCGCACGAACAGCAGTCCGTCACTCTGGTGAAGAAGCGGGTGGTTGAAAGCCAACTGCCGGACCGCCCAGCGGACGTCGAGATAGACCTTCTTCCACGCAGCCGGATCAAAGGACTCTTCGGCCAACAGATCGTCGCGGGCCTGCGTGGCCCGGGCGAGCGTTCGGACATCCGCGTCGAGGTCTTCTCCGTCCAAGCGGCGGACGTCCGCAGCGATTGCCGTGCCACGCTCGAGGTGTTTGTCCACACTTGGAACGACCCGGTCTTCGACGACCGTTTCCGGCTTCTCCCAGGCGTCATCGAGCGGGCGTCTTCGCAGTCCGTCCCGCAAGACCCAGTCTTCTTCGATCGGTCCATCGACTTCCCAGAGTGGCTTTGGCGGAACGGCGGGTTTCGGCGGTGGCGGCTTGGGCGGTTGGTAAGCCGCAAGCTCTGTCGGCGACAGAGCCCCCAGCGGAGTATCGTCTGTGGACCAAATGCGGACGTACGAAACGATCGCGTTGGCTCCGGCGACCCTGATGAACTTCAACTCCAGCTTCTTGCCATCGGCGTACGCCGCCTTCGGGATGTCGAACAGAAATCGGCGTGGACGCCTGACGGGCAATTGCAGGTCCCCGTGCACTTGCCGGCCGTTGGCTTCCAGGCGTTGGGTTCTTCCACCATTATCCACGTAAACCACGTCTACCTTGTACGACGCCTCGGAATTGGGCTTCAGGTAGCACAGCACACAGACGTTGTTGTCGAAGACGATTGCCCGATGTTCGTCGGGAGCTTGAACCATATCCGGGGGATACAGCCAACGAGTGCCCACCACCACATGCGGCTGATTCTGGGTGCCGCAGTTATCCTCGGCCACCAAGTGGTATCCCTCAGGGGGCTCATCACCGGGTGTCTCCGCCGACGACGCGTCGGACCAGCCGACGAAGGCTACCGCAAACAGCATCAGACCAATCGTACTGGTACGCATCGTTGCTCCTTATGCTCCGGCCTGCGAAAGTCCCGCGGCCAATGGGATTAGCCCGTCGGCTGTTCATTATCTAAGTTACCATATCGACTGGCAACGTCCTTTTGTCATACTTGGGCAATGTTCGCGCAGTCGGCACGCGACGCTCGTCGGTCTGATCCAAGGAGTAACTATATCAAAGCAGAGACGTGCGCAACGTGTCGATGACACCGTCACACTAGGGGAGCTGAACTTGGACAAATATTTCTTGCACAAGGGAGGATGACATGAAACCACTGTCACTTTTCCTAATCGCTGTATTGACCGTGTATTCGGCACAGGCATTCGCGCATGAGCCGGGCAGCGTGCTGGCCGAGGAAGGAGGCCAAGCCGACCCGGGCACGCCAGCAGAGCAATGCGCGGCGCTCCTCAGGGAATACCGACCCGTGAGCGGCGGTATGCGGAAGGCTAAGACCGACCTGGAACGCAAGGCGGCCGTGGAGCGTATCGGCACGTTTCCGGCGAAGTTTGTGGAACTGGCCGAAAAGAATCCCAGGGACCCAGTCGCTCTGGAGATTTTGCGGCAGGCGGTCCAGGCTTTGGGTACCACGGACTCGGCGGCGCAGATCGCCTGGCAGATGAACCGCTCGGACTTCCCGGCCGGGAGCACGGACGATTCGGCCGGCAAGACGGTCACTCTCCTGCTGCGCGACCACGTCCTTAGCGATAAGCTCGCCCCTGTGGTCGACCGGATGCGGTATAGCTACCGGATGGAAAGCGAGGAGTTTCTGAGCACCGTGCTGCGGGTGAACCCTCATCGCGACGTCCAGGCTGTGGCCTGCCTTGCGTTGGCGCAGTTCCTGTACGACCGGTTGCGGATGCTTCAGCTAGCCGAAGACCGCCCGGAATTGACCAAACACTACGAAGCCGTGTTTGGCAAAGAATACCTTCCGGGACTGCAACGACTGGGCCGAGCCAAACTCGCCAGGCGAATCGAAACGCTATTCGAGCGGGCCGCCGGAGAATACGGCGACGTGAAGATCCGCGTCGGCACGGTAGGCGCACAGGCCAAAGCGGCGTTATACGACATCCGCCATCTGTCGCTCGGCAAGTTGGCCCCCGACATCGAAGGCCAAGACCAGGACGGCC
>JACKQG010003250.1_pt1 | contig 20147 bp, 14 predicted proteins | sample 8237621 | NCBI WGS metagenome assembly JACKQG01 (sample SAMN15677084, study PRJNA649215) | marine metagenome | biome: marine; feature: Black Sea; material: saline water; isolation source: suspended particulate matter (SPM) from the Black Sea western gyre | collected 2013-06-09/2013-06-10 | depth... | reverse complement strand
TTCGCCCTTCGCTTGGTTTCGATACATTCCCTTCGGTCACTACTCAACCGGCGCTACGGGCTGCTCAATCAGCTTAACTTGATCTCAATGGGTAAAAGGCAATTGCCTCCTTGCCGTCTTTCCATCTTGCGCTAAGACGAAGTCGTGCGTTGCTTCTTGCCCTCTTACCTACTGTATGCTCTTGCGATGGCAAAGTTAAAAAACTTAATTCTAACTTACTTTATGGAGAAAACCAATGAAAAAAGGAAAAGCAGTGATATTGGATAAACCTAATGGTGAATTTACCATAGATGAAGCTGAATTACCGGAACCCAAAGAAGGTGAGATATTGGTAAAACAGGAGATGTGTGGAGTTTGCGGCACTGATGTCCACATGTATCATGGACACCTTCCTGGGACCAAATTTCCTATCGTTTTGGGACATGAACCGGTGGGAATAATCGCCAAATTGGGAAAAGGTGTAAAGGTTGACCACACAGGAGAGTCGGTGAAAGAAGGAGATCGCATTTATGTTGTGCCTGGGATTCGCTGTGGAAAATGCTACTTCTGCACGGTACTTCTCGAACCTACATTGTGCGTAAATAGCACCGCTTATGGGTTTAGACCATATTTGGACCAGCCACCCCATTTTCAAGGTGGATATGCAGAATATATTTATATGAATCATCCCGCTTCCACCTTTCTTAAAATGCATGTTCAGCCTGAGATTGCGGTGTTACTGGAACCTCTTACTGTAGGAATACATCAAATGGATATGGCAAAACTGTGTGTCGGAGATACAGCAGTAATTCAAGGCTGCGGGGCTATTGGATTATTCACCTTAGTGGCGGCAAAGGAAGCAGGCGCACATAAAACCATCGTAGTGGGCGCGCCACAATCCAGATTAGATTTAGCTTCTGAATTTGGCGCAGATTTAACCATAAATATAGAAGAAGTTACAGACCCCAAAGAGAGGATAGAAATGGTTAAGTCAGAAACAACCTTGGGTTATGGCGCTGATGCGGTGTTTGAATGCACCGGTTTTCCCAAAGCTGTTCCAGAGGGCATCGATATGCTTCGCAGAGGTGGTTCATATTTGGTCGCGGGACATTTCACCGATGTTGGTGAGGTGCCGTTAAATCCCTATCTTCACTTTACCAATAAGCAGATTAATCTAATGGGTGTGTGGGGAGATGATACTGGCCATTTTGTCAGAGGCAGACCGATTATAGAATCAGGCAAATATCCCTTTGAAAAGATGGTCTCACACAAGTTGCCGTTGGAAAGAATTAAAGATGCCATGGATGCTATAAGCACAAATTATAGATTAGATGACAAAGAGGTTAGAAAAATAGTGATAGTGACGGGCTAAGTAACTTTCCATAAATTCTTTAAACTTTTGATAGAGTGATAAGTGATTTTGACATCACTTATCACTCATCACTTATCATAATACTTAGGTTTTTCTTTTTTGCTTTCTGGAGTCAAAATATGTATGTGCGTATTTTACTAAACTGTATTAAAAAATATTCAATATTTTACCAAAGAATATACAAAAACACACTTTAGATGGATGACACAAACACCCACTACTCGGTATTAGCCGAGCTACTTTCAAAGTTACAAGCAAACTTTACACCTTCTCTACGGTGTGTCTAAGCATGGTCTTCATGCTTAGATGAGATAGCAACCTACACTTTTTGTTGCGTTGTAACCACCCACAAGGTTTTACTCAATATGGGTTTGTATATTGAAACCCTATACCTTGTCAAAGAGCAAATTTGAACTGAGTTTAATCGGATGATAACATCCCTATTCCCATTTGTCAAGAAAAAAATAACATTAAATGAAATAAGGAATAGGAGATTTTAATATGATTAATATTATTACGAACTATACAATCCGCCGTGCAACATTAGATGACTTACCAGTAATTGTGGACTGGAATATTCGTCTCGCCAGGGAAACAGAGAATATGCGCCTTGACCGTGATACAATTACTCGTGGTGTCCGTGCAGCATTGAGTGATGAAAACAAGGCGCTCTACTTTGTCGCAGAAATTGATGGGCAACTTGTTGGCATGCTAATGATTACGTATGAATGGAGTGACTGGCGCAATGGAAATATATGGTGGATTCAAAGTCTCTATGTCACCCCTGAATTGCGACGACGCGGGGTATTCCATGCGCTGTATCAACACGTCCATAACCTTGCCCAGAGCAACAATGTCAAAGGGCTACGGCTTTACGTCGAACAGACAAACACGATTGCTCAAACAACGTATGAGCATGTGGGCATGACCAACTCACATTACCTGATGTTTGAGTGTATGCCGCTTTAAAAAATAGGAAACCGAGTTTTTCCGAAAAGCTCGGTTTCTATTATATATGTACTATCCAAAAGAGGCATTTTTATGGCATACGTAAGGGAATTAGAAATAGATAAAAACGGACAGCTTGTGATAAGCCCTGAATTGGTAAATTATTTGAGTCCAAGCGAAGAATTTTTTTATTGCATTCTATCTGACGGTGCCATCACGATAGTTCCCGAAAACGGATACAAAGTCGATGAAGAGGGAAATATCCAGAATGAACCCGAAGACGAAGCCTCGTTGCTCAAAAAAGTGCTTGCGGAACTTGATGGCGAGTTAGAGTGGTACGAAACTAATTATGGCATGTCCTCAAAGGAATTCTACGCCAAATGGCGTAAAGATGAAATTAAAGAGAATTTCGATATGAATGTATGGGCTAGCACTTATCTGTATAAGCAGGAATTAATGTCGGGAGAGAGGAAACCATAATGTTCAGAACAATTCAAGCTCATTTTAATCATACCGTCAGAATTATAGATAAATCCGGCTTAGTCGTTGATAGACGGACTTTAGGCAGAAGCGGCGGAAAAACCTCAGGTCAGATAATTGCGCCGAAGGAGACAGTCCCTGGTATCCCCAATGGATTATTATTCTGGGATGGCGCAGTATGTCATTTACACGCGAACATTGAGGACATCCGCTTTCCTACTCACTCGACAAATTTAGAAGAGATTCTTGAGACGATACAAAGAAACTTCTATCGCTAATTTAGCGTGGCCGCCTGTTTAGACTTCCGAAGTCTCAGGTTGCTTCGTTCCTCGCAATGACATTATTTCGGAAGTCTAAAATCTTTATGATGAAAGGAAAACAAAATGTCAAAGACAAAACATAAGAAAACTAAGTGGCCTATACTAACAAAATACGATGAAGAACATCTTTCTCAAATTGCGTTTCCGCTTGGTGGCATTGGAACAGGAACCATCGCTTTAGGAGGAAGAGGACAATTGCGCGATTGGGAGATAATGAACCGGCCCTCGAAAGGTTTTGTCCCACGTTACAGCTTCTTTGCGTTATGGGCAAAGCTGGGCAGTGAACAACCGGTTACCCGAATTTTGGAGGGCGTACTCCAACCTCCTTATGAAGGAGCTTTTGGCGAAACCTGGTCTGCGGCGGGACTTCCCCGTTTTCGTGATGCTAAATTTGATGCGGCTTATCCGTTAGCACAAGTTCACTTATCTGACCCTTCAGTGCCGTTGAATATTCGGTTGGAAGCCTTCAATCCGCTGATTCCACATGATGCGGATAATTCTGGTTTGCCGGTTATCGTCCTCCGCTATGTGCTTTCTAATCCGAACGAACAACCGATTCAGGCATCCGTGGCAGGTAGTGTGGAGAATTTTATCGGCATGGACGGACCAGAAGAGGCGAAAGCGGGTAGAGTTGTCGAATATCGGGATGAAGCAAATTTGCGAGGATTAGTGCTAAGTTCTGATGCAATATCATCCGATGCTCCTCAATTCGGGACGATAGTTTTGGCAACGCCCCATACAGATGTGAGCTACCGGCGACGCTGGGCGAACCCCCGCTGGAACAATGACCTTTTGGCTTTCTGGGACGATTTTTCTGAAGATGGAACCTTGGATGACCCACAAAATAACGATGCACAGTCACATGGCTCCCTCGCTGTCTCTTGCACTGTGCCTCCGAAGAGCGAATCCGAGATTACCTTCTTGCTCGCCTGGCATTTTCCCAATCGCACGGCTCAAGGCTGTGGCTGGGGCGTTTCCGAGGGCGAAGGCGTTGGGTTCGTGGGCAACTACTATGCTCAGAAGTTTCCGGATGCCTGGTCGGCTGCCAGGTACATGGCGGATGAATTGCCTGAGTTAGAGCAGAAGACGGTTGAATTTGTAGATACTTTCTGTTCAAGTTCGTTGCCGCAGGAGGTGAAAGAGGCCGCGCTGAATAATCTCTCCACCCTGAGAACCCAAACCTGTTTCCGCACTCCCGATGGCAGATTATTCGGTTTTGAGGGATGCAGCGACCAGAGTGGCTGTTGTATGGGCTCCTGTACTCATGTGTGGAATTACGAACAAGCGACAGCATTTCTCTTCCCTGAGTTAGCACAGACCATGCGGGAGGTAGAATTGAAATTCAGCACCACTGACAGCGGCGCTGGGGCGTTTCGTACTCCATTGCCACTGAAACACGCTTGCTGTTCAGTCAAAACGGCTGCTGATGGACAAATGGGCGTAATCATGAAATTATATCGTGAGTGGCAACTCTCCGGCGATAATCATCTGTTACAAGATTTGTGGCCACATGCCAAAAGAGCCTTAACCTTCGCATGGGAAGAGGGTTCTTGGGATGCTGACCAGGATGGAGTTATGGAAGGTGTCCAACACAATACTTACGATGTGGAGTTTTACGGACCCAACCCGATGATGGGGGCGTGGTACTTGGGCGCGCTACGAGCCGCGGAAGAGATGGCATTCGCGATGAATGACGACGACTTTGCCCACCGTTGCCGGGAACTGTTTGAACGCGGGCGTAGTTGGATAGATGAAAACCTATTCAACGGCGAATACTACATTCAGAAGATTCGTCCTCTTCCCGAAGGCGTTGTGCCGCGTGAAGAACTGAGTGTCGGAATGGGAGCCGCCAGTGGTCAAACGCCGGATTATCAGGTGGGCGAAGGCTGCTTGGTTGACCAATTGGTCGGACAATACATGGCGCATATTGTGGGCTTGGGTTATCTGCTTTCGCCTGAAAATGTACGGACTACCTTGCTATCACTATACAAATACAATTTCAAGCAAGAACTCTATGACCATTGGAATAACATGCGCACATTCGCTTTGAATGACGAGGCGGCCATGCTCATCTGCAGTTGGCCAAAAGGCGGTAGACCGAAGATACCCTTCCCGTATTTTAGTGAAGTGATGACCGGATTCGAATACCAAGCCGCGGTTCATTTAATCTACGAAGGATTTATTGAGCAAGGACTTTCAGTCATCCGCGGTATTCGCGCTCGCTATGATGGCAAACGTCGCAATCCCTGGGACGAAGCCGAATGCGGACATCACTACGCGCGGGCGATGGCAAGTTGGGGTGCAGTGCTGGGGTTATCGGGATACCGCTATAGCGCGGTGACGCAGGAACTCAGCTTTGCGCCTAGAATTAACCCAAAGGAATTTCGTACGTTTTGGTCAACGGGAAAAGCATGGGGTAGTTTCCGCCAAAACCAAACGGGTAATTTGCATGAAGCTGAACTATCTGTCAAACATGGGGAAATTACGCTCAAGACTTTAAGTTTGGGCTGGATTATAGAAGAAATAAAACCGACCAAAGTTACCGTTCAAGTAGGCGAGCAAGATTTATCTGTTGAAACTGCGCTATCCGATGGCAAAGTAATGTTGACTTTTGAACGTCCCTGCGCGATTAAAGCGGGTGAAACGCTTCGTATTCACTGCTACGGAGGTTGATTATCTTGCATAGAGTTTTCGCTTGATTTATTTTGGTAGTATCTGATACAATATGTGAGAAAACCATTCTGAAATTTTCGATAAGAATAACGAAAAGGAGGGAACATAAATGTTTTTCAGAAGCATATTAGTATATATGACAGTAATCCTTGTAGCCAGCATCGTAGGTTGCGGGGAGAAAGAAGCCGAAAGCCCTGTTACGCCTACTGGAGATAGCAACGAGGGTATGCCCCTTGTTTCTCCTGCTGTAGTTGAGTTTGCCAAAGCGCCATGGGATGTAAATGGTGATGGGCAAATTGATATTTTGGACCTAGTCTTAGTAGGACAACATATCGGCGAAACCGTAAAAGCCCCTGAAGAGGAAGGAGCAGTAGAAGGCCATATAGGAGATACTTTAGACAACGGCTATTATAGAGTTACAGTAAAGGGAATAGTGGAATCACCCCCCACATATTCCAGTAGTTGGGGAAGTAGTTGGATATTGGATGAATTTGAAATGGAGATAGAAAATGTAGGCAACGAACAACCGACTTACGTTGGAAACTTCAATTTTTGGGTAGTAGATGATAATAACAACGTCTATCCTCAGAGGAGCGGATTAGGAGGAGGACTAGGTATACTCCTAGGAGTAGGCCAAAAACTACCACAAAATTACGTAAAGGACGAAGATTGGCACTTGGATTTTTATATCTATTCAGCTGAACTAGCAAGAGCAAAACTCATATTCCAAGCTTATAAAGAGATATTTCCCATTGCGCTAGGAGACAGTGTTCTTTTTTTTCCTGTGGGGGAACCTATAGGACGACCTATAGTATTTAACATCGGTCCGACTGTGTCATATGTCGAACCACAACGAAGAATCCTCGACTCCTACAATGGAAAGTGGAAAGAGAATACAATCTCCAACAATGATATTATTTGGGTAATATTTAATGAAACTGTAGACCCTGCATCCCTTGCTGGAATAACCATCACAGGCGGATCTGTCAGTGTAACAGACATTTTTGATATAATGGCACAGATTGAACTTAAAAACGTTGCAGAAGGAAAGCAAATATTGGATGTTTCTGCGGTGACTGATATAGAAGGCAATCCTATAATTCTACCGGAGGAAACTGAATTTATTACATATGAGGTAAGAAATATTCCGCCGATGATAGTTTCCTCAACTCCAAGGAATGGCGAGAGTAATGTTAACCCAGAAATTGATCGCTTGATAATAGAGCTGAGAGAAGATATAGATATAAATTTAACGTGGGTGGAGATAATGTTTCTCAGTGGAGGTAGTCTAGGGAGACTACAGTATGATGATGAAGAAGAAGCTTGGATGCTAGATAATCCCATTAGGCTTAAACCTGCAACAAGATATATAGTAAGAGCAAGCAGCACCGACAAACCTGGCCCAGGTTTAGGTAATTTCATGTCAGGAGCAATAGTTTTTAAAACCAAATAAGACAGAGTATTTTGTCTACATACGTGAAATATGATGTGTGAATGAAACGTGAAGTATAGCCGCCGATTTCCAGACCATGCTGATTGAATAGTACCTCGAAATCAGCGCGGTCAGATAATCAGCGGTTATTCTGGGGGTGAAATTATGCCTGTTTTACCTAAAAGAAAATTGATGACAGCCGAAGAGTTGTATTGGCTTCCCTATGATGAAAAACGACAAGAATTGGTGAAAGGAGAATTGCGAGAGATGCCACCAGCAAGTGGCCGCCATGGAATTTACAGTGGCACACTACATGTCTATTTAGGATATTATGTACTGACTCATAAATTGGGTAGAGTATTTTCAGCAGAAACAGGATTTACTATCGCGCGCGAGCCTGATACGGTACGCGCCCCGGATATTGTCTTTATTTCGCAAAAACGTCTGCCTGCCTTGTTGCCCGATGGCTATTTCGAACTCGTCCCAGATTTAGTGGTAGAAGTTGTTTCACCCAACGACACTGCACGCAAAGTGAGAGAGAAAGTCAACGACTGGCTTGATGCTGGTGTGCGGCTTGTTTGGGTAGTGGACTACCTACCAAAAACGGACGATTACCGAATACTATTCCCGACAGCAGTGTCGCGTACTGACAGAAGAGGATACACTTGATGGCGGCGATGTGGTGCCCGGTTTTACCCTGCCAGTGTGGGAGGTATTGGTTAAGAGATTTTCACTTAGGTTGTCTATAAATTAAGAAGAACAACAATGAAACGATACGGGATGGTAATTCGCGTCCGGCCTGAGAAACTGGAAGAATATAAAAAGTATCACGCAGAAGTTTGGCAAGAAGTTCTGGATATGATTAAACAATGTAACATCCGCAACTACTCAATCTATCACAAGGATGGTTACCTCTTCAGTTACTTTGAATATACAGGCAAGGATTTTGATGCTGATATGGCGAAGATGGCTGCTCATCCCAAAACAGCGGTTTACGAAGTAAACTGCTGAGCGAAGCGAACAGGAATGGTGGAAAATTATGAAGCCGATGCAAGAACCGTTGGAGACCCGTAAGGATGGTGAATGGTGGGCTGATATGGAGGAGGTATTCCATCTAGATTAATTTAGGCGGATATAAAATAGTCACAACAAGAAAATCAGGAGGTGAAAAAATGAATATTGGCCAGATTGACCTCGCTGTCCGATTCAGGGAGAAGGGCGTGACCGTGGTTGTACTGTGGCAGGGTGAAAAGGTGGAGGTCCAAGAACTGCAACCATTTTTTGAAGAACTACCCAGGCAAGAAGGCTTCTTACCTGGGAGGGAGGTAATCAACTTCGAGGTAGTTGATGCGGCTACCGGGGATGTAATGACTGATTTTAACCCCTCTATCAGACTCTATGTAGTATACACAGAAGAGGACTTACAGCATGTAAATGGAGAGCTGAAAAAGCTTGGTTTAGCTTTCTGGGATGGTAAACAATGGATACGTTTCACTGAGGATAAGAACCTGTTTAGATTGCATCCCAAGGATTCTCCTGACTTTAAGTGGCCCTTTGATGATTTCTTTGATTTGCCGGACCATGCATTGGGATTTGGTTTTGCCATTGTCTCCAGTTGGGATGACCGTCCTATAGCTTGGGGAAAACCCGAGTAAGACACAGTATGGGTTCCCAAGCATGTGCATTAAGTTAAGGACGTAATGCCACATCACAACAGGTCTGGGAAAATTTAAGTAAGTTCATAAAATAAAGTCGAAGGGAGAAAAACGAAAGCAAAAGCCTTTTGCCCTTCGACTTTCGCTTTTTCTTTTTACGGTACTATTTCCATTTTCTACTTAGCTCATACTGATTAAGGCTTGTAATTTCCATTCAAGAAATAATCAGATAAAATCAGGAGGTGAAAAAATGTATAAACTATTGAGAGCCTTAGCTTTAATGATGGCTGCAATGCTAGTCGTTTTTATGATTGGCTGCGGCTCACCATTACAACGACCTACTTCTGAGCAGACCGACCTCGTTGCCCTGTTCAAGGAAGAGGGTGTGGTCGTGGTTGTGCCGTGGCAGGGCAAAGAGGTAAAGGTCAAAAAGCTGCCTCCCTTTTTTGAAGAACTACCTAAGCAAGAAGAACAACAGCAGCAAGACCCCATATTCTCTGCCAAGAGGGAGGTAATCAACTTCGAAGTGGTTGATGCGAATACAGAGGAGATGCTAACTAAATTTGAGCCACCCATCAAACTCTATGTAGTATACACAAATGAAGATATACAGAGTGCGGGAGGTGTGGAAAATCTCAGATTGGCTTTCTGGGACAATGTCGACGAACGATGGGTAGTCTTTACCGATAAGAAGCACCAATTTGAGATGCGGGACAAGGATTCGTGGCCCGTTAATGAATTCTTTGAGTTGCCGGACGATGCCGCGGGATTCGGTTTTGCCAGTGTCCCAAATTGGGATGACCTTCCTATTGCCTGGGGAAAGCCCGAGTAAGACATAGGAGGAATTCCCAGGGACATTACGGACGTATTGTCAACATCTATATCGCCGGTACGGTACTAAGTAATTTCTAAGAAACAGCTTCAACTTTTACGTTGGATTGTCTTTTTTGACCTGAAGGGATGGAAGAATGGATGGGTGCCTTTCATCCCTTCGCTCCGCTCAGGCAAAATTCCTCAAAGGAGAAAACCGTGAGCAATCAGGTGCCAACAGGAACAGTAACTTTGATGTTCACCGACATTGAAGGACACACAAAAATGTGGGAACAGATAGGTGATGACTTTATGCCTATCTTGGAGGAGCATAACACCATCCTACGGTCTGCTGCTGAAAAACACAACGGCTATGAGGTAAAGACGGAAGGGGATTCCTTTATGCTGGCTTTTACCAAGGCATCCGACGCGGTCTTGTGCGCGGTGGAAGCACAAATTGCTTTGGCGGATTATCCGTGGCCAGAAGATGTCGGAAAAATTCGGGTGCGAATCGGGATGCACACAGGTGAACCGCAAGTATCAAGGAACGATTACTTTGGTCCACCTGTCATTCGTGCGAACCGTATCAGTGAGGCTGGATACGGTGGTCAGACTTTGATTTCGGCGGCAACAAAAGAGTTGGTCATTGAAGAATTGCCAAAGGGGATTGAATTTGTTGACCTTGGGCTTCATCGTCTCAAGGATTTGGGAAGGCCTGAGAGAATCTTTCAAGTTAATCATCCTTCCCTTCCTCAAAACTTTCCACTTCTTAAAACCTTGGATAACATCCCCAATAACCTGCCTGTTCAACTGACCAGTTTCGTCGGCAGGGAAGCCGAGATTCGCCGTTTAGCAGAATTTTTAGGAAGGGAGCAGGTGCGTCTTGTGACGCTAACTGGCGCGGGCGGCATTGGCAAAACACGGCTTTCGATTGAAGTGGCAGCGGAGCAGTTGGAAAATTTTCCTGATGGTGTTTGGTTTGTCCCGCTGGCGTCGCTTAACAACCCTGAGTATGTCATCACTGAGATAGCTTCCGCGCTTTCAATTCAGCTTCAACCCAAAGTTGACCCTAAGAAACAGGTGATTGACTACTTGGCACAGAAACATCTGCTGCTGGTGCTGGATAATTTCGAGCACATCCCTGAAGCGGCGTATATTGTCAATGACTTGTTGCGTAGCGCGTCGTCGTTACGTTGTATAGTTACTTCTCGGGAGTTGTTACGGGTTTCAGGAGAACAGACCTTTTCCGTGCCACCGTTAAAAAAACCTACGGAAGATGCTGACATCGAAGCGTTATCTCAATACGAAAGCGTCAGACTTTTCCTCGAACGCGCACAGACGGTCAAGCCCGATTTTGCGTTGACCCCACGAAACGCTGCTGCCATTGCCGCTATTTGTCATCATCTGGCTGGAATTCCCTTGGCTATTGAGTTGGCTGCGGCCCGCGTGCGTGGAATAACGGCACAACAAATTTTCGAGCGCCTATCCAGGCAATTTGAGTTCTTAACCACACGCCGGCGTGATGTCGCTGAACGTCATAGGACCTTAAGGGCTGCGTTAGATTGGTCTTATGAGTTGTTAGACCCAGATGAGCAGGAGTTATTTGCACAACTGTCTGTCTTTTCTGGCGGCTTCTTTCTGGAAGCGGCTGAAGCAATCTGCGATGTACCTGATGTGTTTGAGTTGCTCTTTAGCTTGCAGGACAAATCATTGCTTACGGTTGAGGAGGTAATGGAACAGACACGTTACCTTATGTTGGAGCCCCTCCGGGAATATGCTAAAGAGAAGCTTGGGGAATCTTTAGAATTTAAAAAAGCCCACGCGGAACATTATCTTTCGGTTGCTCAAGAACTTGACCAAAAGCTTCAAGGTGTAGACCAGGGTTTGGCTCTCTCTCTGATGGCATTGGAGTTGGATAACTTCCGAGTTGCGATGGATTTTGCCCAAGAACAAGAACAATTGGGATGGAAACTCCTGGGAGAACTGGGCGCCGCCCTGTCCCGGTTTTTTTATCTTCGCGGTTTGTGGTCTGAAGGTATGCAACGTTTAAGACAAGCGGAAGGAGCGTTGAGGAATCTTAAAGACAATAATGAGTTGCTTGCCAAAGCGCTGCATGGTTTAGGAAGATTCCATCAGTTTCAAGGCGATTACGAAGTTGCACAAAATCTTTATACTGAGGCTCTTCAAGTGAGAAGGGAAATTGGAGATAAACCGGGCATCGCAGCCTTGCTGACCAATTTGGGAATCATTGCAGAGAATCAAGGCGCATACCATGAAGCGAGGGAACTTCACACCAAAAGCCTGCAAATTAAGCAGGAGCTTAGGGATAAACAGGGTATCGCAGTCTCGCTGGATCATTTGGGAGTCATCGCAGAGAGTCAAAGTTTATACGATGAAGCAAAACAGCTTTTTACCGAAAGCTTGCAAATGAGCCAGGAACTTGGGGATAAAGAGTGCATTGCACACTCTCTGAACAACCTGGGAGTCATTGCACGGTATCAGGGAGCCTATGAGGAAGCGAGACAGCTTTATACCGAAAGTCTGCAAATTTTTCGGGAACTTGGGAATAAACAGGGCATCGCATACGCGCTGAACAATCTAGGAGATATCGCAGTACATCAAGAAATCTACGATGAAGCTAAACAGCTTTACACCGAAAGTCTGCAAATGAGCCGAGAGCTTGGAGATAAACGGAGCATTGCAGCATCGATTCATCAAATTGGCAAACTCGTCGAAGCAGAGGGAGATTCGGCACAAGCGGCGTTATTTATTCTTCATGCTAACAAGCTCTACGAGGAAATGAAAGCTGCGAGTAGCAAAGACGCGATGGAAGTCCAGGAAGCCCTGGCAGTAATTCAAAAAGAGATAGGAACCGAACAATTCGAGATAATAAAGCAACAAGCTGAGACCATGAGCGTTGAGAAGGTTATTGAATTGGTATTGGCTTGAAGTGAAACGTAAAACGTGAAACGTGATGCGATATGTTCTCCGATAAATGAATATGGAAGCTCTATGCAAGAACCAACGCGCGCCTTCGGCTTAACGTGTGAGACTTCTTTATCTTAAAACTTTAGACACCTGTAGGCATTTTTTATGACTGGTTATCATTATCTTGCCCTTTGCATCATCAGTATTTTATGCATAACGTCAATTGCTCGAAGCAAAGAAAATCCCGATATTTCATTTCCGCCGATGTCTCTTTTTCATAAAATTGAACGCCTGCAAGCTGTTGAGGCAGGGGGTGAAGATAGCGCAGATCTTGTGACATTTTCATATCAACTGAAATATTGGCCGATTATTCCGAAGAGCGAAGTTGTGCGTCTGAACGGCGAGGACATCTCGAGAGGTACTGATTACGCCATAGATTATGCAAAGGGATATATTTCAATTCTTTTTCCCGTTCCAAAAGATTCTTCGATTGAGATTGAATACGACATCATTCCGGTAAGGATTAAAAAACTTTATCAGCGCGAGCTTTTTCTTCCCAAGCGTCCGCTAACCCAACCTTCTGAAACTCCCGATGAATTTCAACAACTCCAGACACCAGAAGCTAAAGTTAGCGAAGCGGATATATTTTCAGAGCCCACAACCCCTTCGGCTCTGAGAGTAACTGGGACTAAAACATTTTCGGTATCAATGGGGAGTGGACGTTCTCTAACGCCAGACCAATCTCTAAGAATCAATGTCGATGGCAAAGTTTCTGAAAATGTCAGTGTAATAGCGATGCTCTCCGACCAGGATTTACCGTTTCAGCCGGAGGGCATGACTGAAGATATTGAAGATCTAGACCAGAAACTCATCAGAATTGCGTCGCCGCATGTTTCTGCCACATTGGGAGACTACGAAGGCGCAATTGGTGAATCGGAATTTGTTGCTTTTCAACGGGCTTTAGAGGGCGTTATGGTGCGGGGCAATTTTGACTGGGGTGGTTTTAGTATCATCCCCAGCGCAATTCCCAAGGGTCAATCGTTTTCTAAAACTATACAGGGTATCGAAGGACAGGGCGAATATCGGCTTGATGCTGATGGACAGTATATCGTAGTAAAGGCTGGCAGCGAAATCGTCTGGCTTAACGGCGAGCGGATGCGACGAGGTGAGGACAATGATTACATCATCCAGGATTACGGCGACCCAACTATCGAATTTACAAGCAAACATCTGATTACTGGCAACGACGTGATTCGAGTTGATTTCGAATATGTTCCAGAAGATATTGCATACAAGCAAAGTTTGTATGGCGCTTCAGGAAAACTAAATCTCCTGAATGGCAATGGAACTTTGGGATTATCTTATGCTGTCGAAGCAGATGATAAAGATAAGCCATATATCATTCTGTCTGAAGACGATATCGAAAATTTGCGAAATAATGTGCTGAACCCTCATGGGAAAGTGGATGCTACAGGTAAAGAATTAACTACCTGGAGTAAACTCAAGCAGACAGAAATTTTAGAACAGTCTTTTTCGAACGGTTTGGATTTTGTTTTTCCCGCTAATGGAGATTCCTTGATAGCGCCGAAAAAACACTCCGTTTTGGGTTTCGACAGCCAACTGAATCTAAGCGAAAACACCTACCTCATGGGAGAGTTAGCTCTTAGCACTATGGATTACAATACGTTTTCACAATTAGACACAGTTGAAACTAGTCCGGCCTGGAAACTGACAGCGAACTCTTCGACGGAAAAATTGCGATTGAATCTTGACTTGCGAAAGCTTGATGCGAAATTCTTCCCCGTCGGCGGAACAACCTCCAACCGAGGGCGATTCCGTTATGAGAAACAGTACCAGGACGAAAAATTTGATGATACCTTCTTCATGGGTGAACCAATTCAACAAGAAACGCCCACTGAAAGTTCCGCCGATTTGAATGTTCAATATGAGCCAATCTCTGGTGTCAAACTTGATGCTGGGCTTGGACGGACAGCAGAACAATATACGGATGAACAATTGTCAGATACAATAAATCAAAACTTCAAGAGAGGCATCGACATAAATATACCCAATTTGCCCAGATTCCATACGAGATATCAGGAGAGCACAATCCACAAGGACGGACTGGAAGATTTCCGCAAAACGCGCGAGCGCTTCGATATCACCCACCGAATCGGCAAAGTCAATCTGAGTTTATACGACGAGAATCTCGCATCAGTAGATTTGAATCCCAGCGATTATTTCAACCGAAATCGTAAACGCAAGGAACGCGGTCTAAAAGCAGAGATTCTGGATTTTAAGTGGGCATCTCTTTCCGGCGAATACTCTTTTGAGGAGGCTTTCAAAAAAGAGAGCGAAGTTTCCGTTGATGGTCGCCCACTAACTTTCTCAGATTGGACAAAGGCGAGTACAGCTAAAATGATGTCCATAGGGCTGTTTTCGAAGCCGTGGACTTGGGCAAACCTCTCAACGAATTTTTCTCGACGTGTATTCAAAGAACTGCCCGAATCAGAGACCAAGACAAATTTAGCTGATGTAAATCTTGGCTTCGCCCCCTTTTCCGGCGCTATCAATTCAGATATCAGCTATCAAATCGATAGGAAGCTTGCGAGTGAGAAAATCGAAATTTACACCAATACGCTCTACGGCGTCCCAATCCAGCCCGGCCAGGGCACTTATGTGAAAGTCGATGAATATCACTATGAAATAGATTACGAAAACGGAGACTATATCAAGATTGTGCGAACAGTGGGCGATAAACCTGTCTCGGCGGTTGACCTTCGATTTCATGTACGCTTCAGACCATCCCGTATTTTTTCGAGAAGCCAGAGGAAGCAACGTCAAAACCTATTCTTGCCAGAGGCCGGAAGACCGGGTACTCCCAACAGCTTATTGGGACAGCAATTGGAAAAAGAACCCAAAGCGCAATTTTCATTAACGGAATTCCTGGCAAAATCCTTCAAAGGGGAAATTCGATATGATGTCACAGAACAGCAGGAAAATGCCGACCAATTACAACTTTACCTTTTGCGAAATATACAAACCAAAGACACCATATTCGGGCGTCAGTCACAACGATATCGATTAGAATTCTCCCCGACTCGATTGTTCACCTTCGGCATAGAATACAGCGGTAGAAATTCACTCAACAAGCGCGTCAACAGCCGAGAGTGGAAGCAAAAATCCAATCAGTGGAATTTGCAGGCAAGCAGCGCTCCTGTCACCAGGTTCTCTCTGGAAGCTGAATGGGAGAAGCGACTTTCTTTTGAAAAGATGACAGACTTAGGTATTCAAGGCGATGCGCCGAGAATAGTATCAAATATCATTAGAGATGAAAGAACAAACACGCTCACCTTTCGATATCAACTCACGGATAGAATGACACTCGGTCTGCAAGGCGCTTATGAAATGGAAGATGACACAGATTTAACCGACGACAAACTTGCCCTCGAACGAAGTGAAGGGATGGATACTCGCACCCGTAGCCTCTCGTTGGAAAATCAATTTAGCTATTCCTTCTTCGGCAAAGGACGGGTCAACTTCTCATATCAAATCGCTTATGGCAAAAGCAAAGGTAATCTTCCGTTAGCGAGATACAATTTTTATGATGGACTTAGCCATGAAGTCCGTTGCCGGGCGGATTATAGGATGAAAAGATTTACTGATATGACTCTGAGATTTAACTATCGCCTACTTGCCACAGAACACGATAAACCTGAACATCGAGCTGAAGTGGAGGTTATCGCGGAATTGTAAGTGATGCGTGAAACGTAAAACGTAAAACGTGAATGGTTCAGTTAAAAATGAAGGGACAAAAAGTGCGGAAGTATAGAGTGGTGATTATAATTACTATAATTGCATTTGGTTCCATCGTCACAGCCGATGGAATCGAGATTGTCTCAAATAACCAGCCAGTTGCAGTAATTATAATCGGGGAGAAAGCTTCGGAACAAGAGCGATATGCTGCGAGTGAATTAAATTACTTTGTGTTGAAATTTACGGGAACTCAGTTGAAAGTAATCATCGCTGGTCAATCTTTCTCTGAACAACCCGCGGTTGTTCTCGGCACCCCTGAAAGTAACTCGTATGTGAGGGATTTTCAGAATAGCGGACTAATTAAATTAAGCCCTCAGTTAGGTTCAGAGGGTTATATCTTAAAAACGGTTGAGACAGATGGTTCTGTATTTCTTGTTGCCGCAGGCAATAGTTCCAAAGGTGTGCTTTATGGAGCTTATGCAATTGCGGAAGCCTGCATTACTGTTCTAACGGGACTAAATCCGGTCGATTTAGATTTTATTGTCGAAGAAATCCCCCCAACCCCCTTTAATAAAGGAGAAAATCTTGCGTTGCCATTCATGGATGAAGAATCGAAGCCGTTCTACCCCATTCGCACAACATTGGAACAGGAATCACCCGATTGGTTAGCGAGGCATCGAATCAATATGAGCGGCGCTGAAGGAGTATGGACTGGCACAGGAAACGATGATGGATTGGGGACGGCTTTCAAATATGTTGATACTCCGGAATTCGAAGATATGCAAGACGAACCACGATACCGACGTCTGAACCGCATTAGGGATTTGCAGAATCGATGCTCCGAGCTTCGGCGGCGCGGCATTGATTCCTACTTGTTCATGTATGTAACAGGTGAACCGACAAAGGCAATTATTCGCAATTATCCTGAGTTATTAGCTGAAGAGGTTTCTTATGGCGGTTCTCGGAACATGAAATCGTATCGGCCTTTTTGTTGGTCAAAACCAGAATTTCGTAATCTAGTCAGACGCCTTACCAAGGCGATAGTGAAGACTTATCCTTCACTATCCGGTTTCCATTTGCGTTCTTGGGGATACGAAACACGCGAAAGCGAATCACCGGAATGCGGTGATTATTCAGAGAGGGGTCAGGAATTATTGTGGCAGATATATTTCGATATTATCGACGCCGCTCACCAAATACGTCCCGACTTCAAATTTTACCTATCTGGATATGACAGAAAATGGCTGAAAGACCCAAAATACATTCACGTTCAAAAGTTACCGCTAGGAACAATTCTCTCTCAAAAATGGGGATTAGATGGAGAACCCATCCCCGACCCAGGAATTCCGATTGAAAGAATCAACACTGTTGGCAATAATGGACGCCATTTTCTGATTCTGTCACATGATGTCGAAGAAGCTATGCCCTTTTGGATGGTCGAATCAGACCTTTTTGTAGAGGGTGTTAGAAAATATGCGATGAATTTGGATGTACATGGTCTGGGTGGGTTCAGTCTTCAGGGTCAAAATGGATTTTCGCACCTGGATAAATTGGTCAGCGCGAAAATCAATTGGTCGCCAGATTTAGATTATGAAACGTTGATGCAAAATTATTTGACCAATCTCTACGGACAGCATGCAGCAGAACATATTTTAAATGGATTACGTATGAATGCCCGCGTTTTATCCGATTACTTTACAGACTATGCCGGTTCACTATCATTTGGGAGGAAATACAAACGCGGTTCGAGAGGTTTAGCAACCAGGTTTTGGAACCTCATAGGGAGTGATGCAATAATTGATACACTAAGTATCCCCAACCAAGAAATAGTCCAATATGCCGAACAACGCTTTTCTGAGTTACTTCCTAAACAACAATTCGCTGATAATGAGATAGCTGCCGCTAAGGAGTCGATTCGAATTAATTCGCTTGATGCAAAAGATGATTTTGAAGATGCCCAAAACCTCATGAGGATATGGACAACGTTTTTTGAAAGTAGACTTCGCATTGTGGAAGCTATCAATATAGGATATGAGAGAAGTGATGGAATTGAAATCCAACATAAACGAGATAGTGCAATAGAATATTCGAAAAGACTGATGTTTCTGATTAACTCGTTCCATACTTTTGTTCCTATATTTAATTTCTCAAATGAGTACATACGTTCATCTTTAGTTAAAAACTTAGAATCAGAAGTAGAATTTCTATCAAATTTTGATGTATGTAACCTTATCAGGAGTTCGGAAGAACAATTATATATAAACTCGGTGGAATATGAGGAATTGGACATCATTAAATTTTTGAATTACCCAAACCCATTTGCTGATAGTACATACTTTACTTACATACTTACTAAGGATGCGGATGATGTTATAATTTCAATTTACACAGTATCAGGGCGACAAATCATGAAGATTGATGGAGCATCCGCTTTTAAGGGTTATAATGAAGAGCCATGGGATGGATATACTCAAGATGGCAAACGGTTAGCAAATGGGATATATCTATACAAAATTGTAGCAAAACTTGAAGGCAAAAAAAACGAAAAAGTGGGGAAACTGGGTATTCTTAGATAGGGAGGGTGAGGCTCTCCGATAGATCGAAGCAGGCTCTGCTGAACTATACTGATTTTCAGAAAGGCGAGTGAGATTATGGTAATCTTTGCTTGGTTTACTCTTTTGACAACTTTGGCATTGTATTATCGGTTTATCTTAATTTTATTCGAACATATAGATGAGAGTAAAATATTGAAAGTTTTTTACTCATTTGTTGGCGTTTTTTTAACATTCGTTCTGGCGAAACTAATTCAAATGTTACTTGGGCTTGTCCAGATTAATATAGTCTCCGATGAAGCCACAGATTATGCGATTTGGTTTGGAATTACGATAGGATTAATCGTGATTTATGAAGCAATCTTTAGGATAATAATCATCAGTAGAAATTTTCAAGAAATGCAAATTGAACAAAAGTTTGAAGAGTTGGATTCTTTAATGCATAAAGTTAATGAATATGTCAAACGAGGAGATTGGAATCAAGCCCACCGAATATATTCCGGAATTGCAGCCCTTGACATAGATGACGAAATGAAGATTACATTGAGATGTATAGAATTCGCTGAACAACACGAAATAATCGGAAATTTGAAGGCATCTCAATTTTGGTATGAAAAGGCTGGATGAGATAGCTCAAATGAAGATTGAAGAATGAAGAATGAAGATTGTTACTTCTTCATTCTTCATTCTTTTATCTTTTGGTGTCAATAGAACGCGAAATTTTGAGAGGATAAAAGTATGAAAAACATAAATTTTACTAAACATTGTATTGATTCAGGCGCAAACGAAACTTGTGCCGTAGCAGATGTGGATGGCGATGGCATTCTGGATATTGTTGGCGGTACACATTGGTACAAAGGACCTAAATGGGTGAAGTATCCGATGCGCGAAATACCATTCACCTCTGGTTACTTTGACAACTTCGCTGATTGGCCGATGGATGTCAATGGAGATGGGCGAGTGGACATTATTTCTGGCAGTTGGTTTCGCCAGCAAATAGCCTGGTATGAGAATCCAGGTGAACCTGGTGCACCCTGGAGGGAACATATTATTGACCATCCCGGCAATGTTGAAGCGCTCTGCTTGGTAGACATTGACGGAGATGGCATTCTCGATATTCTGCCCAACGCGTTTGGAATTCCCGTCGCCTGGTATAAGACTCATATTGGCAACGAACCATATTGGGAGCGCATAGATATAGGTGATGAAGGAAGAGCACATGGCATCGGCTACGGGGATATC
>JACKQG010003249.1_pt1 | contig 20148 bp, 18 predicted proteins | sample 8237621 | NCBI WGS metagenome assembly JACKQG01 (sample SAMN15677084, study PRJNA649215) | marine metagenome | biome: marine; feature: Black Sea; material: saline water; isolation source: suspended particulate matter (SPM) from the Black Sea western gyre | collected 2013-06-09/2013-06-10 | depth... | reverse complement strand
TTTAGACTTTAGACTTTAGACTTTAGACTTTAGATTGTAGACTTTAGACTTTTGGATTTCAACTTTCAACCCTGCAAATGCTACTTTCAATTATTCATATGCCAAAACTTCACGGATCGTTAGACGTGCCGCGCTACGCGCAGGTAAGACACTTGCCAACGAGGACAATACAATTACCAAACCTAGCCAGATAAAATATCCCATTGGCGTAAAAACCACCGTTATGGGGGTCTCAAAAATTGCCAAACTGACTATCCATGAGAGCAAATAAGTAAATGGAACCGCCAGAATAATTCCCAGTCCCCATGAGATCATCCCGATCAGGAGTCCCTCAACAAGGACCATTCGAATAATTTCAGAATCTGTTGCACCAACTGCACGCATAATCCCAATTTCACGAGTCCGCTCAAGAACATTCATACTCATCGTCCCGGCCAGCCCCATGGAGCCGACGGTTGCCGTTAGCAGGGCCATAATGAGCAGGAAGGTAATGAGAATATCCAAACTTTCGGAGGCGCTATCCAGCGTCGAGAGGCCCGGAGTTGCTTCCTGGACATGGAAACCGTTCTCTCGGAAATATTTGTCCATATCTTTCGCCATCACCTCTTGATCTACTCGATCATGATTCTCGGTCACGATCCGATAGGAGAAGGAACGGTTCGCCAGATTTTGCTCCCGCGATATATATTCGTAAGGCGCATAACCCAATATCCCCTGCATCCCAATGAACTTGAAAATTCCGATCACTTCCCAGCTTTCTTCTTTTCCGTTTACTTTCAGAGGAAGATAATCCCCCACTTTTAGATCGGGATAAAAATCGTAAATCCCTTCACTGATATCGAGTTTCATCTCATCACTCGGCTTTATCCATCGCCCTTCGACCAGCAAAGGCGAAACTAATTTACTTTCTGCCGGGGGCGCTAAAATACTGACATTATCAGCATTTGAGCCATCGGGATTTAAAATCTCTGCGGAGGTGAATGACCAGCCTTCCACGTAAACAACGCGCGGGTCCTGAAGTGCAAATTGCTCAATTTCGCTCAGGCGATAGGCGGTATCAAAGTCAAGGGTTACATCGGCAAGGAAATAATTACCAATATCCTGTACATATTCATGAAGCGTTACCCGTACATTGAAAACTGCGATAAAAATTGATCCACCCATTGTGAGCGTGAACAGGGTCAACATCAAGCGGCCCCGTCTGCGAAAAGTGTTACGCAGGGAAATGAGTGTGGGACGAGGGATACGAATACCTCGATCTGCAAGAAATTGCGTTGTCCTGAGTTGGAATCTCTCAGTACGTGATTCCCGTTTCGCTCCCCGTTCCTCTTGCTCTCCAGAATCTTCAGCGAGATCTCCACTGATGGCTTTCTGGACCGTCACACGCGAGCCTTTGATAACCGGTGCAAATCCTGCCACTAGAGGGACAAGCAACCCCACTGCGATTTGGATCATAAAGGAGATCGGGACAATACGATATCCAAGCAGTGAAAATCCCATCTTGTCCGCGATAAAATCTGCCAACGCATAGGCTCCCTGTCCACCTGCCGGCACTGCGATCAGAAGCGAGAGCAGGCCAAATGCCACCAATAGAACAAGGTACATTCTAAAGATGATCTGGTCGCGTCCGCCCAGCAGCTTCATAATCCCAATATGACGGAGATGCTGATTTAACAGGGCACTGAGCGTATTTGCGATTAACGAACTTGAGAGAAATACGATTAGAATGCCCAGCGCCATCAAGATACCCAGAACTGCATTGATCGTAGATTCAAGAGGGTGTTCATGCGTCTTCGAGCGGAAAGTACGTGCTACGTAATAATCATTCTTTTCGATCTTCTCTTTCAGGGCGATCAAAACAGTGTTTATATGCTCATCGTCATCCTGACCAGTCTCTACTGTCGCAAAGATACGATTAAAGACCTCAGGCTGATCGAAAAGTTTTAGTGTATCTGTTGAAATATATGCCAATGGAGGAGAGAGAAAATCGATCGCCCCGGTGGAAGAATCCTGCACAACCCCGGCTACCTTGATCGTCTTTATGCTCCCATCCCTCAGTTGAAATTCAAGGGTTTCCCCCGGAAGAATATCCATTTCTTCGAGAACATCACGCTCCAACAAGATTTCGTTCTTCTGCGGAATCTCAATTCCTTTGACAGGAACGAGCAGGTTAACCTCGTTCTCTTCAAAATCTTGCATGGTAATCACATCCACCGACGTCCACTTCGTCTCACCCAGCGGGCGGATACGGATCCCAAATACGCGGCGGGCTTCGGCTTCTTTGATCCCCTCATAGTTGCGAACTGTATCAAGAAAATCCTCATCGAAATCATCCATACGGATTTCAATATTCGCAGGATTATTTGCCGCGTAACTGATGCTCATATCATCAGAGATGATCCTATAGGCACCAGCGATCACCCCAATCGCAAAAACACCAACAGCGATCGAAAGAACTACTAAAATCGTGCGGCCTTTATTATCTATTAGGTCTGAAAGTACTTTTCGCCAACGTGGGCGCATGTGTTGCTCCTGTTTCAGCCCTCACCTCCGCATCGCTACGCTAGCTCCCCCTCTCCCGCCTTGCGGGAGAGGGAAGTCCAGCGAAGCGAGGACGGGAGAGGGCAAGTTTTTAACCAAATAGCCGTTTCTTTTTCCTGCGATCAGCTAGCTTCGTTTCCTTAATTCTCTTCTGGACAATATTGCCCATCGCTTTTTCTGTCAGCGGGGACTCATCCATCAACCAATTAAAGTCATCGCGTGATAGCGCAAGCAACTCAGCAGGGCTGTCTACGGCAGCGCGCACGCTGGCGATGGATTTGCCACCGTGCAATAACTCAACTTCACCAAAGAAATCATTATTCCCAAGCTGCGCAACGATGACATCATCTTTACGGCGGCCCTGCAAAACCACATCCACCTTCCCTTTGGCAATCATAAAGAATTTGTCAACCTTTTCCTTTTGACGGATAATTGTCTCGCCAGGCTGAAGATGGAGATGCTCCACTTTATTGCTCAGTTCCTTCATTAAGGGCTGTGAAAGCAATGGCAAAGCCTGGGCAATCGTCTCATTCACCAACTCGCCGTCCGAGATGACAACCGTGCGGGAAGTGCGTTTTGTCATCGTTGGATCATGAGTGACCATGACGATGGTCTTGCCCCGCGACGAAAGCTCATCAAAAAGGTCAATGATATGTGCCGCCGAACGCGAGTCGAGATTTCCGGTTGGCTCATCAGCGACGATGATCGGGGCATCCGTTGAGAGGGCCCGGGCGATGGCCGCACTTTGTTGCTGACCGGTCGAGACAGCACGCGGCAATTTCTGGGCATGCTCATCCAATCCAACCAATCGCAATAATTCCATCGCACGCTTGGGGCGTTCATCAATATCGTACATGCCCACATAGTCCATTGGGAGCATGACATTTTCAAGTAAATTGAGCATTGGCAATAATTGGAAAAATTGAAAGACGATACCCAGATTGCGTCCACGCCAAAGTGAACGTTTGCTTTCGCTCATCGCGTATACATCGACACCCTCGACGATCACTTTTCCGGTTGTCGGATGGTCAATGCCCGTGAGCATATTCAACAAAGTCGATTTTCCGCTGCCAGATTTGCCGATGATGGCAATAAATTCACCTTCTTGGAGTTTCAGGTCAATCCCGCGGAGAGCGGTGAATTCTCCCGCCGCGTTGACAAAGGTTTTAACGACCTGCTGCATCTCGATCATATTTTTTGTTTCAGCGGAAGCAAGCATGGGCTGAGTCTGAGGCATCATGATCGCCTCCCCTCGCCGATCAATTCCCCATCCTCTATTTCCACATGGCGCGTAAATCTTGGCATCAATCCGATATCATGCGTAACCATCACAATGGTACGTCCCGACTGGACAAGTCTCTCAAAGAGCTGGAAAATAGTATCCGCAGTGATTGAATCAAGGCTGCCGGTAGGCTCATCCGCAACGATGAGAGGCGGATCGTTCGCGAGTGCACGTGCGATTGCCACCCTTTGTTGTTGCCCGCCCGAAATATATGCGGGCAATTTATGGGCGTGGTCGATCAATTCGACCATGTCGAGCAATTCAAGAGCGCGCTCGCGACTTTTCCGGGGATGGTATAGCCCGCTCATATCCATGGGCATCATCACGTTTTGGGCGAGGGTCAGCATGGGCAACAATTGGAAGGATTGGTAAATGACGCCCATTGTGCGTCCGCGCCACAGGGCCAGATCATTTTCACTCATTTCATGGAGCGAGATGCTCTTGCCATTTGTGTGGGCGATCACTTCGCCAGAGCTAAGCTGATCAACACCGGTGAACATATTTAACAGGGTTGATTTTCCAGCGCCAGATTTTCCGATAATGCCGAGAAATTCGCCTCGCTCAACATGCAAGTTGATACCCTTGAGCGCAGGATAAACACCGGCTTCGCTTTGGTAATTTTTTACCACCTCGCGAAGTTCAATTAGAGGGAGAAATTGTGTAGATACAGACATAAATTCGATTTATTCTCAATATCCCTCCCCCGCGCGCGGGGGAGGCCAGGTGGGGGCTTTATTCTTCAGTCAACGCCAGCCAGGTGGGCTGGACGATCAGGTCGGTAAAGATTTTGCCCATTCGTTCGGGCGGGTAAGGCATATCATTTTCAAGCCACCAGCGCATCAATGAAAGAGCAGAGGCAATGATATGGTTGGCCGCGATCGGCGTGGAAATTCTCTTTTGAGGCAGGACGCTCAAAATAGTCTCTGTTCTACTGCGAGCCCCTTTCATAACTGGCACAAGGGCAAATTGCAATCCATCGTCCAATAGAAAAACACGAAAGATATTTTGATTTTCCTGAATGATCCTGAAAAGCGTTTCCCCGGTATTGCGAAAAACACTTACGGGATCAGCAACCTCTTCATCTGCCTGGGGCAGTTTGAGATTATCGTAGAGTTCGTTCAGTCTTCCCTGGGCCACATCCACGAGCAACTCATCCAGCCCGGCGTAATGCCGGAAATAGGTGCGATAGCCAATATCGGCGCGATCAGTCACATCCTGGATGGTGATATTTTTATATCCCTTTTCCAGAGCAATTGCGATCAGCGCTTCACCTAAAAGCTTTTGTGTACGTCGAATTCGTCGGTCTTTGCTCATAATTTTATTGGCGCACTCTGTGCGATATGGCAGACAATGCGCCATAATTTATCATGAAATTTATCACAAGTCAAGGATTTCTGGTAAATCGCCCCCCTCTGGCTCCCTCCGTTTCACAGGGGGAGAACAATCCCTCTCCCGCTTGCGGGGGAGGTTAGGTGGGGGCGGGATGATAAAATCTCTTTATGAAAGAACTCTCATTGGAAGCATTGAAAACGTATCGTGCGCGGACCTTTGGCCTGATACCGTCAGATAAACTAAAAAGCCCCACCGAGGCAGCCTCCTTCGTGGATGCGCGCGGATTTGTCTATTTCTGGCCGATCAAGGGTATTCCCCTCCCCAATCTGTGGATGGGGGTCGCTGGAGATCGTCCAGTACCCAACGAGCATGATGACCCCGGCCACATCACCTGGGGCTGGAAGGATAACGCGCTCGGCAAAAAGATCTGGTATTACGGGAAAATCCTGCGTCGTAAAGCGACGATGGTCTCGCTGGAGATCACCCCCTATTTTTACGCGCTGACAGAGAATTACGGCTCCCCCGAAGAAGATTATCTGATCGCCTATCAGGAGGGAACCCTGACACAGGCCGCCAAATTGGTCTATGAGGCTTTATTAGATGAAGGGCCACTCAATACGATTGACTTGAAGCGTGCTGCGAGGCTGACGAATGCCAAACCATCCGAGTTTAGCCGCGCGCTCGAAACACTGCAAAAGGATTTCAAGATCCTCCCCATTGGCGTCTCGGATGCGGGCGCCTGGCATTACTCGCATATCTACGAGATCGTGCCGAGGCATTTTCCCGACCTGCCTGAGCAAGCCCGCCTGATCGGTGAATCTGCCGCTCGCCGAAAATTATTAACACTCTATTTTGAGATGCTGGGCGCATCAGGCAAAAGGGACGCAGCGAAACTCTTCCAATGGCCCAAGCCTTTATTGGATCGCACCCTCGAGGGATTGGTGGAAAAGGAAATTTTGGTGGGCGGGATGACGCATCCCAAGGAAAAAGGGGAGTGGTTTGGGTTAAAAGGATTTATTGGGTAATTTAATAAAGATGACAGTTTCTCCCGAAGGCCGTTCGCCCCGGTGGGCTCCCGGCCCGAACGGGGATACCGGGACGGTGTGAGCGGAAGGCGACAGCTCTTGAGCCTGCCGTCTCGCACCGGCGTGCTTGCGGCACGAACGGTGTAGTCGCCTGTACTCGACAGAGTGAAGGGCGGTTGCTTATAAATCGCTCTTCACCCCTATGGGGTACAGGCGACTACGCTTCGCTCCGCTCTGAGACTGTATTTTTATGGAAAAAATAATTTTGATACAATTGCCCCACTAACAAACTCGAAATACACAGGGATGTCAGGTGGGGCCTCTCAATTACTTTATTTTCTATCCCTTATTTTTCCAACGCGTTAAATCGCGTCTGAGCCTGTTAGATCCCCATTCTCCACGTTCAATCAGGTTGTCGTAGTCATTTTCTGGCCGCGTGGTTTTAATTTCATCCCCTTCAATTTCGAATTGCTCCTGCCAGGAACTCTCATCGTAATCCCTGATTGATGCTTTTTCCCCCTCATACTCGAAGATCTTGTTCGATGACTCCTTCTGAGTTTTTGAAAATTTCTGCAATATCCAGGGCTGATACCCCTCAACTCGTTTCACCCGCTCAAATACACTTTCATGGACCTTGGGAATCCCAAAGGTTTTTTCTACACCTTTCGGCCAATATCTTTGCTTTCCAGGGTATATTTTCCCGCCGCCCTCACGTGGTAAATGTATCTGATCTGTGGGATCGGGGGCAACACAGAAATTCCAATATTTCGAAGATCGGAGAAAGAGCCTGATTCCATGGGAAACAGCTTTTTGAACCATCCACTCCAGCGATATATCGGATAAACCAGACTCGTCAAATCCACCTCCTACATCCGTATGCGAGCCGCTGAACCAGACTTGTTCGACTTTTTGATATTTCTTATCATACCAATCCCAGATCGTTGGGTGGAACCATTTGCGATCATCGTCTATGGAAAGAGCATGGTACGCATTCCTGACACTCGAATGGAGGGTGAAGTCATGATAACGATGCCTCCATCCCGGAATAATATTAACAAAAGTGTCGATCACAGCGCCGGGCAAACCCAATGCGGGCACCGTATCCCAAACACCCAAAAATTCGATCGAAGCCCATTGGTTTGGGTGTTGATGAATAAATTTTTCCGCCTTGGTATTCAGTGACCGCCCGCGCATGAATATATCTCCCAGGTCCCTGAGATTTTGAATTCCTTGCGTCGCAAAATCCATGAGATTTTGGTTTTCTGGCGCCTCCTCCACCTTTTCTATAATCTTTTCTTCACGCCCAATGCGATAGAGCGCATATGCCTTTTTGATTAACTCCGGACGTGATTTGGGCAGGATTCCGAAATAATCAATAAAATTTGCCAGGCTCCTGACCGTTGCTGCCCCACGGCTGAAACCGAATAAAAATATTTTATCACCGGCATTGTAATTTTCATAAATAAATTGGTAACATTGAAGAATGTTTTTCCTCATGCCCGCGCCAGCTATATTACCGGATATCTTGCGCCAATCGGTGCCAAGGCCCTCGTCGTAGAAAACCACCTGTTGATCGGTGCGATCTTCAAGCATTCGAAAGAGCTTATAGACATTGGTATCGTGGCCTCTGCCACCCTCCTGTCCCGTACCATCAGATAAAATCACAATATTTTTGGGCATGGCAACCTCTCCACTGATTAATCGGATATAACATATCCATTATTGCATAAAAGGGTAAAATATACAAACAAAAGGCTCTTAAACAGGATCTTTTTCATGTATTCCGCAAGACAGGGAGAATGGTTTGGGGTGATAGGGATTAAGCTTGGAAACCCTGAATATCGCCATTGATTTGGTCGCCCCCAACACCGAGGGAGCTATAGGGCCGATTTCGAATTGCACACCCCAACAGGGGAAACAATCCCGATTGATAAAGATAAAACCCTCTGGGTGATGATCACTGTCGGCGCAGCAGGAGGGGATTCTGGCTCAACCACGATAGAAACCAGCGGGACTCTCAGCACCGGCAACTGTGCTTATACGATTGATCAGAGCCAGGTATCTGAAGTTTTGGCAATCATCAACCACAATCGAGCACAAAGCAGTTTACCGGCAATGACAACCAATACCCTGCTTGCAGAAGCTGCCCAGGCACACAGCTCAGATATGGCCTGCAACGGTCTATTCCCCCATGAGGTTCGGATGGAACCACGCCCACTTCGCGTGTCGCGTCAACTGGCTATGCAGCTTCTGGCGTAACGAAAAATGTACACGCCAGCTACCCACCGCTAAACGGGCAGGGTGTTGTCTCCTTTTGGGTGATGGACCAAACCAACCCACGCCATAATGAAAACCTGCTGACTACAAAACACACAGAGATCGGGATTGGCTATTCCTTTTATGAAAACTTTGGGTATTGCGCGGTGGTCTTTGCAGCGCCATAATCCGTGGTGTAAAATAATCTAATTTAGAATACTGGTTTCAATAAAGCGATCCTGGGCTGCTCGCGCAGGATAACTTTCCCCACACCATGGGCATCATCGAGTCTTTGGGCCTCTGCAATGACATCCCCCTTGATCAGGGAATCGCTCCAATTCTCGTCAAGAAATATTTTTAGCTCATCAAATGAATCGGCGTAAACATTGAAGGTAAATTTCCCTGCTTTCTCTATCCGGAATAATCCTGCTGCAACTACTTCCCGGACAGCGGCTTCCGCCTGCCTGTATTCGATATAATCGTCGGTCTCGTGCAGATACCCGATCAGATGCTCATCCTCCCCAAGCGGACGAATAAACTCATTCAATTCCCCATCCGGGCGGATATCGATCAGCGCACCATCAGGTTTCAATAAATTGCGAATTTCCCGGAGAGCATGCACCATGCTCGTTGCTTCCATTCATCAGAGTGACCAGGCAAGGATTGCCAGATCAAATTTTTCCTTATTACCCCTGGCAAACTCATCAAAACCAAGATTGGTTAATGCTACATGCCCCATTTCGCTTGGTCGATTATTCAACGCCTCAGCATGGGCCTCTTCATCCGGCTCAAGGGCAAGAACACGGGCAACTTTCTCCGCATAACGCCAGGTCAGGCGACCATCACCGGAACCGATCTCCAGGACGGATTTCCCCGCCCAATCAGCGTAGAGATCGAATAGGGCTTTGATTTCACTTTTTTCAGGGTCCTTGAGGATAGACATGGGAGGATTATAGGTGATTTTTTAACACGAATTACACGAATTGAGCGAATGGTAAATCAATATCACCACACCGCCATCGCGCAGCCATCTGCGCGCGGATCGCTGCCCGCGCTCAAAACGCCTGTCGCTGGGTCGCGGGTAATGACCTGTCCCCGGCCAAATAAGGAACGCTCAAATCCACCGACCGAATAAACAGGATGTCCCATTTTCTCCATTTCAACAAAGCTTTCATTCGGGATTCCTTCTTCCAAAGCCACACGGCCGCCGGTTTCTTCCACCTCGATACAAAAACGGGGCAGATCGAGGGCGGTTTGCGGGTCGAGGCCAGCATCCACCAGCGCGGAGAGCACCTGCACATGTCCCTGGGGCTGCATAAATCCGCCCATCACGCCATAGGAGGCGTAGAGGGAATCATCGGATTCGCGGGTCACCATCGCGGGAATGATCGTATGGTAGGGTCGCTTCAGCGGCGCAAGGGCGTTGGGATGGGCCGGGTCAAGGTTGAAGTTATGACCACGGTTTTGCAGGGTGAAGCCCCAGCCCTTCGGGACGATCCCGGTCCCAAAGCCCCAGTAATTGCTGTTGATGAAGGAACAGGCATTTCCAAATTGATCCACGACGCTCAAATAGACCGTATCCGAGGATAATGCCGGGGTTCCACGTTTGGGGTCAATTGTGGCGCGCTCTTTATTAATTAACTTGCGGCGTTTATCTGCATAGTCTTTTGAAAGTAATTCCTGGATGGGAATCTTGGAAAAAGCAGGGTCGGCCACGTACCAACGTGCATCTGCGAAGGCCAGCCGCAGCGCTTCGATCATCAAGTGAATTCGTTCCGTTGAAAGCAAATCCAGCGCTCCCAGATCAAAGCCTTCCAAAATATTCAAGGCGATCAGGGCCGTGATGCCCTGTCCGTTTGGCGGGCATTCAAAGACCCGATATCCCCTGTAGGTGGTCGAGATCGGCTCTTCCCAGGTGGAGAGATGCGAGGCCAGATCTTCCGCTGACAGGCAGCCACCCGCCTGATTGACAACACGCACAATGGCTTCCGCAATCTCTCCCTGATAAAAGGCGGATGCGCCTCCACGCGCGATGGTTTCAAATGTTTTTGCCAAACCCGGGTTGCGGAATATTTCCCCGGGCGCAGGGGCGCGGCCATCAATCGTTAATTCATTTCCATTTGGGGCAAATTTCAATTGCGCTTCTGCGCCAGCTTTCCAGGCATGGGATGTGATCGGTCCCACTGGGAATCCTTCTCTTGCGAGTCGAGTCGCGGGGGCAAGGATCTCATCCATGGGCAATGAGCCATGTTTTGTATTCAGGTCAATCCAGCCCGCGCATGCCCCGGGAACGGTCACCGTATGGACATGAAAACGGGGTAATTCGGTAGAGAAGCCTTCATTTTTTAACCGATCCAGCGTCAGGGCGGCGGGGGCGCGCCCCGATCCATTCAGGGCGGTGACTTGTTTCGTGTCGGCTGAATAATACAAGGCGAACATATCCCCGCCAATCCCTGTGGAGGTCGGCTCGGTTACATTCAGCGCCGCAGCCGCGGCCAGAGCCGCATCGGCAGCATTGCCGCCTTTTGCCAGCATCTCAAGTCCTGCGGAGGTTGCCAAAGGCTGTGATGTGGCGACAATCCCCTTGCGCCCATAAACGGAAGAACGACGTGAGTTGAAGGGTAGTGTGGTCATAGGTTTCCTTATTATAGAAGAGTTTATCAAAAAATATTTAAATATTATGACACTCCACAAATCTAATCTATAGAAGGAGTGATTTTAGATAGAGGTGTGATTTGCCCCCACCCTACCCTCCCCCGCCTGATTTAGTTTTGGATATATTAATATACTCGGCGGGGGAGGGATAATTCTAAGGGACTTGGGAGCAGAAAATCTGCTCCCAAGTCCCAATAAGAAAATTGTCCCCCCTTTGGGAAGGGGGGACAACAGGGGGGATGGGATCAATCTTCTTTATAAGCTTATCACGAAGGGTTTCATATTTCGATTTCTATCTGCCATTCTCACTTCACAATATTGACCAGGCGCCCCGGAATCACGATCACCTTGCGGGGTTCTTTGCCTTCGAGGAATTTCTGTACATTCTCGCTCGCCAGCGCAGCGGCTTTGACAGTGTCATCATCCGCATCGGCGGCGACGGTGATGCGATCACGGACTTTGCCGTTCACCTGCACGCCCATCGTGATTTCGTTTACAACGATGGCAGATTCATCCACCTTGGGCCACGCCTGGGTATGGATCGAATATTCATTGCCCATCACCTGCCAGAGTTCCTCGGCGATATGCGGTGCAACTGGCGCCAACATGCGCAGGTAAATATCGAGGGTCTCATCCCATTCGGGGGTGCCCACCGCGCCTTCGCTGCGGGCCTTATAAATCTCGTTCATCAACTCCATCAACGAAGAGATGATCGTATTAAAGCCGACATTCTCAAAGTCGAAGGTGACCGATTTCAGGGTCTCGTGTAACTTGAGGCGCAGACTCTTTTTCGTTTCCGCCGAGCAGGTTGGGGTCACGTCCGTTACGTTAGCGGTCTCATTAAAGATAGTCCAGACCCGGCGCATCCAGCGGACAGTCCCCTCGATGCCTTGCGAATTCCAGGGTCCACCCATATCCCAGCGGGAGAAGAACATCAAATAGGCACGGACAACATCCGCCCCGTACTTATCCACCAGCGCATCCGGCGCAATCACATTGCCTTTGGATTTCGACATCTTATCGTGATCTTCGCCCAAAACCATGCCCTGATTTCGAAGCTGCGACATCGGCTCATCCCCTTTTGTGATCCCCATATCACGCAAGGCTTTATGGAAAAATCGCGTGTACATCAGGTGCATCGTGGCATGCTCAATGCCACCCGTATAGATATCAACCGGCATCCAGTAATCATACTCGGTCTGATCAAAAGGACCTTCGTGATATTCGGGGGATAGATAGCGCAGGTGATACCAGGAGGAGCACATAAAGGTATCCATCGTGTCGGTTTCACGGACAGCTTTGCCGTCACACTCCGGACATTTGACGTGCTTCCAGGTTGGATGCAGTTTCAGCGGGGACTCACCGGTGGGCAACCATTCCACATCTTCCGGCAGCGTAATCGGTAGCTCATCCTCGGGGACAGGATTCCAGCCGCATTTTTCGCAGTGGATCATCGGGATCGGTGATCCCCAATAGCGCTGGCGGGAGATCAGCCAGTCACGCAGCTTGTAATTGACCGCTTTTTTACCGGTCCCTTTTTCACCGATAAATTCAATCGCCTTGACGACTGATTGATCGCCGGGGGTGCCCGTCAGCGGCCCGGAGTTGACCATCTGTCCCTTGGCAGGGACAGAGGCTTCCATTGTTTCACCGTCGAGGGCTTCCATATCATCGGGCTGGATAACTACACGGACCTCCAACCCAAACTTGCGGGCAAACTCGAAATCGCGCTCGTCGTGGGCCGGGACGGCCATAATTGCGCCCGTGCCATAAGACATGAGGACATAATCCGCGATCCAGATCGGGATGCGCTCATCGTTGACCGGATTAATGGCATATCCACCGGTGAAAACACCGGTTTTTTCCTTATCGGTTGCCTCACGCTCTATATCCGATTGACGCGCGGCCTCGTCTTTATATGCTTCGATTTCGGCCTTTTTATCCTCAGTGGAGACCACCTCCACCAGCGGATGCTCAGGAGACAGGACCATGAAAGTCGCGCCCCAGAGCGTATCCGGACGCGTGGTGAAAACTTCCATATCGTGATCCCCAACCTCGGTTTTGAAAATCACCGAGGCCCCTTCACTGCGACCGATCCAGTTGGTTTGCAATGTCCTGACGTGTTGAGGCCAATCGATATCTTCAAACTTCAACATCTCATCGGCGTAGTTCGTCGTCCGGAAAAACCACTGGTCGAGATCTTTTTTAATAACGGGCGTGCCACAGCGTTCGCAGTGACGGTCGTCACCCCAAACCTGTTCGCGCGCCAGGGTGGTATTGCAGCTTGGGCACCAGTCCACTGGGGACATTTTTCGGTAAGCCAACCCATTTTTGTAGAGTTGGATAAAGAACCATTCTGACCAGCGGTAATAGGATTCGTCGCTGGAGACGGCTTCACGTTCCCAATCGAACATCGCACCCATGCTGCGCAGTTGGCCACGCATCCGCTCGATATTGGCATAAGTCCACTTCTTGGGATGGATATTATTCTTGATCGCCGCACCTTCTGCTGGCAGCCCAAATGAGTCGAAGCCAATTGGGAAGAGGACGTTGAATCCATTCATGCGCATATAACGAGCGCGTGCATCAGAGGGAGTCATCGCGTACCAGTGACCGATATGCAGGTCACCGGAGGGATAGGGCAGCATGGTCAGCGCATAATGCTTGGGACGACTCTCGTCGATCACCGAGCGGTATAGTTCGTCAGCATCCCATTTATCCTGCCATTTTTTTTCAATTTCAGTGTGATTATAATTTTCAGTCATTTTTTGCCTCTCTTTGTAGAGTTTCAAGATCGATTTGCCAGGTTTCAAGTACGAGGCTAAGGAGGGGCGCGCGAACGGATAAAGAGAGTCCCGAGGATCTGCGACCATAGTTGATTGGTTTCATATCGTACCTCCTTATTAACAAAAAATCCTTCATCCACTCAGGGACGAAGGATCGCTCCGCGGTACCACCCAGATTATGTTGAAAGTTTGAAAGTTTAAATGTTGGCATGTTCACTACCTTCCAACTTTCTAACTTTTCAACCTTAAAACATCACTTAAGTTCGCTATAACGGGCTTACCCGGCATCAACTACTTCCACATTTTGTGGCATTCGCAGATGCAGTCTCCCCTTCGTCTTCACTCAGGGGCAACAGGCGAGTTCGGTCTTGACGGCATTCCTGCAAATACCAATGATGAGCTTTCACATTTTCTACCCATCTCTCTGGCAGGATGACCTACTACTCCTGTTCTGACTTTTAGAATTCCGCAAATTATAGCATATGAGCGAATAGTTTCCTAATTGCTCATCTCGCTTCAACCTCAATGAGGAAAATTAGCCTGGAAGATGGATACTAAAAACGGTTCCTTCCCCGGAGCGAGATCGGATGGCGATATCTCCTCTATGTCGAGTAATAATTGCTCTAACCAGGGCTAACCCCAACCCGCTCCCGGGAATCCCGCGAGCATTTTTGCCTCGATAGAGTTCTTCCCATATGAAAAGTTGATCATCTTCTGGAATACCAGGACCAGTATCAGCGATCTCAATGACCACACGAGTACCATCTTCAAATGCCCGCATTTCGATAGTATCTCCTGATTCTGTAAATTTGAATGAGTTTTCCAGGAGATTATGAATGGCTAGAATTAATAGATCCCGATCTCCATTGATGGTTGGTAGAGGCCAGGGCGCACGAGGAATTGAAATGGTCAGATTCCTTTTCCCCGCTTCAGCATCTTCCTTTGCTAATTCAAAAGCATCCTCTAAAAAAACGGTCAAATCTATCGGGCCGAGATCTAATGGCCTGGTTTCAAGTTCTGACAGTTTTCTTAACTCTGCCACAAGACGGCGGAGCCTTCCTACCTGGGTTTGAACGCTGTTCAAGCTACTTGAACGATCTGTGGGCGTTTCAGCAACAGATAAATTTGCCAATCCAGCCAGAATGGCCGTGAGAGGGTTTTTCAACTCATGATCCAGGCGGCGAAGGAAGCGGTTACGATCTTCAGAAAATTTATTAATAACAGCGTTTTGGGTTTTCTTATTCTGAGCGTGATACCCTGTAATTAACGCCATCAATATAGATAGTCCAATTCCAACTCCGATGACCAATATCCACAGGTCAGCCTGAAAAAAGAGGATCGGATTCGGCATCTTCGTTAAGATAATAGCTAATGCAGCCATTATGCCAAAGATAAAAGGGATTAATACCCACCACCAACGCCACCGCACTATTTTCCCTCCACGTTTGCAGCAAACCGATAGCCTTGCCCGGGCAAGGTCTCAATATAACGAGGTTCGGCAGCATTATCTTCCAGAGAGCGACGTAACTCGGCGATCCGCGTGTCGACTGCCCGAGAACCGACTGGATAATCCCAACCCCAGACCACGTCAAGAAGCCGCTCGCGAGTGACTAGCTCATCAGGATGAGTCATCAGATATTCAAGTAACAGCACCGCTTTAGGGGTCAAGCTCAGTTCCTGACCTTGGAGATACACCCGACGAGCGCGGCGATCAAAACGCAGGTCACCACAGGTGACCTGCCAAGCAGCCGATAGGGGCGGTTTTCCTGGTTTTGCTCGTCGCAGTACCGCCCGGATACGAGCTACCAGTTCATGGGGTTCAAATGGCTTATTGATGTAATCATCTGCGCCTTCTTCAAGGGCCATTGCCCGCTCAAAGGCCTCCCCGACCTGAGTTAGTAAAATAATAGGTATCCAATTATTATCCTGCCGCAGAGATCGGAGCAACTCCCGACCGTCCATCTTTGGCATGAGTACGTCGCTGACAATCAGGTCAAGGGAATTGGATTCAATTGCCGTGAGAGCTTCCTCCCCATTTGACGCGACACTTACTTCAAATCCAGCACGTTGAAGAAACGGGGCCAAATTATCAGTGATGGCAGATTCATCGTCAACCAGGAGAATATGGGAATGAGCAGACATATTATTTCTTCCGCTTTCTAAAACAAGTGTTTTCTGATTCTAGCACATCCTTCAAAAATGTCAGTTTCGGCTTTCAGTAATTTGAGAAATGATGATGAAGGTGTTTTCTTTTCCACGAATCCCCCACACATCAACGACGCCATAAAATGGTCCCTCGCTGTAGCTGTGGGAGAAAAAGGCAATTGGATCTGCGTGGACATCAGTTCCGCCGCTGCCTACGATCGTTGCTCCACTATTCATCAGCGTTTCTTCTAGATCGGATTCGATTGCTTCAAAAAGAATGCCCGCATTATCCGGATCGACTTGGAGGGTCATAGTTTCATGGCTTTGAATAAAGGGCTCTCGGGGTCCAGCTTCCGTTCCACTCAAGGTGCGTGGCCCTTCAATCAAAAGGTCTTTGTGGATTTCAATGAGAGGGCCTATTGAGAAGTTTTGCTTGAATGTGCTTTGTTCGGGTGGTGTTTCAACGCTGGTTGTTTTTTGACTTACAATTCCACAATTAACAAGTACAAAAGCTATCGTGATAGCCACTATTATTTGAGTTGTCCTTTTCATTATCTCAACTCCAGATTATCTGTCTTATTTATCTACTCAAACCTGCCGTACATCATGCCATACCAGTAGTAGACATCAATGCCATGAGAGTCACAGCGCGCCACCGACAGGATGGCTTCTTGCTGCCCATCAGATCCCCAACCCTTGCTATAGATGGTTGCGGCTACATCCACATCTGGTCCCCAAATAGTTTCAAGAGATCTGCCCCCCAAGTCTGGGAAGGAAGCGGGATCGGTGATGACGACTACATCATCTGGGGATGGGAGCAGATTTGTTGTAAGTTGTTGATAGGCTTCTTCACGAGGCAGAACCACCCCCTCAGATCGCCAGTAGCCGATCACAAAGGGGTTGCCGATGGCATATGAAAATGGCCAGTGGTTCCCGGTTTCAAGGTTAGTTTGGATGAATTCGACCATTTCTTCGACGGAGCCCAAATAACCCGATTCGGAATCGCAACTTGTGGGGGAGGGCATCATATTTGGCCCCGGAGGATCGACCATCCGGACTTCAATACGGGTCCCGTTAACACCATCTACACCGACCAGCAAATCGCCCCAGATCGTCACAATCGTATTGGTATCACTCAAAGCCTCAATCTCCCCTTGAATAAGAGGATCGTTTGCTCCACTAATTCCATACCACACTGGCAATTGGCCGGACAACTCAAAAACGTAAACGGTTTCGCCGAAGAAAGTGGTACTTTTGATTGTGCCGACCCAATCACCGATATCATAAAGAGAGATCGAGTATTGATCCCCGTACTCCAGGCGATCAACGTTTAACTGGCAGGTGTTGTAGTCATCAATATCGCAATACAACACGCCCCACAGGTGGACATATTCTGCATCCCCGGTTGCATCCCGCAGGGATCGAATCGTTTCTTCGAGTTCAGGGGTGTTCCCCTTGATGCCAAATTCGCCTGCACCATAGGAAAGAACCACTTTATCGTCATAGGGTTCTTTTGCGGGTATACTGGCAATGTGACCGTACCATGCGACTGGATAGCTGGCAGTGGGCATCCCCGATAGATCCTCATTTTTTACGGTGAGTGGTGGGTGAGGAGCTGTGCTTGGCTTAATAATGGGGGTGTTTTTATTCAGGACGAGGGTGCCTAGAATGGTTTTTACATCGCTCAGCTCATAGAAGTTATTGGGGTATGCCGCTACCAAAAGAATGACGTCTGGAGATAATCGGATGGCGATACTGGTCGTGATATCTTCTACCTTGTCAGGTCTCGCCGTGGTGATTTGAACCGCATCAAAATTGCCGAGATCGGTTTTTTCAACCGACAAGACTACGGTCATTTCCGGGTCAGCCCCAAGGATATTACTGATCGCTGTGTCTAACGATTGTTCAGAAACAACGTTTTCAAATGGAACGAAATCTAGCTTCACTGCGCCTTCTGGAGCTTCACCGCCGATCCACCATCCCTTGATGGAATTCGCATCAAAGTAATCCTGATCGTAGCTCCAGAGCATCATGAATCCGCTTTCGGATTCAGTATTCACCCGCCAATGGGAGGGTATGGCAAGGCCATAATTGAAAACAGGGTTCCAGTACTCCACCCAAAGATGCGAGAAATTTTCCGCTGCAGCCACCTCGGGGCTTGCTTCCTGAGCATCCCCAATTGAGACGACGGCATTTTCTGAGGTAGGTGTCACTATTCCCACTTGGAAACTTCCACATGCCAGGGTAAAAATTACAGATAAAAGAATTACCAAATATTGGGTTTTTCGTTTCTTGTGCATGACTACACTCCAGTAGATTGTTTTCTACAATTTTACTATTCTTATGGCATCAGGAATTTGTCCTGATTATAGGTGATAGTTGATTATCCCATATTCGGTCCGTATTTCAATAGGATTTTGTTTTTCCAAGTTGGGTTGCCAACCCGGAAAATCGATAAACCATTCGTAGTACGGGATTAGTGGTGGTGGCAAAATAATGCCGATACGAAGAACCCAGTTGTGCTCCAATATTAGTAGCTTGGAGGCAATTACAATAATTAGAAACAGTTTTTGCATTGTAATTCCAATCGAACCTAGGTAAGGCATATTCTGCGTTATCTAAGATAATCTCAATGTGCAAAACGAAGGGTTTCCGCAATAGTACGAATATGAGGCCAATCCGCGTATAGGACAAAGTAACGAGGTGACCAAACAATGCTTGCCACAAATGGATACTGGACAATAAGCGCAGCTTGGTTTTGCATACCAGCGGGTTGACCACCCGAGGGTAAAATCAACCGCGCCTCCTGGCCTTGAATCTGCAAGGTTTCAATGGTTGGGTTAGATCCATATGGTTTCAACCTATGCTCCGCTTCATGTGCAGCAGCCTTATCGATGCTATCTGTATCCATGGCACCAATTTGAAAAAAGCCATTGACTCCACCATACCTTGTCACACCCGTATTCGAGTCTCCATATCCTGGTACAGGTTGCCACTCGGCGGGATATTGCAATGAGATGGCAAAGGCGGGGCTTGAAAAAGTCGTCCAGGTATCCAGATAGGGCGTTGGTGCAGGAATAGCTTCTGTAATATAAAAATGAAGAGGAGCCAAGACACCAGGCTGACCTTGGACAGCGACAGCGAAAACAAGTTCCAAACCGACCTCACCTCTCGCCGGGACTTGCACGTTAAAGTCTCCATTGCCGTTAGTGAACCCTTGCGCGACTTGACCATATTCAGAGTTGACGGGTCCGAGGCCAACCAGCACTTGAGAGTTGGGGAGGAAACCACTGGCAACAACCTGGACCAAAGTCCCAGATGGACCACTGGAGGGTGAGATTGTGACAGCAGGATTGGATCCATCTACAGCATAGATATCTACAAAAAATGTTTTATTCGCGTTATCACCATAGCCGAACAGGACTCCTGAAGCATTGCGCAATAACCAGTAACTTCGATGATGTCCCACAGTTGAGGGTGCGGTTAGGGGAATGGATATATCTATAGTATTTCCTGGAGCAACATATTCAGGAAGTTTTACTTCGATATTATTACCCATCTGCATACCATTCGAAAACACCAGTGCATAATCTGGTGTCCAGGTACAGGTACCACGATTTTTGAGTCGCCAGGTTTTTACAAAGGCACCACCTACTTTGATTGTGGTTCCATCAGGGATCGTGATATCTTTGACAAATGACATCCAATCGCAATATATTTTTGGCGTTGGAGTTGGTGGATAAAGGGTTGGCGTTGATGTTGGTGGTAAGGGTATGGGTGTAGAAGTTAACGAGGGCTCAGGAATGATCACTATTGGAGTAGGGGATGGGATCATATTGGATACTGATGTTGAGACAACCTCAAATTGTATAACCGGGGCAATGGCATTTACTTCCGGAATCACACCACAACTACTCAATAACACGGTACTGGCCGCTATTAATACAACCAGGTTATTAAACCCTATACTTTTCGGCTGCTCTGCAATGGAACCTTGTTTTTGATGACGTTTTCGTTTGAAAAATAAACTTTTCAGCATTCTTATCTCCTTCTTCTAAAATAAATATCTCTCTAGAACTTATCTTGAAATATAAATTGAATTATAAGAAAGCCGGGTTATATTCTT
>JACKQG010003248.1_pt1 | contig 20152 bp, 19 predicted proteins | sample 8237621 | NCBI WGS metagenome assembly JACKQG01 (sample SAMN15677084, study PRJNA649215) | marine metagenome | biome: marine; feature: Black Sea; material: saline water; isolation source: suspended particulate matter (SPM) from the Black Sea western gyre | collected 2013-06-09/2013-06-10 | depth... | reverse complement strand
GCATTGGGGTGTATCACTACCTGTGCATCCAGGCCCTGGCCGTTTTTGGCGTCGCCGATGCCCCAGCGCTTTCTTACGCCATTGCCTTACACCTCATCTCGGTCGTGCTGCCCATGGCCCTGGGAGCCGTTCTGGCCTGGCAACTGGGCGTGTCGCTGCACCCGCGCGCCAATGTCACGGAGTCATGATGTGCTGACCTTGCTGCAGACGATCTTCTGGTTGGCCGTCGCGGTGCTCGTGTACACGTTTCTAGGCTACCCGCTGCTGATTGGGCTGCTGGCCCGGCGTATGCCGCACCCTGTTCGCAAGGCGGAGATCACACCGCGGGTGACGCTGCTCATCCCTGCTTACAACGAGGCCGCCGTCATCGCCCGCAAGATAGAGAACAGCCTGAGTCTGGACTACCCCGCTCATCTGCTGGAGGTCGTCGTCGTCACCGACGGTTCCGTGGATGAGACAGTTGACATAGTGTCGTCTTTTGCCCCACGCGGCGTGTGCCTGTACCATCAGCCACAGCGACGGGGCAAGGCGGCGGCCATCAACCGCGTCATGCCTCTGCTGAGCGGTGAGGTCATCGTGTTCACCGACGCCAACACGGTGATCGATCCCTGGGCTCTACGGGCGCTTGTGCCCAACTTTGCCGACCCGGCAGTGGGGGGCGTCACTGGGGAGAAGCGTGTCTCCGGCGGCGGCGAGGGCCTCTACTGGCGGTATGAGTCCTTTCTCAAGCGCTGTGACAGTACGGTCAGTTCGGTGATGGGCGCCGCGGGCGAGTTCTTCGCCATCAGACGGGAGCTGTTCCAGCCGACGGAGGAGGATTCGGTCATCGAGGATTTCGTGACCTCGCTGCGATTGGTCGGATCAGGCTGGCGGGTGGTGTACGAATCAGAAGCTGTGGCCAGGGAAGAAGCCTCTCCCTCGCTGGCCGGGGACTGGCGGCGGCGCACACGCATCGCCGCCGGCGGATTCCAGGCCATCGTGCGGCTGCGCGACCTGCTCAGTCCGGCCCGTGGCCTGGTGGCCTGGCAATACCTGTCCCATCGCGTCTTGCGTTGGGCGGTCACGCCCTTCCTGCTGCCGCTGATCTACGGTCTCAATCTGTTGTTGCTGGGACTGCCATTCTACCGCCTCATTTTTGTGGCCCAGACGGCCTTCTATGCGGCGGCGCTGCTGGGGTATGGCCTCACTCGCTTAGGGCGGCGTCATGGCCCATGGCATGCGGTGTTCTATTTCTGTCTGGCCAATGCCGCAGCCTTGGCCGGCTTCTGGCGCTACATCACCGGGACGCAGCCGGTGACGTGGGCCAAAGCCCGCTGATTCTCAGGAATTGTATTCGCAATCATGGCTATGTCTGACTTATCCCATTCCACACCTCCAAGCGACGTTGCTGTGGTGGGCGCATCCACGGCCGGCTTGTTCGCCGCCACCCTGCTGGCCCAAGAGGGCCTCTCCGTGCGGGTCTACGAGGCCAGCCAGAGCCTCACCCCCTTGCCCAGAACGCTCATCGTCACCAGCCGCCTGCCTGAGGTGCTGGGCTTCCTGCCCACGGAGGCGGTGCTCAACCAGGTGCAGCACATCGAGCTGATCTCTGCGGGCGCTTCCACCCGGGTGAGCTTCCGGAAACCTGACCTGATCATCGAGCGGCAGCGGTTGATACGGCTGCTGGCCGACCGGGCCCGGCAGGCAGGCGCAGCTATCGTGTTCGGCCAGCGCTTTGCCGGCTTCGACCAGTCGGCTGGCGACAGCTCGGGGCATCCTCTATGGCTGCGCTTTGTGGACGCCGCCAGCGACCACTCGCGCCAGGAACGGGCTGATGTGGTGATCGGGGCGGACGGGGTGCACAGCCAAGTGGTTCAGGCCGCCGCTGCGCAGCTCCCTCCCTCCGTCGCCCTCTTGCAGGCGCTGGTGGCCCTGCCGGCCGGCTCAGACCCCCATACCGTGCGCGTATGGTTTGAACCCGACGATACGCGCTTCTTTTACTGGCTGATCCCGGAATCTCGGGAACGGGCGGCAGTGGGATTGATTGCTGACGATGCGGCGGCGGCCAAGGTCAGGCTGGACCACTTCCTCAGCGCCCATGGCTTCGAGCCTCTGGAGTACCAGTCGTCGCTGGTAGCGGCGCATCGTTTCTCGTCCCGGCCGTGGGTCGAAGTAGGCGGCCGCCGCGTGCACCTGGCGGGCGATGCCGCCGGGCAGGTGAAAATGACCACCGTGGGCGGTCTGGTGACGGGATTGCGCGGGGCCAGGTCTGTGGCCGCGGCCATTCTGGGCCGCAGCGATCACCGGCCGGAGCGCCGGGAGCTCAAGCGGGAATTGGATCTTCACCTCCTGTTGCGCGTCATTCTCGATCGCTTCACCCCTGCCGACTACGATGACATATTGCGTCTCTTGAACCAGCGAACCAAGGCTGTCTTGCAGACGCATAACCGAGACGAGTTGACCAGAGCCTTCTGGAGCTTGCCCTTGGCCCAGCCACAATTGTTGCCGCTGGCAGTCCGTGTTCTTCTACGGCAGGTTGTCCCGGGCTGACATGGTTTGGACGATTCGTCACGCTGTGCTATACTTGGTGATAAGATAATTATGGGGAAGCATGAAGCTGGCGGACATCGTTAGAGGATTGGTTTCACGCAGGAGGTATCCATGCCAGTTGTTGAAACGCGATACGAGTACGTTATCCTTGACACAGAGAATGTCCCGTTCATTGCTGGGACGAATATGAAGGTGATCGAACTCGTCCTGGAAAGAACGGCTTACGGTTGGAGCCCAGAGGAGTTGCACTTTCAACATCCTTACTTGACGCTGGGCCAAATCTACTCAGCCCTGGCTTACTACTGGGATCATCAAGAAGAACTTGACCAGGATATCGAACGGCGGCTGCGATTCGTCGATCGGGTTCAGCGAGCGGGGGCGCGTGCTCTTTACGCAAGATGATGATCTTCTTGTCGAGGCCGCCAGACGCCAGAAGGCAAGAATCCCCTTTCGTGGGGTGATCTACGCTCATCAACTTCGTGTTTCTATCGGAGCTTGTGTCCACGATTTGGAAATCATCGCAAGGGCTGGCGAGCCTGAGGACTTGTTCGATCGGGTGGAGTTCTTGCCACTTTGAAGGTAATAGGCATTCCCTATGCCTGACACGCCACCAAACACCTGCCCTGTGGCCATGCTGGGCACACACATGCCCGAAGAGACACTTCCTCCTCGTTCCCACCGGAGATGGCTAACCGCCGAATGGGCCTTGCTGGCTCTGGCTGCCCCGTTTCTCCTATTTCCCACCCTGAAACCACAGATCACTGTACTCGTGCTGTGCCTGCTTGGTCTCTTCTGGCTCGTGGCGCTGATCCAGCGACGCCCTTGGCCGTCCACCCCGTTCAACGCCCCTTTGTTACTCATCACCATCATGGTCGCGGTGGGCACGCTGGTCACGGCGTCGCCTGATCTGACCCTGCCCAAGGCCACGGGGCTTATTCTGGGCCTGGCCGTGTTCCGGGCGGTGGCCCAGACGCGGGGGAAACAGAGCCTGGGTTTGGCGCTGGCCGGAATGGTCCTGGCGGCGCTGGGCGTTTGGGCCCTGGGGCTGCTGGACCTGCGCTGGCCGGACAAGATCTCCGGATTGCAGGGCTTGCTGAATCGCGTGCCCCAACACGTCACGAGCCTGCCGGGCACGCCGGAGGGAGGGGTCAGCCCCAACCAACTGGCGGGGGTGCTGGCGCTACTCCTGCCGATACCCGTGGCGGCGCTGATAGCCACCGGCCGGTGCCGGCGCGGCCTCTCGTGGGGGCTCCTGGGGCTGGGCGGCGTGGTGATCTGGGGCGGCACGCTCTTTCTGACCCAGTCGCGCGGAGGTTGGATCGGCGGGCTGGCCGGGCTGTTGACCTTCTTCACCCTGTGGGGCCTCAGCGGCCAACGCCGCTGGCAGCGGGCCGTTGGCCTGGTCCTGCCCGTGCTGGCCCTGCTGCTGGCCGCGGCGGCGCTGCTGGTTCTGGGCTCCGACCGGATAGGCCAGGTGCTCTATGGCGCAACGGAAGGGGCGGTGGAGACCGCGGTGGGCGGCATCTCCTTCCAGGGGCGGGTGGAGATCTGGTCGCGTGCTCTCCGCGCCATCCGGGATTTCCCCCTCACGGGCTGTGGTCTGGGCACCTTCCGGCGAGTTGTGCATGTCCTCTACCCGCTCTTTCTGGTCAGCCCCGATTGGGACATTGCCCACGGTCACAACGTTTTCCTGCAAGTGGCCTTGGACCTGGGATTGCCGGGGCTGGTGGGCTATCTGGCGTTGCTGGCGGTCGCCGGATGGGTGGGCTGGCAGAGGGTCAGGGCGAGAGCCTCGGATCGCTGGCTGGCGCTGGGGGCGCTGGCCGGGCTGGTGGGATACCACGTCTACGGGATCGCGGACACCGTGGCCTTGGGATCGAAGCCGTCGTTTCTCTTCTGGTGGCTGCTTGGCCTGCTGGCCGCGGCGGCCGCGTCTGACGATGGCTCTGCTGACAGCGACCGCGTGCCCGGATGATCCGCGTTAACGACAAGTTCGACGTGGAGTGGCGGGAAGGGCTGACCGTCGAGGGCCTCTTGAAGGCCTTGGGCTTCACCTATCCGCTGGTCGTGGTCTCCGTCAACGGGCAGCTTGTCTCCCGCGAAGCCTATCCGACCTTCCCCGTCGCCGACGAAGCCGAGGTCAAGGTGCTGCACATGGTCGCCGGCGGCTAGCTGCTTCACCAGGGCAGGCCGGGTGCCGTGTCTACCCCTGCCGGCGGCGCCAGCCGCCGGATCATCTTCACGCCATCCCACGGCTTGCCCAGGATGCCGTCGTGAATGGCCCAACTGCGGCCGCGGACGGAATGTGCCGCTTCCGGTTGGCGGAAGGGCGTGCTGCCATCCAGCCGTGCCGCCAATTCGCCCCCGGGTTGGAAGGCTTGCTGTATCCATTCCATCTCCCGCTGCCCCTGAGTGTACATAAATCCGTAGCGCTCGAAGAGGATGGCATTGTGATAGCCCAGCGGCTCGACGATCACGGAGTCCTGGCCCAGGGCGATGAGGAATGCCTCCACGCGCGGCATGACGTGGCTGAAGAGCCGCAGACCCTCCCGCACCTGGCCGGGCGCCAGGCCCTGCCCGCATGGCTCGCACCTCTTCGGCCAGATGGCGCCGCGCCGTGCCCAGCAGCGTGAGCTGTCCTTCTTCGTCCCGATCAACGTGAAACCGCTCGGCAGAGGGATCATTGGTGGCCATGAAGGCCACAACGGTCTGGCCCAGCGGGTTCTCCTGCAGTTCCAGCAGGTAGAGGGGGTCCTCGGCGTCGGGCCGGTGCCGCACCAGTAATTGAACCGCGAAACTTCCCGGCTCGTAGCGGAAGCTCACCAGCCGCTGGCCGGCCTGGTTCGTGAGTTTGATGGGGTGAATGCCAAAGCGGATCAACAGGGGGCTGGGGATCAGGATGCGGCAGAGGGCCTCTTTCCATTCCTCGGGCAGGTTGTTGAGTTCGTGGATGGAGCGGGGCGCGTGCGGCAATTGCGGGCCGGAAGGCTTCTCCGTCGCGGACAGGGGCCACGGTTGTCCTGGGGATAGCGCTTCGGCCAGGCCATCCGGCGGCGGCCCAGCAGCTTCAGGTGTTTTGGCTTCGGGTATGGGCAAGTCTTTGGACATGGTCAGAGGGGTGATACGCTATGAACATTTACGGCTTGTACGACACCGCCAGCGGTGAGTTCACGCTTCGGCAAACGTAACCACTTCCTTCCCCTGCAGTTTCTCCAGCACCCTGCTGGCGATGAGTTCCAGATGCGCCCCGTTGTGCACGAAGTCCAGATCGTCGGAAGGAACGGTCAGCACGGGGCACAGGGTGAAACCCTCGATCCATTCCTCGTAGAGGCCGTTGAGCTGCTCCAGGTAGGCCGGGTCAATGCGCTGCTCGTAGTCACGCCCCCGCAGCCGGATGCGTTCCAGCAGCGTGGGGATGCGGGCCTGCAGGTAAATGATCAGGTCCGGCGGCGGCAGAAAGGCCTTGATGGCCTCGTACATCTCGCGGTAGCTGGCGTAATCTCGTTCGGACATCAGCCCCTGCTGGCGCAGGTTACGGGCGAAGATCTCGGCGTCCTCGTAGACGGTGCGGTCCTGCACCGCTGTGCTGGGGTAGTCCACGATCTGGCGATGGTGGCGCAACCGCCGGGAGAGGAAGAAGATCTGGGAGTGGAAGCTCCACTGGCGCATGTCCTGGTAAAAATCGGCCAGGTAGGGGTTATCGTCCACCGCCTCGTAGAAAGGCTGCCAGCAGAGGTACTCGCTCAGCATTTTGGTGAGGGTGGATTTGCCGACGCCGATGTTGCCGGCCACGGTGATGAAGCGTTTGCCCATGTTCCGTACCCCCTGTCCTATTTCCAGACCCGCTCTCGATTGAGATTCATCTTCCCCACGTAGGCGCTTTCCAAATCCACGCCGGTGTAGTTGGCCAGTTTGAGCAGATAGGCCAGGCAATCGGCCAATTCCTCCTGCAGATGAGGCCGATGCTCCTGCAGCGCCCGGTCGCGGGCCTCCTGGCGGTTGCCCACCTGGTCGTACAGCGTCTCCTGCGCCCTCCAGATGGCTTTCAGCTCCGCCCCCAATTCGCCAATTTCCTCCACCAGGCAGATGTAGTTGTAGTAGAGGTCGGTCAGGAAGCCCTTATCCCTGTCCAGCATGTCGTGCCAGCGCTGGAAATCGCTCAGCCGGCGGCGTTTCAGAACGGCAGGAGCCCCCTCTGCTTCGACAGACCCCCCCAGTTCCGGCAGCGGCTGCTGGAAAATACCGCGGCTGAGGGCCTCTCGCACCCGCCCGATGGCGTGCGCCCTGGCCTCGGGGTCCTGGACGATGTTCAGGCCGTTGGTGTCCATGGCCAACACAGGCGCTGCCGTGTACTCGGCGAAGAAACGCTCGTAGGCGACCCGCAAGCGGTCAATGTAGTCCCGGGACATGGTCCGCTCGTAGGCGCGGTCGCGGAAGTTGATGCGCTGCATCAGCGCGTCCGTATCGGCGCGCAGGAAGACGACCAGGTCGGGGGCGGGAATCTGCTCGCCGAGGATGGCGTGTACCCGCTCGTACATGTTCAACTCGTTACCCCGCAGGTTCAGGTGGGCGAAGAGCCAGTCTTTGTCGAACATGTAGTCGCTGACCAGTGTGTGGTGAAGCAGTGTCTGACCGATCACGCGATGCTGCTGGCGGTAGCGGCTGAGCAGGAAGAAGATCTGCGTCTGGAAGGCGTAACGTTCAGGGTTGGCGTAGAAGGCGCTGAGGAAGGGGTTTTCCTCGAAGACTTCCAGCAGCAGTTCGGCCGCTAGCGGTTCTTTCAGCATGCGGGCCAGCGTGGTTTTGCCCACGCCGATGGCTCCTTCGATGGCCACGTAGCAGTGTTGGTTCTCGGACATGACAGTCTTCCTTAAGCGGGGAGTGAACGAAGATGGCGTCTCGTTGCCCATAGGATACCGCGAATCGGGCGAAAAGTCAAAAGGGCGGGTGGGTGCGTCGCGCTTGTGCTGAAACTTTTCTGTTGCTGCATCGTATGGTATGATGAGAGCAGATGGCGCCCCTGTGGTATCCCGTGTGCAGCCGCATTGAGGATGAAAACGTGAGCGAAGAGCAAATCTGGATCGAGCAAGCCCTGGCCGGAGATCGGGCCGCCTTCGGTCGCCTGGTGGAAGCGTACCAGTCGCCAGTCTATAACCTGGCCTACCGCATGCTGGGCAATGCTTTGGAAGCGGAGGACGCGGCCCAGGAAGCCTTCCTGCGGGCCTATACCAAGCTGCACACCTACCGGCCTGAGCGGAAGTTCGCTACCTGGCTGTTGTCCATCACCTCGCACCACTGCATTGACCGGCTGCGGCGACGGCGCTTTACCTGGCTCTCGATAGAGGAACCCCTGCCACAAGACTGGCTGCAGAGCGAGCGCGGGCTTCCGGAAGAAGCGGCCTTGCGCAGCGAGGCGAAAAAAGAGGTGCGGGGGCTGTTGGAACGTCTGGAGCCGGCCTACCGTGCGCCCATTGTGCTCCGTTACTGGCACGATCTCTCCTACGAGGAGATCGCCGAGACGCTGGGTATCACGGTGGCGGCGGTGAAGTCCCGTCTGCACCGAGCGCGGCTCAAGTTGGCCGAGCAGGCAGCGGAGCAGCGGAAGACACGGCGAATTCCTGGCGAGCAACTGGAAGCAGTTTCAGGTTCGGGGTTCTGGGTTCGGAGTTCGACCTCGAACGCTGGACGCCGGACATTGAGCCCTGAATCTGGGACGCTGTAGTCGGAGAGCGAACATGGCTGATCATGCAGAGATGACCGTGATGATGTCGCTGGCGCTGGATGGGATGCTTTCCTCGGAGGAACAGAAGGCATTCGAGGGACATCTGCGCAGTTGTGTGGGCTGTCAGGAGCAGTGGGCGCGCTGGCAGCAGGTGGATGCCTTGCTGGCGGCAGAGCCTGTGGCCGCTCCCGCGCCGGACTTCAGCGCCCGCGTGCTGGAGCGGGTGAGTCAGCGCGGGCAACGCCAGCGGCGACTGCTAGGCGGTGCACTGCTCCTTGGGGGGTCGCTTTCCGTGTGGGGAATGGTGCTGCTGAGCCTGGCAGGGGCGGCCCTGCTCTGGGTGCTCAGCGATCCCTCGGTGGCTGTGCACGGCGCGCAAGTGCTCTCGCAACTGCTGGGTGCTGGCAGCCTGTTGGTCAAGGCCGTGGGGCTGGGCCTGGAGAGTTTGGTTGGCCCCTCGGTGTTGCCGTTGCTGCTGACTTTCGTCTGTGTGATGATGGCGTTGACGGTGCTGTGGGCCCGGCTGGTGCAGCGGCGGCCCCGGCGAGCTCCATCGCTGATGTTGGTGTAGTTTCGCACACGTGCGGACATTCAGAAGATTCAAGCAAGTGGAGGTAAGAAAGATGAAACGCAGATTGTGGATCGTGCTGTTGGTGCTGGTGGCCTTGTTGCTGCCGGCGAGCACCGCCCTTGCCGATAACGGCGGCAATAGCGGTAAGGTGGTCTTCGGCAACGACTTCGTGCTGGAGGCGGGCGAAAGGCTTGATGGTGACCTGGCCGTCTTCGGCGGCGATGTCACGCTGGAAGCAGGCAGCGTGGTAGATGGCGATCTGCTGGCCATGGGGGGCGCTGTCACCCTTGCGGGCGAGGTCAACGGCGACGTGGTGATCTTCGGCGGCAATGCCGAGCTGGCGGCCACAGCGGTGGTGGATGGTGACGTCATCGCGCTCGGCGGCAACATAGATCGTGCCGAAAGCGCAGTCGTCAGGGGAAACACCAGCGAAGGGTTCTCCTTTCGCTTCGTGCCCCGCATCCGGCCGCCGAGCCCGCCGGGAGTCTGGAGGTCATGGGAATACAGCGCCAATCCGTTCTTGTCCCTGTTGCTGCGGGGACTGAGGGCGCTGGGCACAGGCCTGCTGCTGGCCTTGCTGGCCCTGTTGATCGTGTCCCTGTGGCCCAAGCAGACGGACCTGGTGGTCAGCACGGTGTGGCGCAGCCCGGCCGCCAGCTTCGGCGTGGGCCTCCTGACGCTGCTGGTGGTTGCCGGACTGATGGTGTTGCTGGCGATCACCATCTGCCTGAGTCCCTTCGCTCTGCTGCTGGGGCTGGCCACGGCGGTGGCCTTGCTCCTCGGCTGGGTTGCCCTGGGCTGGCTGGTGGGACGGCGACTGTTGGCGGCGCTGAAGGCCAAGGATGTCGCCCCGCTGTGGGAAGCCGCCCTGGGCGTCTTCCTCATCACGCTGGTGGGGGCGATACCGTGCCTGGGCGGGCTGGTGTGGCTGGTAGGCGGTGCGTTCGGGCTGGGCGCGGTGGTGCTGACGCGCTTCGGCACGCAGCGCTACAACGGCGACCGGCCGACGCCGACGCTGCCGGCGGAGACGCCACCGGTCGAGCCAGCGGAGCCTGAAGCGGAAGTGGCGTTGCTCGAGGAGATCGAGCCGGATCTGGTCGAAGAGGCCTTGCCGGAGGCTGTTCCGGCGGAAGGCGACGACCTGGAACGCATCCACGGCATCGGGCCGGTGTTCGCCGCCCGGCTGCGGGAGGCAGGGATCACTACCTTCGCCCAGTTAGCCGCCACCGGCCCCGAGGATCTGGCGGCCATCGTGGAGCTCTTCCCCGAGCGGGTGGTGGAGGACGGCTGGATCGGCCAGGCCAGGGAACTGGCCGGCTAGCGCAGAACCTTCGACAAAGGCAGTGCTGACCGACAGTAGCGGGGAGGGTTCGCTCTCCCCGCTACTGCGCGGAGAACGGCGATTTGCCAAATCCGTCGCTGTCTGTTATAATGTTGGTGCTTTTGGCGGGGCGTAGCGCAGCCAGGAAGCGCACTTGAATGGGGTTCAAGTGGTCGCCGGTTCAAATCCGGCCGCCCCGACCTGGCATGGCCGACGGCTATTGAGCTGTCGGCCTTAGCCTATTAAGGCTCTGCAAGCTCGACGTTCGCATGCCAGGCGATGATGCCTGGTGAGGCCGCAAGGGGAGCGGGAATGGACGGTGTGGTCGCTCGACTCAGTGAAAACGACCGTGCGCTGTTGGAGAGGATCGAAGCGGGGCTGGCGATCACGGCCGATGTCAGCCGCGCCGATGTGATCCACTACTGTCGCGGCGCGGAGGGGGCTGAGGTGATCGCTCAGGCCCAGCCGCACTCCATTTCCTCTCTTTACCGCCAGAGCCAGGTGGGTCATGTCGTCTCTCTTGCCGAACAGCCGTTGGTTTTCCGGGCTCTCCAGGAAGGGCGGGCCGGTTCGCGCCATGGCGATCTGCCCGGGGGCACGCCGGTGGTGCAAGAAGTCTACCCCGTCCACAACTCTTCGGGCGACGTCATCGCCGCCCTGGGCGTGGAGACCAACCTCATTGCCCACGAGCGTCATCGTCGCCGCCACCGTTCTTTCCAGCGGGCCGTTCGCTGGCTCCAGGGCATGGCCATACGTGGCGAACTGCCGGAGGCCGCGGCCCTCTCTCCGTTCGGCGAATGGGATGGCATCGTGTACGTGGACGCGCAGCGACGCATCGCCTACCTCAGCGGCATCGCCAACAACCTTTACCGGCGACTGGGCTATCTGTTGGACCTGCGGGGCACGTTGTTGGCGGACCTGCAGACGGGCGATGAGGCCTTGGTTCGCCGGGCCATGGAGACAGGCCGTTGTCTGGAGGAGGAGCGCCGCGAGGGCCGTCGTCTGTGGAACAGGAAGGCCATTCCGCTGCGCCCGCAGGAGCCAACAGGGCTACGCCGCTGGCGACCGCCCTGGGCCGTTCCTTCCTCGCAGGTGGCTGGCGCTCTGGTGATGGTGCGCGACCTCACCGAAGAGCGTTTGCGGGAGGAGGAACTCCGGCTCAAGGCGACGATGGTGCAGGAGGTGCACCATCGGGTCAAGAACAACTTGCAGGCGGTGGCTTCGCTGCTGCGCATGCAGGCCCGCCGTCTGGAAGGGCAGCCGGAGGCCCGCCAGGCGCTGCAGGAGGCGCTAGGACGCATCCTCAGCGTCGCTGTGATCCACGAGTTCCTGTCGGAGGCGGAGGAGCAGCGTATCAACATCCGTGACGTATGCCAGCGGATCATCGCCCAGCTGCGGGCCGTGAACATCACTCCGGACAGAGCGATCCGCCTGGACGTGCATGGCCCCAGCATCTATCTTCCCAGCCGGCAGGCCACCGCTTGCGCGCTGGTGGTGAACGAGCTGTTGGAGAATGCTCTGAAGCATGGGTACCAGGGCCGTGAGACGGGGGCGATCACGGTAACGCTACGCGACGGTGGCGACGTGGTGGGCATTGATGTCCAGGACGCCGGGGGGCAGTTGCCTGAGGATTTTGACCTGGACAGGGAAGCAGGCTTGGGCTTGCAGATCGTGCGCACGCTTGTGGAGGAAGACCTGCGGGGGCGGTTTGATTTGCGGGCCAATGGCGGGGTGACGGCGGTGATCGTTTTCCCCAAGGATTTCGCGGAGTGAGCTTCGCATAGTCATATCCATGTGTGGAGCACTGAGTGGTTTCCGTTTTCTGGAATGGTGACTAGGCTATGCGAAATGGCGCACGGTGCAGTGCGGAATAGGTGAGGAGGGCAGGCAGAGATGGACAAGGGGCGTGTGCGGGTGATGGTGGCTGACGACGAGGCCATCACTCGACTAGACTTGCAGGAGACACTGACCAACCTGGGCTATCTGGTGGTGGGCGCTGTCGGCGATGGCGAGAGTGCGGTGAATCAGGCTCGGGAACTGCGTCCCGACGTGGTGATCATGGACATCAAGATGCCTGGGATGGACGGCATCGAGGCGGCGAAGGTCTTGACCGAGGAAAACGTCGCTCCCGTGGTGCTCCTCAGCGCCTACAGCCAGCAAGAACTCATCGAGCGGGCACAGGAGGCGGGCGTCGTCGGCTATTTGGTGAAGCCCTACCGGGAAACGGACTTGTCGCCGGCCATCGGCGTGGCGCTGAGCCGTTTCAACGAGTTCCGGTTGCTGAAGCAGGAGGTCAAGGGCCTGGAAGAGCAGTTGGAAGTGCGCAAACTGTTGGACCGGGCCAAGGGGATTCTGATGGACACCCAGGGGCTACCAGAAGCGGAAGCGTTCCGCCGCATTCAGAAGATGAGCATGGATAACCGCAAGCCAATGAAGGAAGTCGCTCAGGCCATCATCCTGGCTCACGAGATCACTTCTGGATGATGCAACGCCCAGAGCTGGGCACTGTTGTGGAGATGCCCCGATCATTGCTGCCGCCGGATTCCTGATCCAGGGATCCGGCGGTCGGCGTTATGGGGGCCTGTGGAGGGTCACAATGCTGACAGTGGAAACAGCAGGTCCGCGCGGCTCAGCAGATCTTCCAGCACGCCAACACCCAGCAGGGACAGGATGAGGCCAAGCAGGGTCAGCAGAAGCAGCATCACAATGGCGGCCACAGCCGCGGCGACGAAGAACCCGCAGCCGAATTGAAACCCGTCGGCGAAACTTAAACCGCGTGGCTCGTCTATTCCGGTGGGGGAGGGGGCGGATTGCATTGATCTTCTCCTCGCTACTAGACATCCAGCCTGTCACTGCGAGGAGCGGTAGCAACGAAGCAGTCTCCCGCTGCGCCTGAGGAGATTGCTTTGCCCCTACGGGCTCGCAATGACGGCTCATGTGTCATTTCATTGCACGATGAGTGGCGCGACAGTGCCATGCGTAGCCTGCAATGACACAGGGCATGAAACGGCAACGGATTATAGCACAAAGTGCTGGCAGGGGCAAGCATTTGCTTGCTCTTGCAGCATAGGCTATAATTGCTCATCATTTGCTGGGAAAGGGACATCGTATTCATGAAGCTCTCCATACTCATTCCTGCCTACAACGAACAGGCGACTATCCGCGAGATCCTGGCCCGGGTGCGGGCGGTGGACGTGGTTATGGAAGCAGGGAATGGCGACCTGGGCTATCCTCTGCCGGCAGGCGTCAAAGGCCCCGTTCGCCTGGAGAAGGAGATCATCGTCGTAGATGACGGTTCCACCGACGGAACACGAGACATCTTGCAACAGGAGGCAGAGCGGGGTGGTGTGCAGGTTTTTTTCCACGCCGTGAACCAGGGCAAGGGCAGTGCGGTGCGCACTGCCATCCAGCACGCCACGGGCGACATCCTGCTCATCCAGGACGCCGATCTCGAATACGACCCCCGCGACTATGCCAGGCTGCTACAGCCCATCGTCGAGGGGCGAGCGGATGTGGTCTATGGTTCTCGCTTTCTCGGCGGCCCGCGCAAGGCGATGCTCTTCTGGCACGCCGCGGGCAACAAGCTGCTGACCTTCATCACCAACATCCTCTACGATGCCATCCTCAGCGACATGGAGACCTGCTACAAGGTCTTTCGTGCTGAGGTGATCAAGGATATCCCCCTGCATGCCCGGCGCTTCGAGTTTGAACCGGAAGTAACGGCCAAGGTGCTCAAGCGGGGCCACCGCATCTACGAGGTGCCCATCTCCTACACCGGCCGGGAGTACGAGGAGGGCAAGAAGATCACCTGGCGGGATGGCTTCTCGGCCCTGTGGACGCTGGTCAAGTACCGGTTCGTGGATTAGGTGCTGGAAGTTGGAGGATGGAAGGTGGACGTCAGAGGTGCTAGATGACGGAGTTGCGAACCCAATCACGCATCACGCATCACGTTTCACGTTTCACGTTCTCCCCTCGCCTGGCTCTGCTGGCGATCCTGCTCCTCGCCCTGGCGCTGCGGGCCGCGCCGCTGACTGATCACCGCTTCCACGAGGACGAGGCGCTGTACGCTTCCTGGGCGCTGCTCACGACGGAAGACCCGGCGCTCATCTCCGTGCCTGTGGACAAGCCGCCGCTGCACATCTATCTGCTGGCGGGACTGTTTCGCCTGCTGGGGCCAACGGAGGCGGTGGCGCGGCTGCCGAATCTGTGGGCCAGCGTGCTGAGTGTGGCGATGGTCTATGCCATCGGGGGGCGGGCCTACGACCGGCCCACGGCATTGATGGCCGCGCTGCTCTACGCGGCCTCGCCCTTCGCCATCCTCTTCGCTTCCACGGCGTTCACCGACCCGCTGCTGGTGCTGTGGATGCTGCTGGGACTGTGGGCGGCCTTGGCCCGCAAGCCGCTGCTGGCCGGCCTCGCTCTGGGCCTGGCCTATGCCACGAAACAGCAGGCAGTGTTGTTAGTTCCGTTAGTAGTGGCCATGAGCATTTGCGAGGTGAGGGAACTGAGGGGGCTGAGGGAGGGGAAGGAAACGACGGAAAGGAGGGAAATGCGACGTCCACCTTCCAAACTCCAACCTCCAACTTCCAATATCCAATATTCAATACCCAACCTCCTTCTGCGCTTGCTGGCTGGCTTCCTGCCATTGTTTGCGCTGGTGACCTGGTGGGACTCACTACGCTGGCACGTGCAGCCCAGCTTCTGGGATCGCAGCCTGACCACCTACGGCGGCCTGGAACTGCTCCCGCCCTCTGCCTGGCCGGAGCGGTTGGCCGGCTGGGCAAAGCTCCTGAGCTACGTCTTCGCCTCACCTTCGCTCAATGCCATCATGCTGATCGGACTGCCCATCCTGCTCTGGCTTGCCATCCGCCCCCACGCACAACGTTTCACGTTTCACGTTTCACGTTTTACGTTTCACGCATCACGCATCACGCATTACGATCTCCTGCTTGTCATCTATGTCATCGCCTACCTCTTCCTCCATCTTGCCATCAGCTTCCAGGTCTGGGATCGCTATCTGCTGCCGCTGGCGCCCCTCCTCTGCCTCCTGCTGGCCCGTCTCATTCGCCAGGCGATGGCATTTGCACAGAGTGTCACGCATCACGCATCACGTTTTACGTTTTACGTTTCACGCTTGCTCATCGGTTCATTGCTCATCTTGTTGATCCGCCCGGCATACCTGGGTACCACAAGCCAACTGCCCATCGGCGGCGACCACGGCGCGTATGAGGGGATTGATCAACTCGCCGCGTACGTGCAGGCGCACCTGCCGCCGGAGGCCAGGCTCTACTACCACTGGCTGGGCTGGCACTACGGCTACTACCTGCGTGACGCCTCGCCGGAAAGGACCTGGTATCCCGATCCGGAAAGCCTGGCCGAACAGGCCGCGGCGGCCCCCGCCGCTGTGCGGGCTATCGCCTTCCCCGCCTGGAAGGATGACCAGCCTGTGCGCCAGGCGCTGGCGGCGCGGGGTCTGACCCTCGTCCCGCAATATGCCACCTACCGTCATGACGGCGGCCCTTCTTTCGCTCTGTATCTGATTGAAACCACAGATCACGCGGAGACAGTATCTGTGAAATCTGTGGTTGAAAACCGCAGCACTGGAGGTGAGCGGTGAACGGGCGGCGGCGGGCCGTCCTGGGGGATGCTGTGGCGCTGGCCGCGCTGGCGGCAGCGACGCTGCTCATCTTCTGGGCGCTGGCAGGCACGAACCTGGTGCTCGCCGGCGTGGACGCCTTCACCTACTTCACGCCCTATCGCGATTACGCCAATGCTGCGCTGCGACAAGGGCAGTTGCCCCTCTGGAACCCTTACCTCTTCCTCGGCGTCCCCTTCCTGGCCAACATCCAGGCGGCGGTGCTGTATCCCCTCAACTGGCTCTTCGTGACCCTCTGGGCACCGAAGGCACTGGCCTGGTCGGCCGTGTTGCACGTCTGGCTGGCTGCTGCGTTCACCTATGGCTACGCCCGGCGTCGCATTGGCCTGAGCCAAGCCGCGGCCTGGATCGCCGCGGCGGTTTTCGCTTTCAGCGGCTTCCTGGGCGGGCAGGTGGAGCACGTCAATCAGCTCAGCGCGGGGGCCTGGTTTCCGCTGCTGCTGATTCTGTTCGATGAAGCGGTGGGCGCAGGAGCCAACCACAGAAACCCGTTTTCTCGAAGAAAACGGGTTTCTCCCTCACTTCGCTGGCGGGCAGTGTTGGTGCTGGGGCTGCTGGTCGCGCTGCAACTGCTGGCTGGACACACGCAGGCGGCGTACATCAACCTGTTCGGGCTGGCGGTTTACGGCTTCTGGCCGTTGGTGGAAGATTGCAGATCGCACATCGCACATAGCAATCCGCAATCCGCAATCCGCAATCCGCAATCCGCATTCCGCAATCGAGTGGTGGCCTATGTGATGGCGGTGGCGCTGGGACTGGCTCTGGCGGCGGCGCAGTTGCTGCCCACGCTGGAGCTTTCCGCTCTTTCGGTGCGCTCCGGTGGCCTCTCTTACCGCGAGGCGGTCTCTTTCTCCCTGAAGCCCCGCATGCTGCTCTACACGCTGCTGCCCACCTACGGCGAGGAGCTGGGGCAGGCCTTCGGCACGGAGGGGTTCACCGAGTACGTGGCTTACGTCGGCGTCTTGGGGCTGGCGCTGGCTGCCTGGGGCGCGTGGCGCGGCCGGCCCGGCTGGGCCCGTCGCCGCTTCATCGTGCTGGCCGCCCTCGGCTTCCTGCTGGCGCTGGGGGCTTACAACCCCGCCTACTTCCCGCTCTACAAGCTGTTGCCCGGCTTCGATCTCTTCCGCGCCCCGGCCCGCTGGATGTTCCTCTACACCTTCGGCGCGGCCATGCTGGCCGGCCTCGGGGCGGAACGGGTTTTCACGTTTTACGCATCACGCATCGCGCAGGATGCAAGATGCAGGTGGCAAGATGCAGGAGGCAGGAGGCGCATCGCCTATTCCTTGCTTCTTGCTTCTTGCCTCTTGTTGCTGCTCCTTTGGCTACGCAAGCCGGGTTGGATGACCTGGGCGGCCTGGGGCGGAACGGCGGTGGTGGCCGTTGCCTTCCTTCTCCTCAGTCGCCGAAGCACAGCTCTTCGCCGAGTATTGCCGCTGCTGCTGCCATTGGCCTTGCTGATGGAGCTGACGGCGGCCAGCCGGGCGTTGCCGCACGCTTCCCCCACTGCGCCGGAGGCCATCCGGTCGCTGCGCACGGCGCCGGCCCATCTGCTCAACGACCTTGGTCCGCACCGCTTCCTCAGCCTCTCCGACATCACCTGGGATCCGGGCGATCTGGCAGAGATGGAGCAACTGTTCGGCGATCAACTGCCATCGGAAGCGGTGTACGACCTCGTCGTGGCCAGCAAGCAGCAGGAAATCCTGGCTCCCAACCTGCCGCTGCTCTATCGCATCCCCGCCGTGGACGGCTACGACGGTGGCGTGCTGCCGCTGGCCCGCTACGTCACGCTGCAGCGCCTCTTCTTGGATGAAGCCGATCTGTCGCCCGACGGGCGCTTGCGGGAGCAGCTTGAGGCCATCCCTCCCGTGCGGCTGCTGAACCTGCTCAACGTCAAATATGTCATCACCGACAAGCTTCTGGACGTCTGGCTGGACGACGTCTACTACGACTTGCAGCACCGCCTCGTGCTCGGCACCGGCGGCATGGCCGAGGTAACGCTGGAAACGCTCCCCGCTGCCAGCGCTACTGCCGTGGGCGTTGTCTCTCATCTGCAAGCGGCACAAGCGCTGCCCGACGGCACAGCGGTGGCGGAAATCGTGATCAGCGACGCAGAGGGTCACACGGAACAGCTCGTGCTGCGGGCTGCTGAACATACCTCTGAGGGAGCATACGCGGCGGGCGCTGTGGCTCACGCCCAGGCGCGGGTGGCTCACTCCTGGCCGGGCCAAGCCGAGGGACAGGACTACCTGGCGGTGCTGGACTTCGCCGCCCCGCTGACGCCGCAACGCCTGACCGTGCGCCCCCTGCTGGCGGACGGCCAGTTCGTTCTGAGCGGTCTGAGCCTGATAGACCGGCGCACGGGGGCGCACTGGGCGCTGGATGTAGACAGCCGTTTCGCCCGCGTGCACTCCGGCGACGTGAAGGTGTACGAGAACCTGGCCCTGCTGCCGCGAGCCTACGTCGTGCACAGTGCCCGCTTCTTGCCCGATGACGAGGCGGCGCTGGCGGCGCTGGCCGATCCGGGGTTCGACCCGGCGCGGGAAGTGATTCTGGCGCAAATCAGCAAATCAGCAAATCAGCAAATGAGCAAATGGCAGGTTGCAGGTCGCAATCCGCAATCCGCATTCCGCATTCCGCATTCCGCAATCGTGGAGGTGTACGAGCCGGATCGGGTGGTGGTGCAGGCGACTCTGACCGAGCCAGGCTATCTCGTGCTCAGCGATACGCACTACCCCGGCTGGAAGGCCCGGGTGGACGGGGAGCCTGTGCCCATTTTGCGAGCCAACCTGCTCTTCCGGGCCGTAGCCTTGCCGGCGGGTGAGCACGTCGTCGAGTTCCGCTACCAACCGGCGTCGCTGCGCTGGGGAGCGATCATCAGCCTGGCCGCACTGGCGGTTCTGGTGGCCGGTCTGGGCATCTGTTGCGCTCACCGCCTGCGTTGCGCCGCTGGACGTGATCGGCAATGTGGTGTATAATTCTCGCTGCTTGATACAGCAATTGGTATTAGCTATCCATCGGAGGTGAGTCATGAACGCTTTCAACCGCATTATCACGCTCTTGCTCTTCCTGGCCTTGCTGCTGGTCGTCGTGTTTGGGGCCATTTTCCCCACGGCGGCGCTGGAGTGGATAGGGCGCAGCGCGGAGGGGTGGAGCAGCTATCTGGCCTACTGGGAGACGGCCAGGCCCTACCTGTACGTCGTCTTGCGCATTGGCATCGTCATCCTTGCTGTGCTGGTGTTCGGAATCCTGTTGTTTCTGGAGTTGCGACGGCGCCGGCCCAACACGGTGCGTGTGCACACCACGGAGGGGAGCACGGCTGATGTGACCACTGATTCCGTGTCCCAGCGGTTGCTTTATCACATTGACCGTCTGGCTGACGTGGTCACTGTTGCCCCACGCGTGTCGGGTCGCGGGAAAGTGGTGGACGTCGTTCTGGACCTGGAAACCGGCCCCGAGGTTGACGTGCCCATGAAGACGGACGAGGTCGTGGCTGTGGCGCGGGAGGTGATCGAGGAGCGCATGGGGCTGCAACTGGGCAAGATCAACGTGCGCATCAAGCACGCGCCCTACCCGCAGGAATAGCGGGGGAGCGGAGGAGCAGAGGAGCGGGGGAGCAGGGGAGCAGGGGAGCGGGGGAGCAGGGGAGCGGGGGAGCAGAAATGATACAAAATGATCATCAATCCCGCTCCTTGGATTCTCAGAAGGACCGGCCGATGATTGCGCCTCTGCACCCTTGCACCTCTGCACCCTTGCACCTTCGCACCTCTGCTCAGAAGCGGCTGGCGATGATGATCGCCTCGCCTTCCAGGATTTCCAGCCGCTGAACCTTGAGACCCAGTTGCGCCTGAGCCAGGCCGCCGTTGACCGTGTTTTGCAGGGAGTTCAGGAAGGCGCGGGGGATGGGCACTCGTCCGATGCTGGCCTGGTCAATGGATATGCGGAGTTGCTCGTCGGCCACCTGAGCGGAAGCCACGATAGCTGCCTGGCCGCTCAGCGGCAGTCCCGCGTTGCTCAGCTCGCCGCTGACGTAGATTCGGCCACGCGAGAACCAGATGTACGGCTGGGTAAGGGGGATCTCAGCCGCGTCTTTTATCTTCAGGTTGACGTAAGATGTCAATTCCTGGTCGGTGAGCTGGAGGCGGAATTGCCCCTCGCCCTGGTTTTCCCAGGCTCCTTGCAGTTTCTCACGGAAGCGCTGGGCAGCCTCCTCGGTGATCTCAATGGAACGGTCTGGTAACTTGACACTGGAGCGCGAGAGCCAGGCGCAAGGGCTGCAGGCCAGTGTGGCCCACAGGAAGGCGCAGCACAGCAATAGCCGGCCGGGGTAGGGTCTTTCGGACATGATACCTCCAA